>Ga0190336_1000252_pt1 | contig 10544 bp, 8 predicted proteins | sample 487204910_MG_FD_161651 | JGI IMG/M metagenome (GOLD analysis project Ga0190336, IMG submission 161651) | Hydrothermal vent sediment bacterial communities from Southern Trench, Guaymas Basin, Mexico - 4872-04-9-10_MG | ecosystem: Environmental > Aquatic > Marine > Hydrothermal vents > Sediment ...
AAAAAAGGAAATCGGCTTATTTTTTCCGTACTTTTCGTACAAAAAGGCAAATAAATACCTGTCCAGTGCTTCCTGTTTCTTTTTTCTAAAAGCACTCCGGGAATTGAACCAAGTAACAGGATCTACGGGTTCCATCACATTGTAAGACATAATTTCAGAAATCTCCAGGGGATATGATATATAGAGCACCATTTTATCCATAGTGGGCAGGCATTCGAAGGCTCTTTTTAACCTCTCCCTCACCATAAAATTAACAAAAAATTCTTCTTTGTCGTCGATATATTTCCATTCTTGATTTTCTCTTAACTCGAATTCAAACGGCATCTTTTTGGCCTTTTCCTTGGTATAATATATAAGTTTTTTGAATAGATAGTTCTTCAGAGAACCTCTGGAAGGGTCATATTTTTCTATTATACCTTCTTCTTTAAAAACTTCGTAGAAAAAATCGTGCAAGAGATCTTCCGAAGGAGCATTTATTTTGTATGCTATATGTGCTGCAAGGTTCCTGAGGTGAGAAAAATAGTTTGAATATATATACTCCATAACTTTATTGTTGCGAGAAACTATAAAAGCCTTTACCACTACTATGTCTCTGATTATAAGCATGCAATAATCTATAATCTGTTCTTGTGTTTTAAATTTTTTAAGAGACGCCACTAGAAGGGAGTTCGTAAAGTTTTCTATCTCCTTCTCTACATCGGTATATTTCATTTCAATTTTAAACTTATCACAGTAATGTTCCAGAACTTCGCCTGCAACTTTTTTTATATCACTCTTACAAATCACCATCCTATTCTCCCTTCTCTTTAAGCAGTAAATATGAATACGGAGACAGTTCAATGGAAGTATCTTTGTAAACTTTACCTGATATCATATCTACTAAAGGAAATTCCATAGGAACATTTCTTAGTGAAACATACCTTTTCTCCGAGTATGGATTAACAATTATCAGAAGAATATTCTTCCCATATTTTCTTTCTAAAATTATCACATTTGCATCATTATATAAGCAGTGAAGAGTCCCTTTTTGCAAAATATCAACTCTTTTCCTTAAAGCTATCATACGTTTTTCGAGACTCAGAAGTTCTTTTTCCCAGCTATTTTCATCCCATATCATACATCTCCTACAGTCAGGGTCTTTACCTCCTTCCATACCGATTTCATCTCCATAGTAAACTGTTGGAATTCCAGGAAGTACATATTGTAAGAAAATCGCTACCTTTATTTTAGACACATTACCAGAAAATTCAGTGAAAATCCTGGGAGTGTCATGACTACCCAGCAGATTCCATGAAGCGAGTACCATGGGGTAAGGATAGTTTGTCGAGTAGGAAAAAATTCTTAAGTAAAAAAGTTTAATATCAGGATTATCCACCTTTAGTAAATCCAAAATGGCGGTCCTGAATATATAATTCATAACACCGTCGAACTCACCGCCTCTCAGCCAAAGTGCAGCGTCTCCCCAAATTTCTCCCACAATATAGACATCTTTTTTCAAAGCCTTTAGTCTTTTTCTGAATTCTGCCCAGAACTCATGCGGTATCTCATTGGCAACATCAAGACGCCAGCCGTTTATGCCCCTTTTTACCCAGTATTGTCCAACATCAAGAAAATATTCCTTTACTTTTTGATTCTGATAGTTGAGCTCGGGAAGGTCCCCGAATCCCCACCAACATTTGTAATAATTCTTGGGAGGATCCTTAGGGGTGAATTTATCTGGAAATGGCCACTTGTACACTGTATACCAATTATAGTGAGGTGATTTCTTTCCGTTATGCCTCACATCCTCAAAAAACGGATGATCATCAGAGCTATGATTGAACACACCATCCAGTATGACTTTTATCCCGTGTGCCTTTAGGGAATCAAGAAGTCTATCAAACACCACATTTCCACCAAAATTATCGTCCACATTGTAATAATCTGTTATTTCGTATTTATGATTTGCAGGTGATTCAAAGACTGGATTGAGATAAAGACAATTAACCCCAAGAGAATCTAAATAATTAAGTTTCTGGATTATTCCTTCCAGATCACCTCCATAAAATACACTCCAGCCCCAAGGAGCAAGAATTGGTTCATATTCCCATTTTTTAGTTCCCAGTGGATCATTATTTTTATTGCCATTAAAAAATCTCTCTGGAAAGATCTGATAGACTATTGTACCATAAATCCATTGAGGTACAGGTGTAATTAAAGATTTATTGTAAACCCAAAAAGTATCAGGCCAAAAGAAGCTTTGAGTTCCGTCTATTAATTTAAATCTGAATCTCAAAGGAGTAAATGCTGGTACCATCCCATCCCAGTATTCATAAACACCGTTCTCCCAAACAAGATCGAGCTTCACAGCAGTATCTGCATAGGTTACATACACACTATCAATATCATTCGCAAAAAGCTTTAATCTTATATATAAAAATTTGTCGTCCAGCGGTGTTAAAAAATAAATATTTTTGAGAGAGAATTCTATACCCTGGCTGAAGATTATCCCATCACCCCTTTTAAGATGTATACCTGATTTCTGGGGAAGAACAACCACCACTGAATTTCGGCCCCCAAATCCGTCAGGTACATACTCCTTGGATTTAGGGTCTTCATACCACTTTGAGCCATTTACCACAAATTTGTATTCATATCTTCCTGGTTTTAAATAAAGCGTCAATTCCCATACTCCATCTTTATCATTATCTTTCATAGGATTTATTGCAGTGGACCATCCGTTGAATGTTCCTGCAAGGCTTACTTCCCGGGCGTTTGGAGCTTCAAAACGAAATTTAACAGGTACTAATTGATTTTCTCCTGTGATACAGAGTAATATCAGCAACTTAAACATTTACTTCCTCTCTTTGACCCCTATCCCGGGCAAATCTGGCATCTGCCATTTCCCATCAATAAGAATACCACCCTCAAACGGACCTTCTGCTAAAAGAAGATTCCCGTCAAGATCTACATAGTCTACAAGAGGAGCAATATGGAGTGCTGGTGTAATACCAACGCTTGTTTCTACCATACATCCAAGCATAATTTTCATGTTAAAGCTCCTTGCAAGGTGTAGGAACAGCCTCACCCATCCCCTCACCAATATTTACTATATATACATCCTTTTCAATCGTGGTTCCTCGGGAAATAGTAAAGGGATTTTTTAGAATAAGATGGAACCTTTTAAAATTATATTTTAGAGATTCCATATAATAATTATAAACTTACCTCTAAGAAATTCAAACTACTCTCCCCTGTATCTCATTAGCATTTTTCTAAAATATTGGTTTTCAGGGTCAAGCTTCACAGCCTTTTCTTCCAGTTCAATAGCTCTTCTTTTGTTTCCAAGCTTGTAATAGATGAGTGCCCCAGTATCCAGAATATTAGCATCATTCGGCCTTAAGGCCATTGCTCTGTCAATAAGCTCCTTTGCCTCTGTGAGTCTGATACCTCGTAGTCCCATGAACCAAGCAATATTGTTAAGAAGGTCCGGATCATTGGGATTTTCCTTTAATGCTTCATCCATAATTGTAATTGCCCTTGAATACTCAAGCTCTGCAAGTTTGTTTTTTCCTTCTCTTTTAAACCTATCCCCAATTCTTCCATGAGCGTCGATTAAAAATGTCCTTTCCCATAGCTTGTAAATCCTCTTTAATTCTTTAATTGGATCCGGACAGTCATCTACCCTTATATCTATGTATCGATCGTTGTAGCCTGAATATCCTCCTCCCTCTCTTACCACAACCAAAGCAGCAGATTGCTTACCCCTTCTATCACCTCCCGCTTTTTCTCCCGCTTCCAGTGCTGCAATAAGTCTGTCACCCAATTCACCCTCTGTTTCAAGAAAGGCTTTCTCCATTGCTTTCACAACCTGTTCTCCAGCGAGTATATTGCCTTGAATCGAATAACCTGCTCCTGTTCTATGACCAGCCCATCTTAGACAACTCTTCCCTGTAAACGCAGCACTTTCTCCATGAGCATTTACAACACCTACCTGTCTTTGTTCCCTTAATGTATCATCCTTAAGGAGAATACTAAGAACTTGCGCAGGAGCATACCCTTCTTTCAATAATTCAAGCCCCCGAGGTCCAAATCTCGTATTTCCCCAGGCCTGTGTAGCAACAGCTCCAACATCTGCCTTTGCATAAGGAACAACAGCACCTACTGCAAGGAATCTAGATGCAACCGCTACACCTATTTCCCCTGTGACTGTATCCACTGCGACAATAGAAAATGTTCCTGATGGAGGATTTGAAATAAGTATACTTATGAATACAAGCAAATTTAACATCCTTCCACCTCCTGAAGAAATGTTAAAACTTGACCTGTAGATTATCAACTTTTATTATAAATAGTTTATGATTGAAAAAATAAGGAAATTGGTAAATTTAATAAAAAAAGAAAGTGGAAGAATTGCCCTTGTTACACACATGAGCCCAGATGGAGATGCAGTGGGTAGTTTGACAGGGTTCTATCTTTTTCTAAAAAAAGTGGGCAAAGATGTGGATGCAGTTCTAAGGGATGATGTTCCTTATTTTCTCGATTTTGTACCTGGAATTAAGGAAATAAAAAAAGATTTTGATGGTAAATATGATCTCATATTCCTTTTAGATGCAAGTGGATTTGAAAGAACAGGCTTTGAATTACCTCCTGTTCCTTTGATAATCAGGATAGATCACCATATTTCGGGTAAAGCTTACTCAGAATATGATCTTATAATCCCGGAGGCTCCCAGTGTAGGAAGCCTTATTTTGAAAATCATTAGAGAGTATGACGAGAAACTTCTGGATCAGGACATCAAAATTGCTCTGTATACAGCACTTCTGACTGATACTGCATCCTTTAGACATGCCAATTCCTTCAGATGGGCATTTGAAGATGCCCATTATCTTGTCAGCAATGGCCTTGATGTAACACATATTGCCAGTATGGTCTTTGAAAGAAAACACCTAAAAACTTATAAATTACTGGAAAGGGCGCTCTCTACTTTAACGCTGGATGGGAATATTGGCTACATTGTTATAAGAAAAACCTTTTTTGAAGAAGTAGGGGCTAATCCCGAGGAAATTCAGGGTTTTGTCAGTTACCCCCTCTCTATCATCGACGCTGATGTAGGAGTAAGATTCTCTGAACATCCAGAAAATTTCTGGAGAATTAGTCTCAGGGGGAAAGGGAGACTTAACCTTGCTCTTGTGGCTGAAGAACTCGGTGGTGGGGGACATTTCAATGCAGCTGGATGCCGCCTTATGGGTAGAGAAGATGAGGTGGTACAGAAAGTACTTGATACTATAAGAAAATATATGAAGAAGTCACCTTGATTTTTCCTGTCTCTTAAAATAAAATTTTTCAATAAAAAAGGTGGCATAAAATGGGAAAATTAATTTTTGAAAAATCGAGATCTGGAAGAGTCGGATATACTCTACCAGCACTATCTCAAAGAGAAAAAGTTACACTCAATATTCCTGAAAAACTTCTTAGATCAAAAGAGCCCGAACTTCCGGAAGTTTCGGAAGTGGATGTAATAAGACATTTTATTCACCTATCTACACTTAATTATCATATAGATAAAGGATTTTACCCCTTGGGTTCCTGTACGATGAAATACAACCCAAAGGTCAATGACTATGTGGCTTCTCTACCGGGATTTACAGATATCCATCCCCTTCAGCCCCAAAGAACTGTACAAGGGGCTCTGAGATTGATGAAGGAGCTGGAGGAATACCTTGCCGAAATCAGTGGTATGGACGCAGTATCTCTGCAACCGGCAGCCGGAGCACATGGTGAATTTACAGGGATTAAAATTATAAGGAAATACCATGAAACTCAGGGGAGTCCTCGTAAATACGTCTTAATTCCGGATTCCGCTCACGGCACTAATCCCGCATCTGTAACCTTATCCGGCTACATTGCGAAGACTATAAAATCAAATGAAAAAGGGCTCATAAATCTGGAGGAGTTGAAAGCAAATCTTAATGAAGAAGTAGCTGCTTTTATGATAACAAATCCCGATACACTGGGCCTCTTTGAAGTGGAGATTATGAAAATTGCAGATATGGTTCACAGTGTTGGCGCATTGATGTATCTTGATGGTGCCAATATGAATGCTTTTATAGGACAGATAAGACCTGGAGATACGGGTTTCGATGTAATGCATTTTAATCTACATAAAACGTTTTCTACTCCTCACGGAGGAGGAGGACCGGGAAGTGGACCTGTAGGTGTTAAAAAATTTCTTGAGCCATACCTTCCTATTCCAAGAATTATAGAAAAAAATGGGAAGCTTGAATTATCTTATGATTTTCCTCATAGTATAGGCAAAATACACTCGTTTTACGGAAACTTTTTGGTGATGATTAAGGCTTACACCTATATCAGGATGCTTGGTAAAGAACATATAAGAAGGGTCAGTGAAGATGCCGTGATAAATGCTAATTATTTAAGAGTAAAATTACAGGAGCATTACGATTTACCTTACAAATCCATTTGCATGCATGAATTTGTACTTTCAGGAAAATTCTTGAAGAAATACGGTGTAAGAACACTGGATGTTGCAAAAAGATTGCTGGATTACGGCTTCCATGCTCCGACCATCTATTTTCCCCTAATTGTTCCGGAAGCACTGATGATAGAACCTACCGAAACTGAATCCAAGGAAACCCTGGATGCTTTTGTGGAAGCAATGACCAAAATTAAAGAAGAAGCTATCAACAATCCTGATATTCTACACGGAGCCCCTCATAATACACCTGTAAGAAGACTTAACGAAGCTCTTGCAGCAAAACAACTTAAGGTAAAATGGAGTAAGAAAGAGTAACCGTTTATTTTCTTCTACCAACAGGATAAAGATAAAGAGGTTCCTCCTGAATTTTAAGGATATTTTTGACCTTTTGATCATCAAAGGCTCCCACTGCAACTGTTCCCAGTCCAAGAGCAGTTGCTTCTAAATATATATTTTGGCCGATATGACCTGCCTCCATGTGAACATACCTGATACCTCTTTTTCCATATCTTCTAGTAGTTCTTTCATATTCAGCAACTATTACTATGGTCAGAGGTGCCTCAAGCAGCATCTCCTGCCATAGGGATGCTTTGTAGATCTCCTCCCTTAAGTCACCCTTGATTGTAAGTTCTAAACTATGTTTATGGGGCAAATAATGGTACACTCCAGTCTCTAGCCCCTTGACTGCTCCAACAACTATGTAAATTTCCATTGGATAAGTAGCTCCTGCTGAAGGAGCAGCCCTTTTGCCATCGGGGCTTGTAATCCCCTGGGCTGCCCACAGAAGTTGTGAAACCTCCTTGATTGTGAGAGGAGAATCAGCGTATTCCCTTATGGATCTTCGCCCACTGATAACCTCTTCAAGCCTTCTTTTTCCTTCTCTATCTGGTTCAGGCAGTTTAATCATCTTTATACTCCCTTGATTTATTATTATGAAAATCAGCAATATTCTCCACATTGGAAAATTTTAAGTTACGCTGGATTTAATGTCAAGTCTGAAGTGGGGCAGCAGAAAGCAATTTTCGATAAGGAAAAACATAAATTAAACACTCTTTCATTTATCCAGTTTAATCTTTTACCACAATACTCTTCTTCCTCAAATTAAGTTTTCTCACAGAGTCTTTGTCCAGTCCAGTGGCATTTTGTAAAGCTCTCAGAATTCCACCTTTACCAAAATCAAAAACAAAAGAAATCTTGTTAGCTTTTATTTCAGCATCTTCCAGATGAGTCTGGATACCTTTATACGGTATGCGGAAAATATCAAACTCCACAATTGATTTTGAATATTTAGTCCAATCTGGTTTATTGAATACTTCTTCTATTTTTTTGAAAACAAGTCCCCGAGGGCTGTTCTTATTCAACACCTGAAGAATTTTATCTTTATTTAATTTTTGTATCGTCTCAAAATAAAGTAGCTCCTCATCACTTTCAAAACCAAGAGGGAGTGGATTAGGCAGAGAAATATGGGGCCTCGGGACAAACCCTTCACTGTATCTGAGACGTAGTCTACTTTTGCGTAAAATGTGAATTATTATTCGTGCAATATCTCTCTGAGACAAAAATCTAAATTTTCCCCAAAAAGCGTATGTTAAAAGATACCGATAATATTCTGTGGGCTTTTTTTCTTGAAGTTCTACCTGATATTCTTTATCTTTTCTAATTCCTTTTCGGCATAATGCATATCCTTCTCTAAACCAGACACCACATCCAAGGCATTTTTCTTTCATACAGTCTGGCGTCATCACCATTTTTAGAGATTTTTTATATTCCTTCAAGAGAAAAGGTTTAAAAATTCCTGTATTAATCACTTCCCAGGGCAAAGACTCCTCAAGGCTCCTTTTTCTTGTGTATTTATAGGGGTCTATACCTGATGCATGAAATGCCTTTTCATATTTTGAAAAATCAAAGAATTCTTTTCTAGAATCAAATATTGCTCCATTTCTATATGCAATTTCAAGTACCTCAGCAAGTTTCTCATCCCCTCTTCCAAAGACCCCTTCAAGAAAACTCATATAAGGGTTATGATAAGTGATTTGCATCCGTTTTGATCTCCTGAATGCGTCCTTAATCTGCCTGATTTTTTCCAAGGACCTCTCGGGTGGTTCCTGATCCACCCACTGGAAAGGAGTATGGGGTCTTGGAACAAATGGAGAAATGGCAGCTTTAAACCTTAATCTACGGAATTTTTTTTCAATGTCTTTCAGAAAATCAATGAGAGCATAAATATCTTCTTCCTCTTCTTCCGGAACACCAATCATGAAATAGAGTTTAACATGTGGATATTTATACCTTTCTGCAAGCTCGATTGATCTGTATATAACTTCAAGTGGGACATTCTTGTTTATGACTTTTCGGAGTTTCTCAGTAACAACTTCAGGTGCCAGTGTAATGCTGAACCTTCTCAAATCCCTCAATTCTTCCAGCATATTCTCCTCTATGGCATCAATCGGGAGGGAGGGAAGAGATACAAAGGTATTTTCTAGTTCTTTCCTTATCCACTTTATTGTTTCTATAAGATACGGGTAATCAGAGGAAGTAAAAGCCAGAAAACCTATATCTTCGTAACCGGTTAATTGTATCCCTTTTTTTGCAAGTGCTATAATTTCTTCTGGCATCCTGAGTCTTGTAGGTCTGTAAACAAACCCACCTTGGCAGAATCGACAACCCCTTGTGCATCCTCTCATTATCTCTATTACATATCTATTGTGGACTATATCAATGGACGGAACTATTTGGGCAACAGGGAAATACTCTTGTTTAAAAGGAGCTATCCTTTTGAGAGTAGTGTTCCCAAGTTCAGGGACAAAAACTCCTTTTATACCAGTAAGCTCCTTATAAAGTTCATGCCTTTTTATTTCTCTATTTTTATAAGCCTGTAAAGGTGGGATGAGCTCCTTCACCACTTCTTCTCCCTCACCGACTACAAAGAAATCAACAAAAGGAGCCAGCGGTAAGGGGTTCAATGAAGCAGGACCTCCCACTATAACGAGAGGATGACTCTCATTCCTATCCTCCCTTCTCAGTGGAATTCCAGATAGCTCTAAACCCATCAAAATATTAGTGTAATTGAGTTCAGTGTGGAGAGAAAAACCTATTATATCCATCTGATTCAAAGGAGTATATGTTTCAAGTGTGAAAAGAGGAATGCGATTCTGTTTCATAAACTCCATTGCATCAACCCACGGTAAGAACACCCTCTCTGCATATACTTTGTCTATGGAATTCAGGACATGGTATATAATCCTAAGTCCAAAATTTGACATTCCGACTTCATATATTTCAGGATAGAAAAGAGCAAATCTAAGTGTATCCTTTTTTATTTCCTTCACTACAGAATTAAGCTCTTCACCTATATATCTTCCGGGTTTTTCAAGTATGTAAAGCTCTTCTCCAAAAGGATGTTGAATCATATAGAGAATCTTATAAAGAGAATATCCCCATCCTGAACAATATAATCTTTCCCCTCGAGTTTATATAGGCCCATTTCCCTTGCTTTTTTCTCAGAACCTGCTCTTATGAAATCATCGAAATGAATAACCTCCGCGCGGATAAAACCTCGTTCCATATCGGAGTGTATTTTACCTGCAGCCTGTTTAGCTGTAGAACCTTTTGGTATGCCCCATGCTCTACCTTCTCTTTCATTAATGGTAAAAAATGTGATCATTCCGAGAGCATCCAAAATATTATCAACAAGGAAATTTTTAACACTTTCTTTTAAACCATATTCCTTCATCAACTGAGCAATTTCCTCCTTTGAAAGCTCTGATAGCTCTTCCTCGAGCTCCAGATCTGTCTCCATATAATAACTTTTTCTTTCCTCTATCTTCTTTTTGATCCTCTCCGGTAGCTCTTCTCCCAATCTGTTTTCATCCTTATTTACAATTAGAATTTGTGGTTTAAGAGAGATAAAATTATATCCTCTGATTATTTGCTGGTCCGTCTCAGCGAGCTCCATACTAAAAAGAGGTTTTTCCTCTGAAAGCCATGCTTCTATTCGCTGAAGCAGCTCTACTTCCCTTTCATCCACTCTATGCACCCTTTTCTCCTTCTCCAGGGCTTTAAGTCT
>Ga0190336_1000254_pt1 | contig 10535 bp, 18 predicted proteins | sample 487204910_MG_FD_161651 | JGI IMG/M metagenome (GOLD analysis project Ga0190336, IMG submission 161651) | Hydrothermal vent sediment bacterial communities from Southern Trench, Guaymas Basin, Mexico - 4872-04-9-10_MG | ecosystem: Environmental > Aquatic > Marine > Hydrothermal vents > Sediment ...
CCTCACACAGCCCCGATTCGGATATTCCCTCTCCGGGCTCATTTTCCTCACCCCCTCCTCATCGCATGGCGTGGTGTGTAGTGTTACGGGAAGGATAAGGTGTGTTAAAAGGAAGTTTGATATACAGCTATCTATATAGACCTATATAGATATTCCTCATTTACCTTACTATGAATATCGGACTGGAGTTTATGTTCTTTTCAAATAGTTCACTACCACATCTAAATTTACTATCCCATACTCGCTTGATGTCACGGTTAATATCAATTATCTTTCTGAATTCTTGCCACGTATTGACATCCTCTAACTTATGTATTTCATGGTGTATAAGACTCTCCTTTATGTGGACTGGGCGCCTTATAATTACCTCATACTGAGTTTTATTAGGATAAGCCTTAATGTATTCAAAGATATTATCAAATTTACCATCCGGCGATGATATTTTTGCTTTCCTCTGTATCCCTCTGCTTTTTATTTCATTCTCTATCTGATATATCCCGGATTGAAAAGCTACACATTGTCCATTACTTTGAAGCTCCCAGTCACCTAATTTTTTACCTTGCTTAATCTTATGCTTTTCTTTCATTAAGATACTGTCAGTAGCAAAAGCTATTACATCATCTTCATATTGAGTAGCTAACTTAAATACCTTTGCTCTTGTGTTGGCTGTCAGGATAGCTGCATATACAGGATTAAACAGTTTGCCTACATATATACCGTCACTTCTTTTAGTCTTCTCGTAAAAGCAGCCATAAAGCGAGTTCATGATAATTTTAGTAAGTGAGTAGAGATACGAATCTTTGAGCTCCTTATTCTTTATTTCATATAGCTTGTTTATTTCTTCCCGGAAGGGATACTCTATGCTATCAGGATAAAACTCATATCCCCTTATAATATTATATTCTTTATCTTCCTTCAGTAACTCCAGTTCACTTTTCGTTATTATGCTCCTCCATTCACCACCCGGATATATCAGTAGATGGTCTTTTATCACATAGGCTATAGGTTCGATATGCCTGTATTTCAGTGATAAATCTACCACATAAAATCCATAATAAGCTTCCGGGTTATAGTTCTTCACGTATTGCCATTTACCTTTCGTAATATCTATCAAATTAGCTATCTCATAAGGGTATGCACTCTTAATATCATACAGTTCAGCATACGGAAAGTAGCCTTTACGTATAAGTTCAAACCTTCCACCCTTATAGGCATAAAATGCTGCTCTGAGTATTTCTTTGCGTATTTTTCTAATATCTGGTATATCACAGTATAGCCTAAAATATCGCTTAGAAAGTGAAGCTTTCGATATGTAGTCTTTAGGGTTAAACTTCATGTGCTTCTTGATAGTTTCCTGAAGGATTACTCCTAACTTCTTTGTAAGTACTGCATCCTGTATGCAGTACTGAATAAGAGTATTCTGATAATTTTGCCAGATAGTTATATCTGTATTGATAGCATCCCTATCGAAAGGGCATGATAGCTTATGTTCATTAAGATACTTAGTAGCTGCTTTCTCTAAGGATACATCATAGAATTGTTCTAAGTCATAGCATCTTACTGTATGTTTATCCTTAGATATTCTTAATAGCTTCTTAGGAATGTACGTTATAGTATAACCATCATACTGAGTTTTACCCTTGCTATATAATGTGTGTAACTTGTCCATGGGCAAATATTTTAGTATTGCCTCAGTATCAAAATGAAGGTTATAGAAGAATATATGCTTATTGCGATAGCGTTCATGGGTTATAAAAGTAAGAATATCATTGATACTTTCACATAGCTTATAATTGCCTTCACTATCGCATATCAGTTTACAATAACCTTTATGTGTTTCTGTATCCATACCTATAATAGGATGATTATGACATGCTGTTAGCTTTTCAGTCTTATGCTTACGCCATCTCAGTTGCGAGAAGTCTATACCTTTCCGGTTAAGCTTAGACTCCATATACCGCTTCCTCAAAGATACTCCATATTTCTTCCTCTTCAGGTGTAAATTCTTCAAATTCTTCTTCCTTACGCTGTATTTCTCGCCATATATCGATAGCTTTATCGTAAGTTATCTTACGTTCCTTTCGGAGCGGTTCAATAACATCCTCAAACCATGCTCTTGCTTTCATTCTGGCGTCAATAGTCTTTGCGTGTTCGATAGACTGAGCCATACGCCAGTCCCTTAGCATGTCCTGTCTTCTATATGATAAACCTCTTCGCATCATTTCACGTTCAAAAGCTCGCTGTGAGTATCCTAATTTGATGTATCGCTTTAATTGTGCTTCATATTCCAATCCTTTCGTTATTCCTAACTTACGCCAGAATAGATAGCCCATATCAGTTTATCCTCCCAGTATTATGCCAGTATTGATACTCATGCCATACCTTTATTCTAACATAGTCTTTATTACTTTCCTTCACAGTCCCTATAATCTGGTCATTTTGTGGTTCAATAATAGTTATAGTCTTGGTAAATGGATTATACATACCCACCATTATGTGATTGTATTCTGGTATATAGATAAAATCCAGATATAACCGGTAATTGTAAGCATTATGTATCAAATCCATACTAAAATCCTTACATACATAGGTGCCATTAATATAAGCATGTGTATCCGTATTGTCTATCGCTAAAAACTGTGATAAGCTTATACTCAGTACTATACCAGTTATTATAATGCTGCTTAGGTTTTTCATTTTACCAGCCTCCATAGGGGGAAAAAATAAAAGAAGGGAAAAGATAAGTTATTTTATGGTGGTGTGAGATATGCCTGCCTGTTCGATACCTTTACCCGTGCTCTTACCATTTCCGCTTTTGTTAGGAGTATTGCTAAGTCTTCAGTCTGGCTTCGCAGCTTCTGTGAGAAGCTATAAAACTCACCTTCCTGTGCCTGTATCACTATATATACTCCATACTTCTCGCTTTCTTCTTCACTGAAGTTCTTTATGTGTATCACTTCACCGGCTATATCCGTCAGGTTCTTTCGCTCTACTTCGCTTTCAGGTTTATCCCAGTCCACTATCTTACTTTGTTCACTCATATTACTTCCTCACCTCCTTATTCTCCAGCTTTCTTATACGTTCTTCTATCTTCTCAATCCTGTCGTTAGTACTTTCCAACAATGTTACCATCCGTGCCCACAATGTTAGGGCTGATTGGTCTATCTCTTTCACCAGTTGCTGTTCATATATTCTGCTCATGTTCTATCCCTCCATCTGTGCTTTTTTCTTTTTCTTCTCTATCTCTCTATTACGTGCCTCTATCTCTTCCTTTAACTTCTCTATTGCCTCTCTGGTCTTCTTTAATTCTATAGCTAACCGCTGGCACTTTCGTACCTGTAAATATCTGTGGTAGTCAAGGTAGTTCATTGCAGCAAATGCTGGCATTCTCTTACTCTGGTTTATAAGGTTCTCTATGTTACCCATCTACTTCTCCACCTCCTTCTCTACTTTCGCCAGTTCTGCTAAAACTACTTTGTAGGCATCTATAAGTCCACTCCATTTACCTTCCCAATATATCCAGTTCTCTGTATTCCGTGAATCACGGTATAAATTTTGTGCACTGTCCATTCTCTGTCGTATCTCTACCAAAATTTCCTGTACTGCCTTTGTGCAGTTCATCTTTTACTCTTCCACCTCCTTCTTTACTTCACTTATATTATTTTAGCTATGCTCTCTACCTTCTCATGCAGTATCTCTAAGGCTGTCCGGTATCCTCGATGATATTGTCTACTCTCTACTGTCCTTGCTCTCTTTTCTATCTGCTTTCTTAGCTCTATTTCCCGCTCGATATAATCAAGCAAATATATTATATCCTCCATGGTACATCACCAATAACAGGTACATCATAAGGTATGATATACCTTTCGGTTACTGTACGAAAAAATAGAAATATGGATATATACATAAGTGTATATATCCATATTCAGCTAAATACTGGATATATTCCATCTGGTGTGGGAGTGAAGGGGCATAGTTTGGAAGGGTCTATTGGCGGTACAGGCTTGCATAGTACATTATTGTATATATAATTATTAATCCATTGCCAGAATTCAAAATCAACCTCTGTGGACGGCGGCTTTGGTGTCGCTCCCGGTACCGGCGTGGGCGGGGAAGGTATAACAGTAGTCTCATTTATGTCCTGTATCCTTCGCTCTTCCGGGTTAATGATATACAGCTTCTGCATCTTCGGTACCTTGTCAAGTTTATCTACTACCCACTGTGGTAATGCTGCGCTTGCTGTACTGGTCAGTAACAATAGCGTAACTGCTACTACAAATAGTATAGCATATTTCTTCATCCTTTTTGCATCACCTCCTAACTACTTACCCTTTACCTTTTCCTCCTTCTTCTCTTTCTTACTACGTGCTTTTTCAGGTAAAGGGTGCGTAGCTTTATAGGTCTTGATTAAATCACGTATATTACTCATTTCTTACCTTTTACCTCCTTAATGAAATTATCTATATACTTCATACTCCATTTATTCTTACTCATTTCTTCCTTAAAAGTCTTTTCATCTATTATCCCCATCTTAAACCAGCGTTTAAGATCATCAGTAGATGGTCTTTTTGTAGTCTTACGCACCTCACGTTTAGCCTTATTAAGATACCTTAGCTTTACTCGCTCAGGCATATTCAATTCACCTAACTTACTTATAGCTTCCTCATAGCTAATATTACCTTCACTGAGTTCATATACTATCGTTTCAGCTTCTGCCTCTATTTCTTCCACTGATAGCTTATAATCTTCATATAACAGTATCCAATCAGCCTCAGTATCATCATAACCTAAGTCTATAAGCATATTCTTAGCTTCCTCACGTGTACACTGTCCTATCCGGTAATTTCTCAATATTTCTGTCTTTGTCAAGTCCTTATCTTTCTGTGCATACTCTAATTTAGTCCATTCCATCATCAACTTGGCATCCTCTTCACTATAACCTAAGTCCTTATAGCCCTTTAATAACCGGTCTTCATCTATTACACCTATCTGGTATAATCTGCGTAAATCTACCCGTGTAATAGGCGAGTACGAAATAGCTATAAGTTTTTCTATCCAGTTAGGTGCATAGTCGCTTATCCTTAAAAGCTCTCGTATATCATCCTGCGTAATGATACCTCTATGCAGCATCTCATAAGCCATCTGTGGTGAAGGTAAAACCCAGTGTGCTCGCCAGTACCATTTTAGTACATCCAGATTAATACCTGCCTTCTCTACATACTCTTTTATTCCTTTCTCTATCTTATCCCACTCGCTATCATATCCATACTTCTCCACTATATCTTCCCTGAATACATCCCGTGTAGCAAACCGGATAAAGTCAGTAGGTGAAGGATAATAAAGCATAGCTTCCTTTATAGCTTTAATCTCTTCTTCATCAAATCCTTCTCTCAGTAAAGTATCATCAACCTTTCCTTCATCTATTGCTTTACGCCACCATGCCCTGATTAGAGTACCTGTATCTAATAGACCGGAGTGAGCACTTTTCTCTGTTTCTTGCTCTACAATACGCCAGTATGGATTTGCAGCACTCATGATAGAAGGATACAAACTTACACCTAACATAAAACTTACCACAGCATTAAGCCCAAACTCACCACTACGTGCTAACTCCTTCATAGCATTCAGCTCTTCTCTCCTTAGCTTATACTTCTCAGCAAACTTATCCATCCATGCCTCTATCTTAGGTAATGCCTGATTGGTAATCATCCACACACCATTAGCTAACTGTGTAGCTAACCAGCTTGTAATAGGGTCAAGAGGACTACCTTTGCCCACTAACTCTAACTCTTTATGCCTACTTTCATAAACTTTACGTACTGATAGATTACTCTTAACAGTATCCGGTAAACTATCCCAGTATGCCTCCAAGTCCTCAACCGTTACCTGTTTACCTATATTAAAGTTCCACCACCATGCATTTATAGAAAAGATAACATCATTAAACTGGTTTATTATATCCTGTAACGGTTTATTTACCTTTTCCTCAAACTGATTCTTTATTTCCGTAAGAGGACTGGTTACTTTATCGTCAAGACTATCCTTAAATTCGCCTATGCTATCCTTAACTTTGGTAATAGGTTCTATCAATTTCTGTATCGGTACCGCTATCTTCTCCTCAAAACTTTCTTTCAGGTCTTCTATTGATGGTATCTTCTCAATAACACCATCAATAGGTTTTTTTATGTAGTTATTCCACAGTTCAGTAAAAAAGTCCCTGAATGCACCCATAGTTATCTATCACCTCCTCTACTTCTCAAATACCTTATCTAAAATATCCTCAAACTTATCTGTTACCCAATCTACCAGATTCAATAATATATTTTTTTCTACAAATTCCCATACCTTATCTTTAGCTTCCTCCCATGTCACTATTAGCTCCTCAATCTTAGGTTTAATCCATTCCCATAACTCCTCTTTAGCTTCCATCCATGTGGTTACCAGTTCATCTATCTTAGGCTTTAACCATTCCCATGCTGTATCTTTTAAGTCCTCCCACGTAGGCAAAATAGCCTCTACCTTTGGTTTAATGAAGTCCCACAGCACACTCTTTTCTTCTTCCCATGTGGTTATCAACTCATCTATTTTAGGCTTCAACCATTCCCATGCTGTCCATTTTAAATCATCCCAGTCCTTAACTCTATTGTTTATTTCCTCTATTACATCATACCATGAGTGTTTTAGTATATCAAAGTATTCATCTGCTTTCCTTACCCAATACTCTGCTATACCATCTACCCAGTCATGCAGTTCACTTTTAACACCACTAATAAAGCCTGATACTTCATAAGCATGTGCTACCCAGTACTTCGCTATATCATCTACCCAGCTCCATAAGCTATTCTTAACTGAGTCTATATAATCAGTGAATCCATCCCACCAGCTACTTAAAGCTTCCCACCAGCCCATAGTATTCTATTCCTCCCTTACTCTCTTTAACGTATATCCCGCTATACCTGCTATTGTAGCTATTACCATACTCAGTAAAGCTCCATCTATACCCTTACATAACGCTATTGCCTCCAGTACTACTATACCCGCTATTGCTACTTCTCTTATGTAGCTCACATCTATAACCTCCTGTAGGTTAGATTATATAGTATATTAATTTCATCTATTGATAAAGCTTTGCTAAAAATATAAACACTTCGAATGTAACCTCTGTATTGTTCACCACCCTCAATATTTCTTCCTAAATATAATGGTTGACCGCCCTTATGTAAGTTTCCACTTTTTGACACAGGATCAGCTATTTCTCCACCATTTTTATAAAGATACATATATGAGCCATCATAAACACCAGTTATAAACTGTAATTCTTCTGTTAACGTATTATCATAACTATTTATTGTCTTATTATCGATCCTCATTTGTATTCTCTTATAATCATAATAAAGCCATATCCCAAAATCTGCGTATGGGTTAGTATGTGTGGGATAATAAGGTTTACATATAACCCAAGCACTGTTAGTTATCTTTGGATACACCCACGCAGCAATAGTAATTTCTTTATCTATCGCAAGTGATTGGCTATCTTCACATTTAATATAATCCTCATTACCATCAAAATAAAAAGCATTAGCTTTCCACTTTGTACCATGCACTACTCCATTATTCCTGTACTTACTTACGTCCCACCAATACGACTCGGTAAAATACTTTGAATCCAGCCACAGTACACAGCTATCCCAGTCTATCATTTTATCGTTTATAGGTTACTCCTACATCGAAACTCACATTATCAACCGTGCCACTACCACCTACTACATACTTTACACGCTGTTTATAACCTAAGCCTGCAGTTGCTACCTTTACATAAGTTTTATCGTTTACTGGATGACTATCATCCGGCGCCTCTACTGTATCAAATACAACACAATCAAACCACTGTCCAGTTTCATTATCATAAGATTGTACTGTTACATCCAGCGTAATAGGATTAGCATTGGTAGTACCCAGATAATCCACAAAGAGTACATAATCAGCATAATGCCATATACCTGTATATATCTCACTGCCATAAAAAGTGCCTTTGTTATAAAGGTCTTTTACATGCACTGCATGTACAGGTGCAAAACCTACTCGGTTTGCTGGTATTTCAATTAATGATACACTATCTATGTATCCATAACTTCCCTGCGTGCCCAAAGGTTTAAGACCTAATCGCATAAAACTTGCTTCTGAAGGTACAGCAAAGAATAACTCAAACTTAGTCCAGTCAAAACTACCAGTCTTCTTCAGTATCAGTATATAATTACCACTAATATAATTATAATCACTATCGTAAAACCATATCAGGCTCTCTACTGAATTCCATGAAACACTCTTTAACCATAGTAAAATCCGGTACAGTTCAAAGCTTGCTACCTCTATCCAGTCATTGGTACTGAATAATGCATAATTACTACTGCCGGTTATTACTTTAGCGGAATAATAACCGTTCTCTTTTACATCACTAACTATCTCTGCACTGCCAGCTTCACATACCCAAAAATCTAAATTACCACGTTCAAATCCACCATTACGTATAAGCTCTTTCGTCATAGCTTCACCACATCCCCACTATTTCATAATCACTATCATTAGCTCCTGCTCTTTGTACCTTAAAAGCTTTTACCGATAAATCAAAAATATTCCTTACACCTGTTATGCATCGCAAGGGATCATAAAAAGTTACTCCGTCGGGACTCGGATAAATGTATATATCGTAATCAACAGCTATAACATCTATTCTTGATACAGTTTGATTAAAGGATATAGCACTACTTAGTGTACTCGTTGCTACTCCAGTTTTACGTTCAGTCTTCTCCAGCCCTGCACCTACTGAAGCTACTTTAAGAGCACCTGCCTGTGTAGCCTGTAGCTGTATGTACTTACCTGAAGATAATTTTGCGAGTAGATAGGAAAAAGTCCTTTGAAATATGTTGTTTACACCATAACGTCTTACGTGCTTTGGTATAACGTTTATCTCTTCACCTACTTTTTCCTCCACTCGCTGTACTACAACATCTACTTTTGCATCTTCCACCATTTTTTACTCTCTCTATTCTTTGCTTAACCAGTTATCTCATATTCATAGTAGCCTACCACACCACCATTACTACCTGCTGACTGGTTTTTCAACATCAGTGTAAAGGTTTGCCCTACCGGTATTTCTATATCTACCATAAACCTGTACGGATCATTACCTACAGGTGAAGCTTCTATCCGTATATTATCAATTATCTTCTCTCGCTCTAAGTATGCTATCAGTAGCGTATCGTTACTTAACCTGTGTGTTATCACCACTGCATTAAGTTTCTTCTTCTCTTCTTCAGTACTCGTTAAGGTTACTATCTTCTCCTCATCATCTGAAGAGTTTGTATGTTCAAATCCTTTATAGTATTTCACCATCTTACATCACCTCTCAGGCAGCCCTTATTATCTTCTCTATCATTGCTATTTCACCTTCTGCTACCGTGATATTAGCACTGCCCGCAGTCTTGGAAGTATTCATTACTACCGTTAACTCTTCACCAGCTCCGAAACTTAAAGGTGTAGCAAACAGCAAAGGTAACCTTCTATCCACATCTGAGTAATTACCTATCACACTCTTACCTTTACCTATATTTGTAGCATCGCTCGCAGGTGCAGTTGCCAATAGCATAAGACCTCGCTTATCTTCATCAAACAGTACTTCCCGCTCCTTTATAAGCTTTAAGTACTGTGTAGCCTGTTTATTGCTGCCACTGGAGGAAGTCTTGCCTACATCACTTGCCAGTATCCCGAAGATATTAATTGTAGTCTTTGCCGGTACATCCTTACCAAAGGGAAAGTCCGGAAACTCACTTGGAAGCTTTGAGTAAACATATTCGTTATCACCATCAGCCAGATTACCTGTAGAGGCTTTCCTGCCATAGTTTATGAGCATATACTCCTTTGCTTCACTACCGTTCTCCATATCGGGCGTTATATCACCCGGTTCATATATATCGTAAAGAATACCGATAGCCATCGAAGAGCCCGGATTCACTATGAAAGTTTGCCCTTCAGCCACAGGATAACCTTTGAATATCCCCTTATCCATAAGGAAGCCTAATAGGGTCTTCTTCTCGCTATCCTCCAATCCGAAGTGAAGATGGTTACCTAAGTTACCTGTATCCGTCCTGAAGTAACCCACGGTAGTCTTGTCAATAGTAACAGTAGTGTAATTACCTGAAGCTCCCTCTACCAGTATATCTTTTATGAGGAAAGCTTCGCCAGTATCAGCCTCCAGCTCCAGCTTTGTAGCTCCTGAAGTCCACTTTATCTGGTCATGTGCTTTTATAGCCATATTACATACTCACGCTCCTTACTTCTTTAAACCTTTTGCCCTGTCCATGCACTCACCCATAACCTCCTGATATTTCGCTGACCTTGCTATCCTCTGAGCCCTTGTGGTAGAAGGCATACCCTCGATAGCCTTTTTAGCTTCCTCTATGCACTTTGCCCTTACATCATAGTCTTCCATAGCGTGCTCTACGGCAATATCTACCTTATCACCATAGTGTGCACCT
>Ga0190336_1000260_pt1 | contig 10417 bp, 8 predicted proteins | sample 487204910_MG_FD_161651 | JGI IMG/M metagenome (GOLD analysis project Ga0190336, IMG submission 161651) | Hydrothermal vent sediment bacterial communities from Southern Trench, Guaymas Basin, Mexico - 4872-04-9-10_MG | ecosystem: Environmental > Aquatic > Marine > Hydrothermal vents > Sediment ...
AATGCTAGGGTCGGGACCGCAAGTGCTCGGAGGTACACCAGTACAATGGCGTATCATACCCCGAGCACTTTTTTCTTTTTTGTTCTTTTTGCCCATCCCCTCCGATCCTCTCCAATTTATCCGTGCTTACTCCGCTGGTCTAACCAGTAGTCTAACTAGCCCCATAAAACAATTGACAAACTAGCGCCATGGCTTAATTTTGTCAAGAGGACTGGTTTGGGTTGTGGTTGGGGTTGATGAAGAAGTCGGTTTACTTTACCAACGGTCGTGGGTGATTTAAACCAAAATTGTAGGGGCCTTATAGTCTTGCGGGGTTGCTATTTCCTTGAAAACATGCTAAAAATAGCTATGCAGTTAAGTAAGTAAGGGTGTTTAGACTAATGAAGGAGGAGGGAGAAAATGAGAGGAGAAGCAAAAAGGGCTTAATACTGCTCACGTGTTGGTGACTCTCCATTAACCACTACCCTCAAGTATCATGCTATGTATCCCTCACGCCGCTGTTTGGATAATCCCCTGTGTTGCCCATAATGTTGTTTGAAACTACTAAATCTTCCCTCAAGACCATTACTGGTTTTGGGTATTGTTTCGTCATCAAGATAATGGAATAGATTAGGGATAGCGTTCTTAATCAATATCTTGGCTCTTCTCAATTGCTTGTGGGTATACCACCAAGTTGGATGGCCATCTTCTTTTAATCCGTAGGTTTTTTCTTTTAAGAACCCTTCCCAACAATGAGACCATCTTTCAAAATCTTTGATCCAGTAATCTTTCTCTTGGTGGGTTTCTATTCCTGATAATCGGGAAATTAACGGACTGAGTTCCTTGCCGGCAGCGGTTCGTGGTCTTTGGGTTACCAGTCGACGAGCGTCTCTTTGAAGATGAGTAACACACCTTTGGTGAGGGATATCCGGATAGACAAGACGAGCCGCTCCAGCAATACCCGGTGCTCCATCACTGGTAATACTCGAACAGACGACACCAGCCCTTTTTAGATTCTTAAGATCTTGGGCAATCTCGAAGACCTTCTCTCCGGTAGAGTATCTCCAATGTTGGACATGGTTTAGATCCGCATCCCAATAGATGATGGCACAGTTCTCTTTTCTTTTAAACCAAGTGCCGTCGATGATCAGATGGCAATTTGAGTTTGGTTGGGGATCTGGTCTTGGTGGTTGATCAAGATACCAGTGGACAGTCCTAAGGAGTGTATCTCTCCGGCACCCACGACCACTTTCGGCAATCGCTTCGACCGAAGATCCTTTTAGCCAGGATTTAAAGAGTGAGAATCGATTATGGAGATTAATACCTGAGCATCGCCAGGTAAAGGTTGTTTGGCAAACTTTGCAGAAGAACCGAGGAGACCCAGAGTCTGTGGCACCCCAAGAGATTACAGGATGTGAGGGATTGAGTGGACATCTCTTTTTTTCTCATCTTTTCACCTCCAACCTGAAACCGTTTTCACTTTTGTTTGAGTTTACACCGCAACCAAGGCGAAAAGCAATAATTTTACCAACACTTTTTCAGTATTAACCCCGATTTCACCTGGAAGAGCACTTTTGCCAAGTGGCTTAAGAGGGATTTGACAGCCCAAGGGTTAGAGGTGGTCGTGACCCGCGACCCACCTTATAACATTTCACCTTGGGACAACTTTCGAGAGTTCTTCGAACGGAGTGATAGTATCACCAAGCTGTCCGAGTGCTTCCTACTTCTCACCGCACGGTTGGACAACTGTGAGAGGTGTATCCTCCCAGAGCTGCAAAAAGGCCGTATCGTGGTTGCCGACCGCTACGTGGATAGTTGGTTGGCTTATCAAAGTGTGCGGATCGCTGATTATTTTGGTGGGCCTTTAAAGGCGTTGGATTTTCTACTTGGGATTCAGAATCAGTTAGTGGGAAAACACCTGCTTGTGTTACCCCATCTGACGATCCTTGTCTCCGATAATCCTGAGGTAACGATCAAGCGGGCCGAGAGCGATTCGCAAATCTCCAAGTATGAAAATCTTCCAATGCAGCGTAAAGTTCATCGGCAGTACCAGTACTTAGCCCAACTCTTTCCCGAAAGGATTAGGATGCTGGACGCGCGAGGAAAGAGCATCCATGAAGTATACGAAGTTGTCCGTTGGATTGTTGAAACCCATTTGCGGAAAGGGGGATTAATGGATGAGGAGATGGTAACGATCCAGGCTATACAGGAAAAGGACAGGGTAGTTGCTACGCGGCAAATCTCGTGGACTCTATACGAGTTTGACGATTGTCCTTTGGTGGTTCAAAAAGGAGATCAAGGAACCGTCATCAGAGTTGAACGAGATAATAACAGAATACAAATCGAGTGGGATAAAGATGTCTTTAAGCGCCTACCAAAGGCTCTCTATTTCCACCCGGAAACGGAGGAAGGGTGGCCAATAAAGAGGGTCACATAAGAATATTCACCAAGATATGCCGGCTGTTTTTACCTCCCAGCCGGCATTTCACTTTTTAACCACTCTTGTTAAAATGAAGAGCGTGATGTCCAATCCCATTCCCTTAGAAAGATCTTTTTTTGAGAAAGATACTATTTGGGTTGCCCGGAACTTGCTCGGCAAATATCTTGTTCGGAGAACTGACAGGGGGAAGATGTGTGGTAAGATTGTTGAAACCGAAGCCTATTTAGGAGTTTCGGACCCGGCCTGTCACGCCTATGCAGGGTTAACCCCTCGTACAGCCATCTTTTTCGGTAAGCCCGGTGTGGCTTATGTTTTTGTTATTTTTGGAATTCACTACTGTCTTAACGTTATTACTCTTCCTGAACCCTTAGCGGGATGCGTTCTCATTCGGGCTTTGGAGCCAGTATTTGGGCTTGACCTAATGCGAAAAAACAGGCCGGTTGACAGAGACATTGATCTTACCAACGGACCGGGGAAACTGACCAAGGCTCTATCGATTGACTCTACCCACAATGGTCTCGATTTAACGAAACCTGATGAGGAGCTTATCATCACTGGGGGTTATGATGAGTTTTTTGAAATAGAGGTGACTGAGCGGGTCGGTATCTCCAAGGCTGCTGACGAACTTCTTCGCTTCTACATTAAAAATAACCCCTTTGTTTCCTATCCGAGGTATCCAAGAAATAAGAAGATTAGCTGAAAAGAACAGCGCGTCTTAGTTGCTCTAATGCCTTCCGTCTCGTTGAGATGTCGTTCTTTTCCTTAGTACTCATTTCGGCTAAGGTTTTATCGAAACCGTTGGGAATAAAAATCGGATCCCAACCAAAGCCATGCTCACCGCGAGGTTTGTCAGCAACTGTTCCTTCTAGAACTCCGGTGAAAATTTGGTAATCGTTTTCGCCTCGACACAAAACTAGAGTCGTTTGCGCTACCGCTCCACGATTTTCCTCTTCCTCCAGCATTTTCAGCAATCCTTCATTGCCTACCGTTTTCATAAAGTAATCAATAAAAACCCCGGGAAGACCTTTCCAAGCTTCAAAGAGCAAAGCTGTGTCCTCAACCAGAATCGGTTTCTGGCACTGTTTGTATATTTCAGCAGCTTTTTTGACCGCACATTTTTCGGGATTTAGCGTTTGAATCTCATCAACCCCAATTTTTATCCCCTCGATCCCAGTCCCTAGAATTTCCCGCGCCTCGCGTAGCTTGTTCTCATTCGTGGTTGCGAAGAAGATTTTGTCTGACATATCCCTACCTCTTTTTTAGCTGACTTCAGGTCCTCTTTAATATCCTCAAGAAGCTTTATCCAGAGCTTCTTCAAAGGAGAACCAGTCGCCGCCGAAACCTTCTTCCTTCATCTGTGGGGCCTTGAGGCGAGTTTCGTCTTGGAGCCGAAAAAGAAAATGGAAGACCGTTTTTTGTTCTTTTTCACCACTGTCCTCGCGGGCAAAGGTCCAAGATGAGGTTTTGATTGGCCTTTGAACCGGCGCTTCAATATTTTGATAGCCGGTTTCCTCCTTAATCTCTCTTTCGGCGGCTTCTAAGGGTGATTCGCCCTCCTCAATTCCACCTTTCGGTAGTGCCCATTCGTCACGAGCCTCTTTGTAGGTTAAATAAACTCAGTTTCGCCTGTTGGGAAGAACCCCACCGGCCGAAAAGCTCTTTTTCATGCCTTGCTATTTTACACTATTCCTCTTTGGAATGCAGGTCGGAATACAAACCTCGTTATTTAACACCCTGTAACACTGTTGACAAATTATGCCGATCGCACCTTTTTGTCAATGTGGTCGGTCTGGCTGATTGTGTGGGTTGGTTGAGTAGTGCGACTAACGGACCTGCGGCCGTTGGTCGGTTAAACACAGTTGGCTGGGGCTTGTAGTCTTCTTGTAGTTTGTATAGCCTGTGGTCTTGCGGGGTTGCTATTTCCTTGAAAATATGCTAAAAAGGGAGTCGTGTGGCTAAACAAGGGTGTTTAGACTAATTAGGAGAAGGGAGGGAGAGACCATGGCAGTAGAAGCACTGCACCGGAGAATCAAAACCCCCACCTTACCGGCGGTGAGGGTGGAAGGGGAGCTTGAGCGAATCCTTGAGCGGGCGACCGAGGGGGTGCGGCCGTCCGACCGGCTGATCCGGTTTTACAATTGGATCGGTCGGCTGCCGCTGCGGCTGGGGGCATTTCTTCTTGCTCTTAGTAGCCCCCAGGGCGTCCGGTTTTTCTGGAGGGTGGCCGTCCGGCGGCGGACGGACGCCGGGCTCCAAATTCTTTACAACTATCAAGGTTTTTGGAGTCTGAGACCCTGGAACTGGGCGGCGGCGGTTTTTTTGGAGTCCTACAACTGCCGCTCGGTCCGCTCCCGCGGGCGGTTTGTTCAAGAGGCGGTCCGTTTTCTTCTCGGCTATCTAGCCCGGGAGCGCGCCGCTTCCGACGGCCACGGCCGAGGGCTAGTGGTTGTCAGCCTGGGCTCCGGCTCGGCCAGCCAACTGCTTCAGGGTTTTGCGGACAATGGATTTGCCGAAGATGAGGCCCACATCGTCCTTGTTGACCGCGACCCAAGAGCACTGCGGGCCGGCCGAAGTAATGCCCAGCGGTTGGGGCTTGAAGCGGCGGTTGAGGCGTTCGAGGGCACCATTGGTCAGTTCCTTCGCCGGGCCGCTCCGGAGTCGGTGGATTTCTTTGAGATGGTCGGCCTGGCCGATTATTTTAAGGATCATCAACTCCGGCGGTACCTGCGAGGGGTTTACGCGGCCCTGCGCCCGGGCGGCTTCTTTCTGGGGGCGAACATCAGCTCTCGAGAAGAAGCGGACTACGCCCACGGCGCCGCCTGCTGGCCCAGGATGTTCTACCGCTCTCAAGAACAGCTTGTCCAAATGCTCAAGCAAGCCGGTTTCCAAACCATCTGGACGGGAGCCTGCGGGCTTTATACCGTCTGGGTGGCGCGGAAGTGACCCTCTACTTGTGATATAATCTCGGGTAGAGGGTCTTTTTTCCTGCCATGAACCTTTTTGCTCTTTCGGGACTGCTCAACGGAATACTGGCCACCGGTTTTGGTCTTTTTGTCTTTTCCAAAAACAAAAAACGCCTTATTAACCAGACTTTGGGGTTGGTGACTCTTTCGATTGCCGTTTGGTCGTTTTCCTATTGGCGTTGGCTGCTGGCGACGGATGGGGAGGTTGCTCTCTACTGGTCTCGCGCTCTGACCTTGGGTTCAATTTTTATTCCCGTAACCTCTCTTCACTGGATCTTAGCCGTCATCGGTGAGGCAAAGAAAGACAGGGTTTTGCGTCTGGGTTATGCGGGAGCGGTTCTTTTGGCCCTTTTTAGTTTTAGCCCGCTGATGGTCAAAAGTGTTGAGCCGACACTCTTTTTCCCCTTTTGGCCTAAGCCGGGCGCTCTTTACCATTTTTATCTTATTTTTGATTACCTCGGCCTTTTTGGCTATGCTTTCTTTAGACTTTTTACTGCTTATCAGAAGAGCTCAGGGCTTAAGCGACTGCAGCTTAAATATGTTCTCCTCGGTTCACTTGTGGGAGTGGTCGGGGGTTTGACCAACTTTCCTCTTTGGTATGATGTTCCGCTCCCTCCCTACGGCAACTTTTTGGTTGGCTTATACCCAATAATCTTTTCCTACACCGTTATCAAGCATCGGTTTATGGACATTCGGTTTGCGGTTAATAAGATTGTGGGGTTGACACTTTTGGCGGCTTTTGTTTATGTTGTTTTTTACGGATTGATTACTATTTATACTCAAATTTTCGGTGGAGTTTTCAATCCGCAGGCCTACACAACCGGTGTGCTCGTTGCCTATATTTTCACAATTATCTATGGTCCGGTCCGCAAGTTCCTCGGTGAGCGGGCGTTTTTGCCGCCGCTTTACGATTCTGAGGCGCTGATGGCCAGTTTGGTCGAAATAATGAGCCACGAGCTGGATCTTAAAAAACTTTTGGACGCGGTCCTAGAGAAATTGACGAGTGAAATGGGGATTGCAGCGGCGGCAGTGATAGCTCTCAATAATGGTGAAGGTAAAAAGCGAATGGTAAAGCTTGTTCGCAGTATCGGCGATGTAGATCATTCGGCCCTTGTTAGTCGGTCGGTTCTGGATTTAGTGACCACCATCACCAACGGATCGGCCGTTTTTGTCAGGGAAGAAATGCAAAAAGAGGCCGAGGGGGGGACAAAATTTACTCAATTTAGAAAGAAGGTTTTATCTTTTCTTGAGGAAGCGGGGATGTCATTACTCCTACCTCTTTCTTCCTCGGGAAAAGTTTTGGGATTCTTGCTTCTAGGAGAGAAGAAATCCCAAGAGCCCTACACCAGCCAGGACGTTGAGTTCCTGGTGGGGTTTGCGCGTTCGGCCTCGGTCGCCGTCGAGCGGGCAATTCTCTATCAGGAGGTTAAGGACTTTAATATTACGCTTCAGGATGAGGTGAAGAAAGCAACTGCTAAGTTGCGCAAAGCCTACGAAGAACTCAAGGAGTTGGATAAGATGAAAGATGAGTTTATCTCAATCACTTCCCACGAGCTGCGGACGCCGATGACAGCGATTCAGGGCTATTTGTGGATGCTTGCGAAAAAGGGTGGGAGGTTGACGGAAAAACAAAAAAGATATCTGGAGAAAGCCCAGCGCGGTTCGGAGCGGATGCTCTCTCTGATCAATGATATGTTGGATGTCTCGAGAATCGAGCAGGAGCGGGTTCAGCTTGATATCAAACCACTGGACTTGGTACCGTTAATCAAGGAGGTGCTGGAAGAATTCAAACTACGGGCGGAGAAGAAGGGATTGAGATTGGAGTTTCTGGCTTCGAAGGAGAAGCTGCCTTCAGTCAAGGCCGATGCGGATAAGGTACGACGGATCCTCAGTAATCTCTTGGATAACGCGGTCAAGTTTACGGACAAGGGTGGTATCACCGTTGATGCCTACCAAAAAGGCAAGTTCGTTCAGATTAATGTCACCGATACCGGGCGGGGGATTGCCAAGGAAGATATTCCTCGACTTTTTAAGAAATTTGGTCGCCTCGAAAGCGATTTTGTCACCGCCGCCGAAGCCGGTGGCACCGGTCTAGGTCTTTACATCTCCCGGGCGCTGGTTGAGAGGATGAAGGGAAAAATTTCGGTAGAATCGGAGGTAGGGAAGGGGAGCACTTTTAGCTTTACCCTACCTGTAGCAGGTGATTAAGACTAATTTCTAATTACTAATTTCTAATGTCTAACCAAAATCACCAAATCTCAAGCACCAATAACCAAATAATAATCAATATCAAAATCCAAATATCAAAACGTTTTGAATTTGGTGCTTGGAATTTGTTTGGTGATTGGGATTTTGGATTTGGGATTTTCGAGAGGGGGTGTAAGCAATGTCGGATAAGAAAAAAATTTTAATTATCGAAGACGACCAGGATGTGAGGGAATTATATGCCGAGGTTTTGCGTGACGAGGGTTTTGGGGTCGAAGAGGCGGTTGATGGTCAATCCGGTCTGGCTAAGGCACTTGAGGGTGGTTACGATTTGATTCTTCTCGATATTATGTTGCCTAAATTTGACGGTTTGGAGGTTCTAAAAACAATCAAAAAGAAAGAAGAGCTGAAAAATATCCCCATCATTCTGTTGACTAATTTGGGAAGGGAAGCGATTATCAAAGAAGGTTTTGAGTTGGGGGCGGATGGCTATCTGATCAAGTCCGAACACACACCGGAGGAGATCGTTCAAGAAGTCAAGAGGTTTTTGGGTACACGCGAATAGCAGCCAATGGTTAGCTAATCTAAGCTAATTAGCGAATAGATTTGCAGGCGACCGTAAGTTTTATTCGCTGATTCGCTTTCATTTGCTAATATTCGCTGAGATTGGCGTGTAAATCTTTTGAATGGAGATTGTTTACGAGGATTCTGACCTTTTGGTAGTCAATAAGCCTCCAGCCTTGATTGTCAATCGTTCCGAAGCCCATCCGGGGGTAGTGACCTTGCAGGACTGGGTCGAAGAAAGTTCAAGGTGCAAAGTTCAAAGTGCAAAGTTGGGAGAAGGGGAGTTTTATGAGCGTTCGGGTATCGTCCACCGCTTAGACAAGGACACTTCGGGGTTGTTGGTGATTGCTAAAACGCCGGAGGCTTTTTTGGATCTTAAGCGTCAGTTTAAGGAGAGAAGGGTGAAGAAAGGCTATTTGGCTTTGGTGCACGGGAAGGTCGAGCCGTCCTCGGGGGTGGTCAACAAACCAATTGGTAGGAATCCTAAGGATCCCAAAAAATTTGCCGTCGTTGAGGGTGGAAGACCCGCAACGACAAAATATGTAGCCGCGGAATCTTATTCCGCCCGAAACGGTGGTTACACCCTTCTCAATGTTGAGCCACGCACCGGCCGTACCCACCAGATTCGGGTTCATCTAAAGTCTATTGGCCATCCGGTGGTGGGGGATAAGCTTTACGCCAGTCGCCGGCAAGTTAGGGAAGATAAAAAATGGGTGCCGAGACAATTTTTGCACGCCTACCGACTGGGTTTCAATCATCCTAGAACAGGGGAATGGCTAGCATTTGAAGCAGGCTTACCGGCTGATTTAGAGAAGGTGTTAGATAAGCTCAAAAGTTAAAACTCAAAAAGTCAAAACTACAGCTTAAAGCTAAAAGCTTTAAGTTTTACGCTGTGGTTTTGCGCTTTGCCTTTTGAGTTTTGCGCTGTTATTATGGCTAAAACTCGAAACTACAAACGAAGGCGCCGGCGAAAGACTTCTTCCTGGAAAAAACTTAGGGTTTCGGCAAAGTTGAAGCGCCGTTTGAGGATTTTGGCGTTGGCGATTGTTGTTGTCTTAGCGACGATCGTCGTCTCCGGTGCGGTAGCTCTTTACCAATTCTTTACCAAACCGATGGCGACCGCCGCCGGGGCCTCCAACGGTGATGTTGTCTTTCCCGGCGGCCGTTTCAACCTTCTGTTGATTACCCTCGAAGATGCTCAGGATCCCACCTCTTTGATCCGGGAGCTCTCGATCATAACCTTAGACGCCAATGAAAACGAGACTTTTATGGTTAAGTTGCCGCTTGAGGCGGAGGTTTTGGTTCCTCAAGGTTTTGGTCTCAACAAGCTTTCAACGGTTTATGCCCTGGGGGCGTTGACAAAACCGCGGGCTAATTTGGATTTGACGGCGCTGACAGTTAAAAGGCTTCTGGCGGTGCCGATTGACGGTTATATTGTCACCGATGCCTCGGGTTTAGGTCAAATCAACCAATACTTGGGTGACGGTTGGCGAATGATTAAGCTTTTGCCTAATTTTTTGGTGGAGCTGAGGCGGACGATCAAGACAAATTTAACTTTTACTTCACTGCTAAGAGTGGGAAAGTTTATCTGGACGGCGCGGGTAGGTGAGGATGCCTGGACGATTTCCGAAGAAGAGCTTTACGATTGGCAGCATTTGGATCTGAAGCTTAGGAAGTATTTTACCGATGCCAAAATAGTTGAAGAGCGGCTCAAAATTCAGGTTTTAAACGGAACGGAAAAGCAAGGTTTGGCAACGCATATCTCTCGCTATGTTAAAAATTTGGGCGGTGATGTGATTGTCGTTGGGAATTTTGAGCAAACGGATTTGAAGCGTAGTTTTATGGTGACACGGAGCCTGGAGACACATACTGTCAAAAGGTTAATGGAGGTGTTGCAGATTGAGGATATCCGCTCGGAGGCTGCCGGGATAGGGGAGCGGGCAGATGTAGCCATCGTTTTGGGACTTGACAGCTGGAAGAATTTGTGATATCTTTAGACCAAGTCTCTCTCCTTTCTTCAGCCCCCCGCCAAATCAGCGGGGGGCTTGGGTTTTGAGGGGTTTTTCTCTGATTTTCCCCACCCACCCTAATAACCCTTATTTTACCCTTAATCTCCTCTAAAGTTCTTTAATGCCCTTTATTCCGTCTTTTTTAGACAAACAAAGAACCCCTATGTCTGCGTTTGCAAAGCATAGGGGCTCAAACCCCGAAAACTTTTCCACAGATTCCTCCTAATCTGCTGAGAGGGAAAAGTTCCCGAGGAGAA
>Ga0190336_1000263_pt1 | contig 10386 bp, 9 predicted proteins | sample 487204910_MG_FD_161651 | JGI IMG/M metagenome (GOLD analysis project Ga0190336, IMG submission 161651) | Hydrothermal vent sediment bacterial communities from Southern Trench, Guaymas Basin, Mexico - 4872-04-9-10_MG | ecosystem: Environmental > Aquatic > Marine > Hydrothermal vents > Sediment ...
AAAAACCTTTCACCTGAATATGATCGCCTTGGTGGATGGCATTCAGCCTCGTTTGTTAAACCTGGTAGAATTACTAGATTACTTCTTGAAACACCGCCGCGAGGTAGTGGTGCGCCGAACTAAATATGAATTACAAAAAGCCAAAGAAAGAGCCCATATCTTAGAAGGAATTCACAAGTGTTTAGCCAGAATTGATGCTGTAATTAAGACCATTAAACAATCAGCCAATAGAGAAGAAGCCAAAAAGAAATTGATGAAAAGATTCCGTTTAACCGAGGTTCAGGCTAACGCCATTTTAGAGACAAAACTTTCGGCTTTAGCCAAATTGGAAAGAAAAAAAATAGAAGAAGAGTTAAAAGAATTGAAAGCCAAAATCAAAGAGTTAACAGAGATTTTAAAAAGCCCCAAGAAGGTGAAAGAGGTGATGAAAAAAGAGTTTGAAGATTTGAAAAAGAGATTTGGCGAAGAAAGAAGAACCAGGGTTCATCTTCAAGAAATTGGTAAAATTGCTGAAGAAGACCTAATTCCTTCTGAAGAAACCATTATTGCTCTCACCCAGGGGGGGTATATTAAGAGAATAAATCCCTCTGCCTATCGTCTCCAAAAAAGAGGAGGGAAAGGAATTATGGGAATGCAGACAAGTGGTGAAGATATTGTAGAACACTTTTTAACCGCTAATACTTTAGATAAACTTCTTTTCTTTACCGATTCAGGAAAGGTTTTTCAAATACCAGTTTATGAGGTTCCTGAGGCTCCCCGAACAGCCAAGGGTCGCGGTTTGATGAACTTTTTGGAGATTTCCTCAGAAGACAAAATTTTAAGCTTATTTGCTGTTGGCAAAAAAGATCAGGTCCAAAAAATAAATTACCTTTTAATGGTAACCAAAGATGGTATAATAAAGAAAACCCCCTTAAAAGATTTTGAAAATGTTAGAAAATCAGGATTGATTGCTATTACTCTTAAAAAGGGCGATCTATTAAGAAAGGTGGCCAAAAGTACTGGAGAAGATGAGGTGATTGTGATAACAAAAAAGGGTCAGGCGATAAAGTTTAAAGAAAAAGAAATTAGGCCCATGGGAAGGACTGCAGCTGGGGTAAGAGCTATAAGATTAAGAAAGGGAGATGAGGTAATAGGAATGGAGGTAATTCCAAAAGAAGGGTTTTCGCCGAAAACAAAAACCAGGGCAAAAGAATGCCTTTTAGTGATTACCGAGCATGGTTATGGGAAAAAGACGGAGTTAAAGGAATATCGTTTACAAGGCAGAGGAGGTAGTGGGATTAAAGCAGGAAGGGTAACAAGTAAAACAGGCGATATTGTTGGGGCCAAGGTTTTAACCGGAAGAGAAGAAGATTTGGTGATAATTTCTAAAAAGGGTCAGGTGATAAGAATAAAAACCTCTCAAATTCCTTGTTTGTCCAGGGCTACCCAAGGGGTAAGAATTATGAGATTAGAAGAAGGAGATGGGGTTGCCTCTTTTGATTGTTTATAAAAATTTATGGCTAAAGAATTTTTAGATCCTACTCAGGTTTTAAGAAGCCTGCCTTTAAAAGAAGATATGGTAGCGGTTGATTTTGGTTCAGGCTCTGGCGGGTGGGTTTTGCCCCTATCCCAGATTTTAGAAGAAGGAAAGGTCTACGCCATTGATATCTTGGAAGAACCCCTTTCGGTTTTAAAAGGAAGGATGAGATCAGAAGGAATTTTAAACATTGAAACAATTCAATCTGATGTAGAAAAACCAAAAGGTTCTACCCTACCTTCAGAATCTGTGGATCTGGTATTAATGACCAATCTTTTATTTCAGGTGGACGATAAAAAGGCTGTTTTTGAAGAGGCAAAAAGAATTTTAAAAAAAGGGGGTAAAATTTTAGTGGTTGATTGGGAAAAAGGAGCCCTTTTGGGGCCAACAGAAGGAAGGGTAGATCCAAAAGAAATTCAAAAAATAGCCGAAAATTTGGGTTTTAAGTTAGAAAAAGAATTTAAGGCAGGCGCTTATCATTGGGCCTTGATTTTTTCAAAGAAAAATTTATAATAATAAAAGAATATGAACAAAAAAGCAACCTTTTTAATTTTAATTAGTTTTCTTTTGTTAATTCCTTTAACAACCATTTTAGGCGTAACATTAGAAAATCCCATTGGAGCCGAAAACTTTGGAGAGTTGGTAGACAGAATTATTGATATTTTCTTTACCTTGGCTTTAGTTGTAACTCCTTTAATGATTGTTATAGCCGGGCTTTTATTTGTGACTGCTGCCGGCAATCCCAACCAAGTTCAAACCGCCAGAAATATTCTCTTGTATTCTTTAATTGGTTTTCTTATAATCTTGGTGGCAAAAGGGATAGTAGAACTTTTTATTGAAGTTTTAACAAAATAAAGATAATATAAAACAAAATTGTTATGAGAATATGAAAAAATTTTTGGTCAGTCTAGTGGTTGTTGGTTTGGTTTTTCTTCCTTTTGGAGTGGTTTTGGCTCAATCTGGCGGAGGAACTGGCAATACAGGTACAGGGGATGAAGCAGGAGATGAAGAGGGGGAAATAAAAGTAGTTAAGGCTCCAAAGATTTCCTTGCTCGGTACGATACTAAAAATTATTAATGCCGCCTTTACCATTTTAATACTTTTATCTATTATATTTTTAATCATTGCTGGATATTATTTTGTTACTGCTGCTGGAAGCCCTGAACAGGTTGTTAAGGCCAGACAGATGGTTGTGTGGGCAATTGTAGGAGTAGTAATGGCTTTGCTGGCTAAAGGAATAGTTACTTTCATTTGTGAAACACTTGGTACAGATGTTTGTTCTTCTATCATTAAATAATTAAATAAAGGTCGTTAAAATAAAAAATTAATAATAAATAAATTATGAAAAAAAGCTTAATTGCTTTGATCGTAGGTAGTTTACTTCTTTTATCTGGAGGATTGGCTTTGGCTCAAATTGAGCCAGCTCCCGAGGTAGAACCTATTGGTGCTTTAGAGACCATTATTGATATCGTTTTCACCGTTTTAATCGTCCTTGCTGTTCTGTTTCTTATTATTGCTGGATTTTATTTTGTCACTGCTTCTGGAAACCCTGAACAGATTGGAAAAGCCAGGAATATGGTTATATGGGCAATTGTAGGGGTAGTGGTAGCCTTATTGGCCAGAGGAATAGTTAGCTTTATTAGAACTTGGGTTGGTTAAACTTTTTAAGATTTATTTGGTTTTTGATAATTTTGCCGAGGTGGCGGAATTGGCAGACGCGATAGGTTTAGGACCTATTGCCTTTTGGCATGTGGGTTCGAGCCCCACCCTCGGCACTAAAAAACCACCCCAACTCCAATATGGGTGGTTTTTTAGAAAATTAATTTTATTTTTTAGCCCTTGACTATAATTTTTCTTTTCTTTTCTAGTTTAGGAATTCTAATAGTTAGGATCCCCTCTTTCAGGGTAGCCTGAGCCCGGCTAGGATCTACTTCTTCTGGCAGGAGAATTTGGCGAGAAAAAGCTCCCCAATAACACTCTTGATAAAAATAACTCCTTTCTTTTTTTTCTCTCGGCTTTTCTCTAAACCCCTTAATGGTCAATTGATCTTCCTCAATAGAAACATCTAGGCTTTCGGGTTTTACACCAGCAATAGGAGATTGAATGACCAACTCATCCTCTGTTTGGTAAACATCTACTGCCAGTTCTCCTTCTGGTTGTTCTAGCTCTTTTTCATTTGTTGAAACCAAAATTTTCTTCTTTTTAGAAGAAGATCTGCTCAACGAGGCCCTTTTGGTTTTTTTTGGTTTTTCTTTTTCTGTTGGCTCTTCTTCTAAGGGCTCTTCTAATAATTCTTCTTTAATATCTTCGTCTTCTATTTCCAGTTCTTCTTCGTCTTCTTCTATTGATATATCATTTTGCATTCCCTTTTTTAGTTTTTCAAAAAAGGATGCCATATTATTTAATTTTACAAACAGACATCATTTTTTTCAACCTTTTGATTTCAAAAGAGAGGAAGGCGGCTGAGAGACAAAGCAAGAAAGCAGGGATAAATATTTTTTCAAGCCCCTCACCTTTTATTATAGAAAAGTTATAAATTCCGTGCAACAAACTGACAGAAATCAAGCCCTTTATAATTAATTTCTTTCTTTCTTTAATTTGGAAAAAAGATTTAGCCAAAAAATAACCTAATATTCCTGAGGTTAAGGCATGGAGAAAGGTGGCACTAATAAATCTGACAAAAGAGAGTAAATAAGGAAAACAGATGGTTTCTGGGTTTTTCCAGAAAAGCAAGATATTTTCTAGGGTGGCAAACCCCAACCCAGAAACAATCATATAAATTACGGCATCAATGGGTTCGTCAAATTCAGGATTTTTCAAAACCGCCCTTTCTACCACCAGAAACTTTAAATATTCTTCCACTAGAGCAACTCCTAAAAAAGTATTTAAAATCAAAAATAAAAGGGTTTCGGTTTCTAAAAAATTATTTAAAATTTTATAAAATCCTAGTTCAATAAAAATAGCCAAAACACCTACTGCCATTCCCAAAAAGAAAACCCTCAAAACCAATAATTTTGGTTCAGGATGAACATCTTTTCTTAAATAAAAGAGCAGCCAAACAATTCCAGGGAAAAAAGCAAAAAGAAGGGTTAAAAAATAATTCATAAAATTATTGGGGCCAACTTTCAATCATTATAGACTTTTCTTTATTTTTAAGAGGAAGCATTTGATAGATTTTTTCTGTAATATAGGGCATAAAAGGATGCAAAAGTTTCAAAGAGGCCAAAAGGACAAAGAGCAAAACTTTTTTGGTTTGATTTTTTTGGGAAGTAGAGCCTTTGGCAAGTTTTTCTTTGGCTTTTTCTATATAAAAATCACAAAACTGATGCCAGAAAAAGTGATATAAGGTCTGGGTTGCTTTTCCAAATTGGAAGTTTTCTAAATTTTTGTTTACAGATTTTATAGTTTTTTCTAAGGCATTCAGTATCTTTTTATCAGCCACACCCAAATGTTTAGCCTCTTTTAGGGTTTTTAGCTTTGAAGGCAAAAGAATATTTTTGGAACCCGAAAGAGATAACATTAAAAATCTGGAGGCATTCCAAATTTTATTGCAGAATTTTTTTCCCATCACAATATGTTCTTCCCCAAATCTTAAATCCTGAATACCGGTGAGTTGCCAGGCCAAACCAAATCTAGTAGCATCCACTCCGTATTTTTTTACTAACTCTAAAGGATCTATACCTGTGCCCAAAGACTTTGACATTCTTTTGCCTTCTTTGGTCAAAATAGTAGGATGAATGAAAACCCTTCTAAAAGGAATTTTTTTCATAAACTCCAAACCAGAAAAAATCATTCTGGCCACCCATAAATTGATGATATCTCTGCCAGTGACCAAAACATCAGTGGGATAAAAGGTTTTTAAATCTTTGGTTTTTTGGGGCCAACCCAAAACCGCAAAAGGCCAGAGAGCCGAAGAAAACCAGGTATCCAAAACATCATCAATCTGTTTTGGTTTACATTTTCCACAAACAAGACACCTTTTAGGTTTTTCCAAAGAAAGAAAATAATTTTTTGTCTTTTTTTGGCACCTCCAGATGGGTAAAGGATGGCCCCACCAAATTTGGCGAGAAATACACCAATCTTGAATATTATCTAACCAGGCAAAATAACCCTTTTCAAAGCTCTTTGGCTGAAATTTTATTTTTCCTCCCCTTACTACTTTTTTTGATAACTGAGCCAATTTTTCCATTTTCAAAAACCATTGTTCAGAAGGGATAATCTCTATAATGGTTTTGCAGCGATAACACTGGGGCAAAGAAATCGTATACTTTTCAACCTTTTCTAAAAGACCTTCTTTTTTTAAATCTTCAATAATTTTTTTTCTTGCTTCTTTAATATCCAAGCCTTGATAGGGAAGAGGTGCATTTTGGGTGATTTTTCTATTTTCATCGATTACCGGAATGAATTCTAATTTGTGTTTTTGATAGATTTTATAATCTAAAAAGTCATGGGCTGGTGTTACCTTTACCGCTCCAGTGCCAAATTTGGGATCAACCAACCCATCAGCCACAATAGGAATGGTCCTTTTTACCAAAGGCAAAATTACCTTTTTGCCAATCAAATTTTTATATCTTTTATCACTTGGATTTACTGCCACTGCTGCATCTCCCAGCATTGTTTCTGGTCTAGTTGTCGCCACCACAATATAACCCCCTTTGCCTTTTGCCCCTTGCCTTTTGCCTTCTTTTAGGGGGTAGCGAATATACCATAAATTACCCTTGCTTTCTTTGTGTTCTACTTCTAAATCAGACAGACTGGTTTGGCATCTCGGGCACCAATTGATGGGCCTTTGGCCCCTATAAATCCAGCCCTTTTTATAATAATGGACAAAAGCCTGGTTGATTGCTTTACAATATTTTTTATCCAAGGTAAAAGCCTTTCTTGACCAATCTAAACTACATCCTAGTTTTTTAAATTGTTCCAAAATAATTCCTCCATATTTTTCCACCCACTCCCAGACCTTTTTTAGAAACCTTTCTTTTCCCAAATCAAGCCGTGAAATACCCTCTTTTTTTAATTGTTTTTCTACTACATTCTGGGTAGCGATTCCGGCATGATCTATTCCTGGCACCCAAAGGGTTTTAAAACCCCGGAGTCTTTTCCAGCGAATTAAAATATCTTGGATAGTAGCGTTTAGGGCGTGGCCCATATGAAGTTCGCCTGTCACATTAGGCGGTGGCAAAACAATACAATAAGCTTTTTTAAACCTTTTAGGTAGTTTGTCTGGATTAAAAAAACCAACCTTCAACCAAAAAGGATAAATCTCTTTTTCTATTTCTTTGAAATTGTAGGTTTTGGGAATCTCTTTCATTTTATCCTATTTTTAAATTAGCATTTGCCTCAACTTTTTTCCAGTTTTTTCTTTTTCCTCTTTGCCAAGAAAAATAAGCACAGAGGGCAACCATCACCCCATTATCAGTGCAAAATTTTTGGGGAGGATAAAAAAGATTGACATTTAAATTTTCTTTTTTAATCGCCTTTTTAAACTCTCTTCTCAACCTTTCATTGGCTGCCACCCCGCCCCCCAAAAAAATACTTTTTGCTTTATATTCTTTTGTCGCTCTTATCGTTTTTTTTACTAAAACTTCTACGATTGCTTCTTGAATTTCAAATGCCATGGCCCTAATGTATTCTTTAGAATTTCTTATTTTTTTGGGCTGATTTTTCCAATGATATAAAACAGCAGTTTTCAACCCCGAAAAACTAAAATCAAAATTTTTTTGATGAATCATTGGCCGAGGAAGTTTAATAGAAAATTTTTTGAGCAAGGTTTTCTTTTTTAGTTTTTTGGCTTCTTTGGCAATAGCCGGGCCTCCTGGATAACCCAATCCCAAAATCCTGGCTGTTTTGTCAAAACATTCTCCGGCTGCATCATCTCTGGTTTCGCCCAAGATCTTATATTTCCCGATTTCTTCCATTAAAATCAATTGACTATGACCCCCACTTACCACCAAACAAATAGCCGGGAAAATATTTCCTTTTGCCTTTTTCCTTTTGCTCCTTACCTTAATAAAGTTTGCCAAGATATGGGCCTCAATATGATTTATTGCCAAAAGGGGCAAATTTAGTTTTTTGGCTAAATCTTTAGCAAAGTTTACTCCTACCCAAAGACAGGGTTCTAGACCTGGCCCATTAACCACCCCAATTAAATCAAATTTTTTTATTTTTTCGGTTGCCTTTTTAAAAACAATAGGTAAATTTTTTAAGTGTTCTCTCTTGGCTAAAAACGGATAAACCCCTCCATATTGGGCATGGAGTTTTACTTGAGAAGAGATAACATTAGACAATATCTCAAAACTTTTGCCTTTTGCTTTTTGCTCCCTAACTTTTATGACGGCTACACAAGTATCATCACAAGATGTTTCAATACCTAAAATTTTCATATTTTAATTTTATATTTTTTCTTCCCCAACTTCAAACAACCTTAAAAGGCCAACAGGGGTCGGACCTATGAAAATCTGACAGGGGTCGGACCCCTGTCAGGCTATTTTAATTATGGTGCTTTGTGAATTTTGTCTTTCTTGATTTTTTCTCCTCTCTTTGGTAAGATTGGCTTGAAAAATGGCGCATTCGTCTAGTGGTTAGGACACGGCCCTTTCAAGGCCGAAACACGGGTTCGATTCCCGTATGCGCCACCCTTTATGTCTTGGCTAGATTTAAAAATTGGTAGAGCCTCTGATTTGAAAAACCCCAAAGATAGGTTTTTGTGGCGGACCTTAGAAATCTTTCCTGGTTTTTTTTCTTGGTTGACCCTAATTTTAGCTATCATCTTTTCTTGGAAGGCTCCTTTTTGGGTGGCTGTTTTTATGATTACCTTTACTCTTTATTGGTTGGTTAGAACCTTGTATTTTGCTTTTCATCTTCGGGCTGGTTTTCAAAAAATGAGAGAAAATGAAAAAACTGATTGGTTAAAAAAACTAGAAGATCTAAAAATAAAAAACCCTCATTTAAAAATTAACTCTTGGCGAGACATTTATCATTTAGTAGTTTTGCCCGTTTACAAAGAATCCTTAAAAATTTTAAGAGACACCCTTTCTTCTATTGAAAACTCTGATTTTCCCAAAGAAAATATTATGGTAGTAATTTCTTTTGAAGAAAGAGCAAAAAAAGAAACCCAGGAGACAGCCAAAATAATTGAAAAAGAATATAAAAATAAATTCTTTAAAATTTTAATTACCTGGCATCCAGCCAATCTGCCAGGAGAGATTCCTGGTCATGGTTCTAATGATACTTGGGCAACCAAAAGAGCCAAAGAAACATTGATTGATCCTTTAAAAATTCCCTACCAAAACATTATCGTTTCTTTTTTTGATGCCGACACAGTCGTTTTTCCTAAATATTTCAGCTGTTTAACCTATTATTACCTTACCTCCCAAAACCCCACCCGAAGCAGTTTTCAACCCATTCCCTTATACATAAATAATATTTGGGAGGCCCCAGTATTTTCTCGAGTCCTATCTTTTTCTTCCACCTTTTGGCACACTATGAATCAAGAAAGACCAGAAAAACTTATTACCTTTTCTTCTCATGCTATGAGTTTTAAGGCCTTAGTAGAGGTGGGATTTAAACAACCCAATGTGGTTTCAGATGATTCTCGGATCTTTTGGCAATGTTTTTTCAGATACAACGGCAACTACTCTGTCATCCCCATCCATTACCCTCTTTCAATGGATGCCAACTGCGGAAAAACCTTTTGGAAAACGATGGTAAATGTCTACAAACAACAAAAAAGGTGGGCTTATGGGGTGGGAGAGATTCCCTATGCTTTTTTTGGATTTTTAAAAGATAAAAAAATTCCCCTAAAAAAGAAAATTACTTTGGGGCTTGAATTATTAGAGGGACACTGGACCTGGGCAGTAGCCCCTATTTTAATTTTTATTTTGGGTTGGCTCCCCTTGATTTTGGGAGAATCTGAGTTTTCTCAAACCCTTATCTCTTATAATCTTCCTAGGGTGACCAGTTATATTTTAACAATCGCAATGTTGGGTTTAATTTTTTCTTGTTATTTAAGTATTCTTTTGCTTCCTCCTAGGCCCCCAGATTATGGAAAATTTAAATATATAATTTATATCTTTGGCTGGTTGCTTTTTCCTATAATGATGATTGCTTTTTCTGCCCTACCTGCTCTGGATGCTCAAACCCGCTGGATGCTTGGGAAATATATGGGTTTTTGGCCTACAGAAAAAGTGCGCAAATCCTAACTCTTTTATTCCAAGTGAATTTTTTGTTTAAATTTCTCCAACCTTTCTTTTAAGACAGGATATTTTTTTAATTTAGGATCTTCTTCTAAAATTTCTTTTGCCGCCTCTCTGGCTTTTTCTACTAAAAAGATATCTTTTAAGGAGGCCATTGCCAAATCAGGAATACCCCATTGCCTGGTGCCCGAAAAATCGCCCGGCCCCCTAATTTCCAGGTCTTTTTCAGCCAAGGCAAAACCATTTTCTGAAGTTAAAAGGGCCTCTAATCTTTTTTGGGTTTTTTTGGCTGAAGAATTAGTAAACAAAAAACAAAAAGATTGATATTTTCCCCTTCCTACCCTTCCCCTAAACTGATGGAGTTGGGCTAAACCAAACCTTTCTGCTCCTTCGATCATCATTACAGTAGCATTGGGCACATCAATTCCTACTTCCACCACTGAGGTAGAAACCAAAATATCAATTTCTCCTTTTTTAAATTTCTCCATTATTTCTTCCTTTTCCTTATTTTTCATTCTGCCGTGCAAATAATAAACCCTAAATTCCGGGAAAACCTCTTTAGAGAGTTTTTCATATTCTTCCTTCACTGCTTTCATTTCTGCCAAACTTGTTTTCTTTTCATTTTCTTTTTCTGGCTCAATTCGAGGACAAATAACAAACACCTGCCTTCCCTTT
>Ga0190336_1000269_pt1 | contig 10335 bp, 9 predicted proteins | sample 487204910_MG_FD_161651 | JGI IMG/M metagenome (GOLD analysis project Ga0190336, IMG submission 161651) | Hydrothermal vent sediment bacterial communities from Southern Trench, Guaymas Basin, Mexico - 4872-04-9-10_MG | ecosystem: Environmental > Aquatic > Marine > Hydrothermal vents > Sediment ...
CCTCCACAGGTATTCCTGTTGAATCGTCAATGACTACCCCTTTAATATTACCGGTTTCAGGTTCTGTGGGCTTCTTGCAGGAGGCGAAAAGGGTAACGATGATTATTACAGATATGACTATTTTTAAATGCTTCATTTTTACCTCCTATAACTGCTTATTTTATAAAAAAAATCTTGCGATATGTCAAGCCTCCGAATTGCCTTATTAAAAATCTACACGAAAGGTAGTACGATGACCCACGAAAAAGCTTTGCGAAGCTAAACAAATACATAGCTCTTCTTCTTTCTTTGTCTCCTTCCCCATGAAGAGGGGGTCATACAATGATCACGAAAGCTTTGCGTTATGACCAGAAAATGACAATATTTGTGTGCGACAAAGTGAGGAAAAACCAAATGGAGGAATGGTGAGACACTCGACGAATTCGCAAGGCTAATGGGATACAATAAACACTATGTATCGTGGTAATATGGCGTGATAAGGAGGAAGTTTTTGACACAGGAAGTTTTAATGAATGGATAATTTCTCCATTCCATGTATTTTTCTCATAAGGCAATGCTGTTTTTAAAATTTTGTTTAAATGGAAATACCAGAAGTTGCCATTGTTAATACAATATGACCATTAAATTAGAGGTTTGCAAATTGCTACATTGTACGCAAAATTTTGTTCAAATCTATAATGGAGTATGCGTAAACACCTGCACCCGTGAGCAAAAATGCTATTTTCATAATATCTGTTTCCTTTTCCGCAGCCTTGAGAAACAGGTTTGTAAGTCCAAAGAAAAATATGCCTTTGTATTTTTCACCTATAATAAGATGTCCTCCTCCAGGAGCAAGTATTCCCATTAACTTTACTGTATTGTTTCTACCTATTAATTTTTTAATGAGTTTAAGCGACGTTGTATTATCTGTGAGGGTAAGGGATACCCTCCAGTTTTTGGGCTGAGTGAAGCTGTAAATCGCACTGTCATTTGCAAAGTTGTACACAATGTTCCCCAGTTTGAATCCAAATCCGCTTGTTTCACCTATTCTGGATCCTACTGTATCGTTGAAATAGCCCTTTCTGATAAAAAATAGATTTAAAATGTTAACTTCATATCCTTTCCCTTTCCATATTTCATGTAAATCTCCAACCATGTCTGTCCAGATTGCCGTAGAGTATGTAAACCCACCGAGAGTATTAAGCATTGATAATCTATATATACCTGTTATATTCCTTATAAAGTTAATGAAATCATACGAGTTAAAGGACACTTCCTGTCGTATAAACGTCGGTGGAGAATCACCATTGTCTTCAGGTGAATATTTTATAGGGCCACCAAGGTTAAGAAGACTTACTCCATAGCGAAGCCCCATCTTTGTGTTGGCAATAAGACCAAAGTCAAATAAAAATCCCTTTGCTCTACCACCTTTTAAACCAAAGGCATCCTCCAGTAGATCTTCCGGTATGAGGTACGAGTCGTAGTACTTTGCCCTGATTCCTGCAAACAAGGTGGAATCTATATCTGTCCCTATTCCGACTGCTTTAATTTCATCATAGGGCGACCATTCTATATATTTACCATCAGATGTGTAGTCTGAAACTCTACCATATGTTCCTTTAAACCTGTAGAATGATAAGGTTGGAGATGAGAATTTCCACAGTCTTTTTGAAAGTGGCCTTATGGTGTATTCGTAATAATACAAACGCATATCGTTTGCAAGCCCTGAAAGCCATTGGGGTTGTCTCGGTATGGGGGAAACAAGGGAATAAATATAATCCACAGGAATTTTACACTGTTCGTTTATGTAGGTGACAGACGTTCTTTTGGCAGCCAGAAGAGCCGGATTACCATAAGTAGATACAGTACTCTCAAACAGCGTGATACCGGAAAATCCCTGTGCTGTCATTACAGGGTCTATTTCAATTAGTAAAGGCATTGCCTTTAATAGCACAGGTATAAACACAAGGGAGAACATGAGCTTTTTCATAGTTAAAAATATAGTGCAAGCCGTTAAGATGAGCAAATATTTACTAAAAATTCTATAGCGGGTGATGTGGTTAACTACTTTTTAACAGACTGTATCATACTCGTTATAACATAAATTTTTTTACGAAAACACACCGGGTGGGTACAGACTCACGTGGTGAAGGTATAGTATATATATTCCATTTGTGTACACCTATCTTTTTTCGTAGTGTATTCTTACTTGCGAATATTCCTAAATTTTATTATCGAGTCTTCCGGCATTTCCCGATAGCAAAGGAAGCGTGGCGCTTCTCTGGATTGGTAGAGGTTATAATAAAGAACAGGGAAAGGCCTCGCCCAAAGAGTTCATTCTACTTGGCTATCATTTCTTTTCTGGATTCATGATTTCTCAGTGTCGACTTCAATGAAATATATACACCAGGATACAAAAGAGTGACGGAAGCTTAACATTTTATTGGGTCTCACAGTAAACCCAGCTGAATTACATAGAAAGATTGTTAAACTGCAGAAAAAACTATATTCTTTAGCCACACCTTTAAAAGGATGTATTATGAGTAGATTTTCCCATGAGGTATCCACTTCTATTTCATGTAGTTTCTTTCGTGAGGTAGTAGAGGGAAACAATGCTACAGTCCAAAAAATACTCTCTCTACAGTTTGTTCCTCTCCTGTAGAGTAATTCTTAAGCTTTATAGTTATTCTATGGTAACCTGTGATTAATTCCATTGTATCCTGGAGAAGTCCTTGAAACTCACCTGAATCCAGTGTATCACCATTTTCCAGTATGGTATAGGAATAGAGACTCTTAGGAATTATTTCAAGATCAAGAGGTACTTCCCCCGAATAAATACCATACTCTTCTGGCAGCTTCAGTTCTACAACATAAGTGACAGCCATCAGTTCGTCATTTTGTGTCAGTTTTATAAAATAGACAAGAATGAATAAAAGAATTATTGTCACAAAGACAGGAGTTAATAACCATAACCTTTTTCTCTGTTTATTTAAAGCATTAAATACTTTCTCATCAAGTTCTGGAGGGGCCTGCTTTCTAATTTTTTTGAGATTTTCAAAAAATTCTTTATTTTCCATAATTATCCCCCAATATTTTTTTAAGATTTTCTTTTGCTCTGTTGAGGCGTGATTTAACGGTACCTATGGGTATTCCTAAAAGAGTTGAAATCTCCTTGTAGCTAAAACCCTCCATATAGTAAAGAACAATTAGTTCTCTTTCTTTTTTTCTTAGTTTCAGCAGAGCGTTTTCAACTTCTAATTTCAGGCCGTTGTTTTCGTTTTTTGTATCTTGGAGATATTCTATCGATTTGTTAAAACTTAGTAATTTTCTAAATTTACTTCGTGAAAAAAAAGAATTAGCATGGTTTGTTGCTATTTTCATAATCCATGTTTTCAAGGAGGATTCACCTCGGAATTTTCTCAGATTTTTGTAAATTTTTAAAAATACCTCCTGGGTTAGATCAAGCGCTTCTTCGGAGTTCCCTGTTTTCCAGTACATGTAGTTGTAAATCATATCTCTGTATTCTTTGTAAATTTCGGTAAAATCTCTATCCATTATTTTATAGACCCATAGACCCCCGCATTTGTTCCACTTGATTTTTGTTTTTTTTGCTTTATATTTTTTCTATGATAAATAGGAAAGGATTTATATTCAAGGGATTGTCCCGTATATATAATTTGGGATTAGAATTGTGGTATCTCTATGACAATATCAGGGATAAATATGTACTTCCAGGATACACTATCTCCGTGGGTAATTTGACAGTTGGGGGCGCAGGTAAAACGCCTCTTGCCCTTTTTATAGCAGAAAAGCTTGCTGAGAGGTACAGAGTGGCCATTTTATCGCGTGGTTATAAAAGAAAATCCAAAGGCATTTTGGTACTAGGACCAGAGAATGTTAGACTCACATGGAAAGAAGTGGGAGACGAACCATACCTCCTCTGGAAAAAAACCGGAGGGAAAATACCCGTAATTGTTGGAAAAAATCGAGAGGATGCAGCTGATCTTGCCATAAGTCTCTTCAAAACGAGAATATTTATACTGGATGATGGTTTTCAATACCTTCGGGTTAAAAAGGATAAGGAAATCCTTCTTTTTAACTGGAAGACACTTCATAATGGTGATTATCTTCTGCCTTATGGAAGGATGAGAGAGCCTTGGAAGGCAGTGAATAGAGCCGATATTATTGTGATTAACTTTAAAAATATTCCTCTGGATGAGAATGTAGTTGAAAAAGTAAAAATGTGGAAAAAACCCTATTTCTTCATGAGATATATACCAGTAAGTTTATATAATTACTATGGAGAGAAGATGAATCTGGATGTACTTAAAGATAGAGAAATTGTCCTTTTTTCAGGAATAGCAGATCCTGAAAGTTTTGAAGAAATGGTGAAGAGACTGGGGGCAAAAATAGTTAAGAAACTCTTTGTAAGAGACCATGGTTTGGTGAGTATAAAGAAATTAAGAGAACTTCAACAAAGAGCAGAGTACATTATCACTACCGAAAAGGACCTTATAAAATATCCTGGAATTAAAAATCTGTTTGCCCTTGATATAAAATCTGAGATTAATAAAGAAGAAGAATTTTTGAGGCTTATTTGGCCTAGCTTTTAAATTTTACATGTAAATAAATACCACATGTAAGAAATATTAAGTTGGGTAACCAGGCTGCAATAGCTGGGTTAACTCTACCGGCATGCCCCAGAGATCTAAATGCCTGTAAGATTCCCCAATAAATAAAAGCAAGTGATACCGCGAGACCAAAACTGTAAGTCTTGCCTTTTCCTTTTAAAGAGGCTGCAATGGGTAGTGTGAAGAAAAGAATGATTAGAACCGCGAAGGGGAAGGAAAAGCGGGTATAAAATTCTACGAGTTCCTCCGTATAATCAAGACCTGATTTTTTCTTTTTAGCGATAAGTTTAAACAGTTCACGTCCTGACATTTCTTCTAAATCATGCCTTCTCTTTAAAAATTCAAAGGGAGATACATTAAAGGTTAAATAAACCTTTTCGGGATAGAAATAGATGGTATCCTCCACATCTCCTATAATCCTTTCTGTAACATTGTAGAATACCCAGACACTATCTTTTGAATAACGTCCTGTTTCTGCATCTATACGAATTTTTGGTTTTTTACCTTTAAAAATATAAACAGTCAAGCCCTTTGCAATGTTTTGCCTCCTATCTATTAGTCTGAAGAAGAACAGTTTGTCGTCTTCAAGAAAACTGAAGTTGGATGCACGAACTGCACCATAGGGGGTGTGCCTTTTTTCGATCTCCACTTTTTTAATATACGAGGCTTTTCGCATTCCCGAGTAAGAAAGGTATTCATTAACCGAAAAAGTAATGACAGTATCCAGTACTCCTATAACAATAAGAGGGAGGAAAATTCTTCGAAGGTTAATACCAGCGGCCTTTAAGGCAAGTAATTCATTCCTTCTTGCCATTTCTCCCAGCGAGAAAAAAATAGCCAGCAGGTGGCCAATGGGAAACATGAGTACAAAAATGTAAGGAATCTGGTAAAGATAATAACTCAGAATCTGAGAGGGGGTTGCTCTGTTACCGACAAAACTATCTATTCTCTCAAAAAAATTGACAACTATAAAAATAAAAATGCTACCAAGAGTAAAGATAAAAAGTAATTTAAAAAATTCTCGTATGACATACCGGTCAAATATTTTCATTAATTTTTATAAGACATAAAAGGTAGAAATTACATAAGATGTGCCGAGTTCTCTGTGAGAACCAAAAGATACATTAATTCCCCATGAAGGGGTTTTGAGAGCAAGTCCCATGTAAATTCTTCTTTCTCGTAGTCCAATCCTGAGTCCAAATCCCCTGGAGAACCACATCTCGGATCCGATTACAAAATCCTCGCGGTCGCCATTTTTTTCGTATCCATAAATCCAGTTTACACTGTTTGGTTTGTTGATATTTATCTGCACGGATAATAAAGGGTTGCTTTCCTCCCCTGATCCTACAACAGCTATGTCCGGAGAAAGAACATTGAGATGAGAAAATGAAAGTGTAAAAATACTGTAAGAATATGAAAGGCCGTAATCCACCGAAAAAGCCCTTTTAGTTAGGTTATCATCAGGAGCTTTAATTTCAATCATTCTCGCACCGAATCCCACTTTGATCTTAAAAATTTTCTTCGCAAGGGCTAAAAGATAGGTGTTTTCACTATAAACACCTGGGATACTTTTTGAGCTAATACCTGCTCCTAGACCAGTATTTTTTAGTACTGTACCTGCTGAGAAGGTGATTTCCTTAAAGTCCTTCATAAAGTAAAAGTCTTTAAAAGTCAAAGTGGTGGAAAATCTACCAGAATTCAATAAAAGCGCCGGGTTAATGAAGATTGCTTCACAATGCAATTCCTGAGGAGGATATAAACCTGCCAGAGAGTAAGTTACTGCGTCTCCCGGGGAAATTATATAGGATATTAAAAAAAACAATACTATATTCATCATTTTATTTTAAGCCAACGCCTACTGTTATTCAAGGCGTTAAAAATATTCTTTTATTAATTTTTTTATATGTTTGGTCTGATTTAAAAGACTTAATGTATACCCCCTTACCTTATCGTACTCAAGAATGCTGTAGGAAGCTGTATCCATGTGAATCTTCCAGAAATAAGGAGGTGTCATTTCAAGAATTCCAGCAATAAGAGGCTTTAAAACAGCTCTGTGGGTAACAATTGCGAAGGTCCCTTCAGAATGTAATTGAACCAATTCCCTCAGTCTGTTTACTGATCTTTCCATCACCATATCAAGAGTTTCTATATCAGGAAATCTCAATTTCTCTGGTTCAGTTATCCATATCTTCCATAAATCAGGGTAGTGCTCCTTTATGTATTCCTTAGGTTTGCCTTCCCATTCTCCCAGACAGATATTATTAAAATTCTCGTCTATCACAACATCTAATTGATGAGGAAGAGCTACAATTTTTGCCGTATCGTGGGCTCTTTTTAGAGGAGAGGAGTAGATGGCGGAGATGTCAAAATCCTTTAACTCTTTTTGCAGTGCTTCTGCTTGCTCAATCCCGTTTTGGGTAAGTGGGAAATCCCATCTACCCCTAAAGAGCCCTTCCTTATTTCCTTCACTTTCTCCATGCCTGATTAAAATTATTCTAACCATCATTAACCCTTCCCTTCTCGTACAACGTTAAAAAGTGCCTGTACCACCACAGCATCAAACTTCCTTCCTCCATAATCTTTAATTTCTTCCAGAACTTCTTCTTTAGTTTTAGGCTTTTTATAAATTCTTGATGGTGTAATAGCTGCCTGGAAAAGGTCTGCTAAGGCTACAATCTGAGTTTCCAACGATAAATTTTTCTTTCCATAAGGATATCCGGATCCATCTATCCTTTCGTGGTGCCCCTCGATTATTTCTGCCACTTTCGGATAGCCTAATTTCAAAGCAACCTGTGCACCTATTAGTGGATGAGACTGTATCACCTCCCATTCTATAGGTCTTAATGAAGTCGGTTTAGTCAGGATAAACCAGGGGATGTAAAGCTTGCCGATATCATGTAATAAACCTGCCATATATATAGAGTCTAAATCTATTTCTTTTTCAGTTATTTTTTCTACTTCCCCGGTAAGGTGCACACTCAATTGAGCTACTTCATGTGAGTGGTCTACACCAAGATAAAAATCCTTGGATCTAAGGAGATTAAGCATAGAGTTTAAGAATACCTCTCCTTCTGATGAGAATAGCTGTCCTCGTGCAGGCATCTTTGAAATTAAATTAAAGATATCATCTAGTATGAGTTTTTCCAGAAAATTATTACCATAATATATACTTTCTTGAAGAGCATCCACAAATCTTGAATATGCATTGTAATATTTATTTTGTTCCCTTAATAACCTTGCTTCTAAGCGTTTGAAGCAGGGTTTGAAGCTTCTCTCATTCTGAGCTGAGATATAGTTTTTCCCCTCATTTAGTAATTCCTCTGCAATTTTGTAGTTATGACTCAGGATATGGAATTCTATCCTTTTTAAGAATGCCTGAATATATTCCTCCTCGTCCTTAGCATCCAAATTTTTAAGGTGTTTTTGAGCTTCACTTAACATCTCCTCTTTTCTATATTCTGGCATGTTGTCGCGTAACCTGAAATAGAGATCAATAATATTTTCCGTAATATAGAATTCCATCTTTCTTTTAGAAGGGAGACCCAGCTCATTGATTTCCTCATCTCTTATAAAATTCAGGAATTCCTTTGCAGTCAGGTATTCAACTATGGCCACTTCATATGAAAACATGTAAATATGATGATAGAATGCATCCAATGTCAGGTAATATGGCAGAAATACTGATAGATCAGAATTCTTTTTTATTTCTTCAATACTTTCTAATAGTAATCTTTCTACAAAAGGGGTAAAGGAAGCCATAGACATGGCCTTCAGAGCCAGGTATAGTAATTTAAAATACTCTTTCTTTTTATTTCTTTTTTTTCTGGCTATGGCTTCTTTGTACAGAATCTCATAGGCTGTTATAGGGGCTCCGAGCCTCTCAAGGTGAGATGACAACTTTAAAATAACTGGTAGTGCCTTTCTATGCCTCCGATCAACAAATTTTTCTATTTCAAGTATTAAAGCTTTAATATTATCGTCATCTAGTTCTTTCAATGATATTAGATTTTCAACTTTTGAAATAATATTTTCTTCTGTCATATTTTAAAAGTTATGCATATACCTTCGTTATGTCAAACATAAATTGACAGATTAAATTCTCACCTTTACACTAAAATCATGTACCACAATATTGTGAAGATTGGTTTAGGTCAGATTATTACAAGATTAGGAGATGTTGAAGGAAATAAAAAAAGAATTATCGAGGCTCTGGAGCGGGGAAAAGAGGAGAAGGTTGATATAGTCCTTTTCCCGGAACTCAGTACTCTTGGATTCGGTTCTGGAGATATCTATCTGGATAAAGTTGACGAAAACCTCAAAGCACTGGATGAGATTGCTAAGAAAACACAGGAACTGGATTTATGGTCGATTGTCGGGTTTGTGGATAAAGATGATCTTGGATTTTTCTATAATGCGGCAGCATTGATTGGTAAGGGAAAAATAGTGGGAAAATACTATAAAACTCAGCTTGTGAATTACAGATTATTTGATGAAAAAAGGTACTTCAAACCAGGTTGTTGCCTTCCTACCTTTGAGACACCATTTGGTAAGATTGGAATATTGATCTGTGAGGATGTTTGGTTCCCAGAACCCTCAAGAGCCTTGACCTTCCGTGGAGCCAGTTTGCTGGTGGTACTATCGGCATCTCCTTACGATAGGGGAAAGAATGAAGTCTGGGAGGATTATCTTAAGGTGAGAGTTTACGACAATATACTCCCTGTTGTGTTCATCAACCAGGCAGGAGTTCAGGATGGTGTTACATACTGGGGAGGGAGTATGATCATAAATGCTGAAGCAAAGATTGTTACCAGAGCAAAATTGCTTGAGCCTGATTTCGTTGTAGGAGAGATAGACCTTGAAGAATCTCTTAAATTGAGACGCAGAGATATTAGGATAAGAGAAGTGAGAAAGGAGATTTTGGAAGATCTTTTAAAAGCCTTTGAAGAGATGAAAAAATGAAAATAGAATTGTATCTAAAGGAAAAAGAACTAAGCCTGTACGAGAAAATTATAGTAAATTCCATAAAGGTTAGAGTGGAGAAGATACAGGCAAGAGGTGGAGTTGTTGCATTATCTGGTGGAATAGATTCTTCCCTTGTAGCTGTTTTGGCGCATAGGGCACTAGGAGACAATCTATTATGCCTTATTATGCCTGAAGAGGGGGTTTCACCTGAAGAGGATACTGAGCATGCACTGAAAATAGTGAATAAATTCAATATTAAATACAAAATTATTCCCATTAATAAGGCAGTTGAGTGGTTTAGCAAGAACTTCCCAGAAGGGGAATTTAAAGAACAAGCTAGAAGGATGGCTATTGCAAATACAAAGCCTCGGATCAGGATGATTCTTAATTATCTCTATGCTAATGCCATGGGAGGCATTGTGATAGGAACTTCTAACAAAACGGAATTGCTTTTAGGGTATGGCACAAAATTTGGTGATATGGCAGCAGATATTTATCCCATTGGAGACCTTTATAAGACACAGGTCTGGCAGCTGGCAGAACATGTAGGAATACCAACGGAAATTATCAGGAAGAAACCTTCTGCGGGTTTATGGAAGGGGCAGACAGATGAAGAAGAACTGGGACATACCTATTATGAGATTGACAGGGTGCTATATGCACTTGTAGAACTTGAACTTTCAGTTAGAGAGACCTCTGAGTTCCTTGGCATTGATGAGGAGGCAGTACTGGATATTTATAAGAGAGTTATTTCTTCAGAACA
>Ga0190336_1000270_pt1 | contig 10332 bp, 10 predicted proteins | sample 487204910_MG_FD_161651 | JGI IMG/M metagenome (GOLD analysis project Ga0190336, IMG submission 161651) | Hydrothermal vent sediment bacterial communities from Southern Trench, Guaymas Basin, Mexico - 4872-04-9-10_MG | ecosystem: Environmental > Aquatic > Marine > Hydrothermal vents > Sediment ...
CATGGGACAAAATCGCAGAGAAGACGATTGAGGTTTATAAGAAAGCGATAAATGAACATAAAAGAGGAGGATGAAATGAGAAAACACATCGGACATTTGATATTCAAAATAATTGGCACACCAAATTTCATCAGAATAATCGAGTGGCGAAGCATGCTTGAGTGGCTTGAGCCGAAAGAAGGCGAAAGGATACTGGATGTTGCCTGTGGAGCAGGAACATTGAGCCTTAAGATCGCTGAACATGGCTGCGATGTCTGCGGAATTGACTTGTCAGAAGATGTGATAAAGGCTGCGAGGTATCTCATGGAGCGAGACAGGATAGCATGTGAGTTTGAAGTAAGAAATGCTGAAGATTTGCCATGTATAGGCGGATACTTCGACAAGGCTGTGCAGTAGGTGAGAAAATGAAAAGGATATTAATCATGACATACCATCCCTTGTATCCTGTTGATCATGGAGCGATTATAAGGGTGATAGAGGAGGCAAAGTTTCTATCTGAGAATGGTTTTGAGGTTCATCTTGCTGGCAGCAGAACAAGTAAAGAAGGTTTAAAGAAGGTAAAAGAGATGACAAACGCTGAAGTTCATTCATATCCCTTATCTCTTGTCCGCTCTGGTATTTTACTTATGCTTAACAAAATTAATAAATCGTTAAGCCGTAAATTTTCCAATCCCTTTTCATACTGGTTCAGTCCGCCCGTGAAATACGATATCGCTAACATCATAAAGAAAGTTAAACCACATATAATACAATGCGAATTTATTTTTCTAAGCTACCCTATATCGAAAATTGCCAGAAAATATGGTATTCCACTCGTAATATCAGAACACAATATTGAATTTGTGAGGCTTGTAAAGGAAGGTGTAGTGAGTGCAGAAAGGGAAGAAGAGTTGAAGAGATTTGAAAGAGATTTGTGCAATTCCACAAATTTCGTTACAACCGTAAGCGAGGACGATAAGCAGAAATTGAGGACGATTGGCGTTCACACACCGATAGAAGTTATTCCTAACGGCATTGATTATAACAGGTATCAAATCAGCAAAGAAGTTAGAGAGGAAACGAGGCGAAAATATGGAATAAGAAGAGAAGATGTGGTTCTTGTTTTTCATGGAACTTTGAACTATCGTCCAAATGTAGATGCAAATAAAATCCTTATAAACTATATCTTCCCCGAACTCTCAAAGAGATATGAAAACTTGAAGTTGTTGCTTATCGGACCCAGACATCCGAGGGAGATAGGAGAAAAGGTTATTCAATTGCCTGCAATACCATTCGATGAATTCCCTGAGCATTTGAGCATGGGCGACATAGGCGTTGTGCCACTTATGGCAGGCTCTGGAACGCGCCTTAAAATTATTGAATATCTTGCACTTGGCATTCCTACTATATCAACAGAAATAGGTGCGGAGGGGTTGCCGGTTACAGATAGCAAAGATATAATTATTGCAAAAGATGCTAAAGAAGATTTTGTAGAGAAAACTATTAAACTTTTGGAGGATAAAGAGTTGCAAGAAAGAATGAGAGAAAAAGGAAAGAAATTAGTTAGAGAGAAGTTGGATTGGAATGTTGTTTTAAGAAAATATTTGGAGATATATTCTAAGTTGTTAGCGCAAAAATAAAAGTATAAATGTCTAATGACTCTTATGACTACAATACGAGGATATAAACAAATGAATGATGAATACTATAAAATGGCACATGATGTAGCAGAATATCTAGCAAACAAGCAAGGAGAAAATGGTAGTTTTCCAGCAAAAAGTTCATACGGCGAGACATTTTCCATATTATTATGGAGCTATTTTGGTTCAGAATTTGAAAATAATATTAAAAATGCGATGGACTACTACAAGCAAAAAGACAAAACAGATGGGCAGTTCCATTGGGAATTCAATAACTATGCTTTGTATAAGTATTATCTAAAAACTAAAAATCCGAAGGCATACGAATTAGTAAAGGATTTAGATTTAAAATTTAGAGGTACTAAAGTCACAAATTGGACACTGTTAAGGGCAATAACTCGTTTGCTGAGAAATACATTTATTGACAACCTAAAAGCGTGTTTTGAGATAAAAGAATGTTTATTGAGACAAAAAGGTGGTTTCTTTCTTGATGATAAACAAGTGAGATCGTTTCAATATCATTGTTTTTCAACTGCCTTAATTGGAGAACTGTTTGAGTTAACAGGAAATACAAAATATAAAAATAGTTTTTTGGATGGTGTAAACTTTATGTTATATTTTATAATGCCAAATGGAGATACTTTGTATGTTGGTCGTGGACAAGAGCAGATTTTTGGGTATGGTGCATTGCTTCTTATTCTTGAATATGCCCATATGTTGACGGGTAAAAGTGTCTACAGAGAAAAGGCAAGACAAGTATTGGAATATTTGCATAGATTTCAGAGACCCGATGGGTCATTCCCATTAGTATTAAGAGATGATGAAGTAGGATATCCAGAACAAATTGACACTAAAGATGTACGATTTTTAGGATGGTATGCGTACAACAATTATTTTGATTATCTACCATTTTTTGGATATTATCTTATTAAAGCGCATGAAATACATTCTTCTGGTGTTCACGCAACAGATGCATGTGACGAAGAGTCCGATAACACACATAACACCAATACCCAGTACTTGAAGGATTTTATCATATATGCCTCAGATAAATACAAAGCGGTTATCAGCAAGCCGGGCGGATACTGGACAAATGATATGCCTTTTCCTTATGTCTGCTACAATAACGAATCTATATTTCCCTGCTATGGGGGAGAACAATTTGTGGATAGTATTTATTCTATTGAACAAATACCGTTACCGTTTGGGAAGACCCCTACAAGATGGTTGTATTTTAGAGAGATGAAATATAAATTAATAAAAAACAGATTGATAGCAAAATCTAAGTACTTGGAGTACAGTAGAGAGTTCGATTTTCGCAAAGAGGCTTTTGATATGCACGATGAAATTAAATTTAAGAAAAACATAGATTTTGAAGAGTTTTACCCGGTAAACATATACTTCTTCGAGCTTAAACAGATTGCAGATAACCGATACGAGACAGAATATAATGGAGTTAAGGCAGAGATAATCCCCTCAGAGCCATGTGTAATTGAAAGTGGCGAGTTTTATTGTGCGAGAGGTAAGTTAAAGTCACTGCGAGAGAGAATGTTAAATGTTTCTTTTTCTAAAGATGACATATTAAAAAGAAAGATTAGGGTGATTTTTATGTGATAGGGGTGATTTTTATAACTCTAAAAAACAAATTATTCGGACTAACAGCATACAGCTTTATAGATACGGTACTTTTGAGAATTTTTGGTGTAATTTCTTTTATTATAATAGTTCGTTTACTTGATAGGTCTGATATAGGTATTATCGGTGTTGCCACTGGCTATCTTGTGTTCTTCAATTTTTTGGCTCTTGCCCCTGAGACCATTCTGTTAAGAGATTATCCAAAAGTTAAGGATAGAATTAATCAATATATTTCGTCATTCATGATATTTTGGTTTATTCGATCATTTATTATGATAGTGTTAGCAGGTATAATTGCTTTCTTTTTATATCATCAATTTGAAAATCGTATAGTGCCAATATACTTCATTGGAGCGACTGTGCTCTTTAATATGGGTATGTTTCAAAGCTTGATCACAGAATTGTTTTACGTTAGTTTCAGACAGAAGATTGTTATGACTATGCACATTGTGTTAAGCCTATTCGCTACTGGATTGGTTTTTCTTTTATTTTTTAAGCCCACGCTGATGTTCTATCTTTTTCTATCGTTTATATCTACCTTTGTTGGATTGGTTACCTGGTATTATTTATTAAAGAGATATTTTGCATTCAAATTCATTTATGCTAAAGACAGCTTGAAAATTGTAAAGAATAGTATCAAAGATTTTGCTTTGTGGCAACATTTTAATGGAACTATAACATACCTTATCTATCGAATTGATACTGTAATACTAAGTTTTTTCGTGACATTAACGATAATTGGAGATTACACAATTGCACTGGGGATTGCAAATTTCTTTTTTCTTGTGCCGCAGATAGTACAAAAAACTGCGATGGTAGGGTTGTCAAATATCAATACTAAAACAGAAGAAGGTCTGTTTATGAGTATAGTGCTAAAATATTCGTTTATCTTGGGGATTGCACAATTACTATTGTTTATACTCTTCGGCAAATGGATTATCCAGACGTTGTTCACAAGTGAGCACGTGGAGCAGATATTTTTGTATACTGTATTGATTACCTGTGGTGTAACGATTCTGAATTTTATGCGACCTGTAATGTCACTAATTGCATCCAAATGTAGTTTGAAAGAGGGATTTTTTCAAGTTTATTTGCCAGCAGGCATTATGGCATTAGTGGGATATATTATTTTAACATATTTTTATGGTCCCGTTGGAACGGCGATAGGAAATATTGTTGGATATTCTGTTTTTGCTTTGCTACAGTACAGTTTTATAAACAAAAAGTATCCTTTGCATTTTAAATTTGAGTTGATCACTGCTGAAGAAAAAGAAATGTTCAAAAATTTATTGAGCAGATTATAACTTGTAAATAGCTTATATCTCCTATTTATATGCCTCTATAGAGTACCCTAAACATATTCGATTATTAGAATCTTTAAAAATCTTGTCAAGATAAAAACCTATATTGTTTAGCACTGACCTAAAACTACCCAATTTGGTTTGCCCCAAAAAATGGAATATCACAGAATATTTACCGCCATTTTCCTTGATAATAACTTTCTTATAGTCTTTAAACATTCTTTCTAACTGTATCTTGGTAAATCTCCAATAATCTCGTGTATCATGAATCTCAAAGCAAAATGGAACTGTTAAAAGCATTTTCCCTCCCGAACAAAGAATTCTATGACATTCATCTATTAATGCTTGGGGATTGTTCGTATGCTCCAGTACCTCATTGCACAAGATAGTATCGAAACATTCATCTTTAAATGGCATACTTTCAGCATTACATATACAATCAGGCTCTGTGGATACATCTATATTTATGGTTATGGAAGACTGAAAATATCTGAACTTTTTTCCACTTCCTATCTCTAATATTCTTTCACCAATTTCAAAGTTTTGAATGCTCTCGTTTATGTAATGTCGTCTTAAATAAGTTGTTTTTATCATTTTTTAGCCACCATACACCTATCCGAAACTTTTTTAGCGAGGAATATATAATGAGAGAATATTGATCTTTTATGTTTGCTTGTCTTATGCCGAGGGATTCCTAACAATCCGATAAAATCTATTGGGATACTTAGTGGATTTAGAATCAATTTATACCATGTCGTCAAAAAGCTTTTTAACATAGGTTGTTTTTGATTATTCTCTGTTACTTGCTCCTGTAACCTAATAACAAGGTCATCTACATTCTCTATTTTTATCATTTCAAAATCTCTGAGTAAATTCAAAACATCTTTTTTATCCCATTGAAAGGGGTGGTATGTATCTACGTATTTATTAAATTTGATAAAATATCTCTTCAAAAAGGTATAATTATGGCAATTCAAAGATACTATTAAATATCCCCCCTCTAATAGTAATCTTTTTGCTGATTCGACTGCTAACTGTGGATTTTTGACATGATCTAAAGAATTCATCATAAAGATAACATTAAATTTTTCAGATGGATAAAAATCCTCTATTGTACCATTGATCCATTCAACATCCATTTGATGTAAATACGGGAAACTATCTAGATAATAATTCATCAAAGAGTCTAACCCCGTGCGCTTTCCTGAATCCACTGCCAATAATATTCCTGAGGGGCCACACCCAACATCCAATATTTTTGTATCCTCTGTAATTTTAACTTCAGGTAGTTCCTCAAGGACATTATGCCAGTAATTTGCTTTACTCTGAAGGTACTTTTTTGAATTAACCTTATTTCTAATATAATACCAACATTGTCGTTCCCCTTGCTGTGCGATCTTCCATCTTTCATTTATTTTAGACTGCATATTTTATTAAAACCTCCGTTTCTGTTAATATCTGCAATTTGCAGCCTTTTTCAAGTCTAATTAAGCCATACGCATTCAGTGGAAAATTTGCTTGTTTCCTCTCGCCACGATACCACAAGAACTCTCGTATCATATCAACTTTTAACAAACCATTTGCTATTTTTTGTGGTATTGCTTTATTATACCATGAACGGCAGATCTTGATTATTTCCTTGTCCCATTTATACGGAAACAAACGTGCATGTATCACCCAGACATCACCAGAGTCTCTCGCGTACATATACAATTTGAACTTTTCTGTTGTAACAGCTTCCCTTACAGTAACAATCACATCAAAATCTTTTCCAATAAGTTTGACCTGATTAACAGGATATTGATGATATATATTAGTATTCCTATGTATTAATTCCATGTCATTGATTATCACTTTCTCGAAAAATTCTTTTTTGAACTGGAAGCGAGACACAAAGTCCATGAACCAACTATCTTCGAGAGTTGTTAAAGTATGTTGGCGTAAAATTTTGTTCCCTGTTAACTCTTCATTGATCTTGAGATTCCATTTTCCATCATGCATCTGAACCGTTAGCTCAGTCTTATTTGTACTATTTGTGATATTAGATTTCCGCTCTAATATCCTATGTCCATATCCCCCATCAGATAAACTGAAGAACGCAGTAGAGTCCGCAGTTTCGAAACCCCATGGTTTGATGATGTTTTGACCTTCAACAAAAAGTTTAGTTACACAACTCTTTTCAAATTCTATGTCGATTGATTTTCTCATGTTTTTCTCCATCGGTTATTCAAGTATATCATTAACGAAGTTCTTATAACGTTTCTCAAATATTCCAAATGAAAAGTTTTTCTTGATAAAATTACGGGGCTTAAATTTATCAGGATTCTGTAAAACCTTTTTAATAGCATTTGAGTAGTCTATTGCATTCCAAGTTGAAATTACTGCTCCTATTTCTGGAGAATTTATTTCATAGAATAGCCCAGTTTTACTAGCGATCACGGGTAGATTGCATGCCATTGCTTCTAATGGAACATAACTACACCCCTCAAATCTAGATGGAAATATCAAGAAATCTGAGGCTGAATAATACTTGTACAATTCTTCATTTTGAATTTGAAATCGTATTATAATGTTTTTATTTCTTATATCAATCGCTCGGTCACTAATACATAGGAAATTAATCTGTTTATTTAGTTCTGAGAGTTCTAATATGATATCAAAGCCTTTTGCATACTCTGGTCTTCCGACAAAAATACCAATATGGCTATCTCGTGGTAAGTTTAGCATTTCTCTTGCATATTCTTTAGAAATTGGTTTGAATTGTTCCACATCAATCCCATTGTGGATCACAGTACTATTTAATCCATAATATTTTTTAATTTGCTCTTTCACAAATTTTGATACAGAAACAACCCTTTTCTTCTTCCCACTAACCTTTTCAAACGTACCATTTTGATATTTCGTTATATAGTAGTTCAGATTTCTTTTTTCAATACAGTGATCTGCAAAACCTGCATAGTTACCATGAAAAATATTTATCATAGGAATATTTATTTTCTTGAGTGTTAGATACCACCCAAACATTCCATTTGAAAATACAATATCAAAATCTAGCTTTCTATGCAATTTCAGAAAATGTTTTGCACAAACAAGTGCTCTTTTCGGTTCTTCGAAAAAAGGAATATATCTGATGTTTGATAAACGGGAATAACTTATTGAACTATTATAATCAAATACCATTATGTCCGGGAACACCCTTATCAAGTAGTCATTAAACGTCTCAACTCCGCCTTTAATTCCAGAACTGTTATATTGTGTGATCAACGCTTTTGACATTTAATTACCCCCTAACAGTTTATGAATCTCTTTCAACGCAATTTCATTCGCCTTCTCTCGCGTAAATTTTTCTTTAACTATTTTTTTACCGTATATTCCTTTTTCTTTGAACGCGTTTAAATCATCAAGTACATCAAGCAGTTTCTCTTTGAAATCAAACCATGAATCTGTGAAAAAGCCCACATCATATTCTTGCATAAACCGATGAAGCGCGCCATCTTTAGGTGCTTTGCAAGCAATAGGTATTTCACATGCCAGGTAATCAAAGGTCTTGACGGGAAAGCAATAATCTATCCCTTCCGGGAGTGGGTTTATCCCAATATCACTCGCTGAGAGATATTTGTACATTTCAGAAGCATGAATTGGACCTACCATATGAAAGTTCTCTTGAAATCCTGATTTTTCTACAATGCTTCTCAAATCTTTTGCGATAGGTTGTGACCACCTATCCAGTATAACTGCAAAAAGAATGTGGCAATCAAACTTTTCAACAATTTCTTTGCCGCATGACTCCAAAAATTTATCCAGTTCCTTTCCGCCTAATATCCCAGTATAAATTATCACTGGATTCTCTTGTGGGATTCCGAGCGCATCCCTGACTTTCGCACCCTCGTCCTCAACCCTTCGAAATTTGTCAAGTTCTGTTCCATTCATCACAATAGAAAATTTCTGTAAACTTATATTAAAGTTTGAAGAGATCATATTTCTTAGATATGGTGATACAACAAATAATTTATCTGCATACTTATATGAGAATTTTTCAATAAAGTATTTCTTTTTGTACGCTATTTTTGTCGAAACAATTCCAAGACTTGCTTCTGCATATGACCATGGGTCTCGAATATCTACGATAACAGGGATGCCTAAGATTTTGCATGCGAGTACGGAAGGAAAAGTGATTGTGGATGGCGGGGTGGATGCAACTACAATATCAAGTTTGTGATTTCTGAAAATATTTAGTAGATGCCAGAACCCTCTATATCTAACTATTTTGATTCCTTCATAGTATTGCCGATATTTACCAGCACGATCTGGAGCAAAGATAATGGCATCATTACCTCTTTCTTTAAAGTATTTTGCAAAACTCAGAGTACGCATTACAGCTGCACCAAATTCCGGTGGAGCAAAACCAACCACAATACCTATCTTCATCATACACCCCCTCTCAATCGACCCATACAAAATCTCCTTAAAATCGTAGCCGCCATACTATGACCTAATTTATACATTCTATCTGCTGCAAATCTCATCATCATCCAATACATACTGTGCTTTAGTTTATACTTTTCTTTAAGAAAAGGGTAGTGCTTTTTTAAAAAATAATTGTTGTTTCTAATAGTCCAGTACTCATATATCAATCTATTCATTCTCCACTGTCCACCTTTATTTGTCTTAAGTCTTGGAAGATGATAACATACCGCGTGCGGGCAAAACACGATTTTAAATCCGTGTTTTAATGCAGAGATTTGTGGATCTGTTTCTTCCCTATACCCATTGCCACCATAATTTTTATCATATCCTATTATATCAAATATTTCTCTACGTATCAAATAACATGCGTGTACAAATGGAACTTCTGTATCATCATTTGTTCTCACACTGTAGTTCCCCTCGAGCAGTTCAATTTCAATAAGTGGTTTATGTATTTTATCACATCTAATTATTGCGTCTTCCTCGCTTTCGTTTTCTAACATGTAAATAATACGTCCAGCGACGATATCGGCGTTATTCTTTTCCATACATTCTACTAATTGCGTGGAATAATTATCATCAAAACAAACATCGTCCTCACCAAATAAAATCAAATCGCCTCTTGAACAATTGATCCCGGTAATCTTCGCAGCAGGTGCACCCTCTCGAACATTTTGCTTTATGTATAATATGTTGTTATATCTGTCCGTAAAGCGTTTAACAATTTTTTCGGTGGCATCCACACTTGCATCGTCTACGATAATGATTTCCTTCACAAATTTCTGATTTAAATACGATGGCAGTGTCCTCTCTAAAACTGTTGCACGGTTGTACGTTGGTATTATTATGCTTATTTTCATCTGATTCCACTTCCATCAGCTCGTACATTCATTTTAAGTACGAATTCAAATTTCTTTATAATACTTGAAAGGTCGTTGTTGTGGAGTATTGTCATCGAAATGGTGTCCGATAAGAGAAAGACGAAAATGGAACACAGAACGCTCGCAATAATGGTGATTTGAATTGATGCGACGATAGCGCCGGAAATCTTTTTGCTGTCTTGCTGTCCCTTGAAATAGGCGATGTATCTCGTAGCGCCTTCTCCAAGACCGAGGTTGGACAAACCGGCAAGGATGCCTGTTACAGTGAGTGCTAAGGAAAAAAGACCGTATTCAGTTGTGGTCAGGTATCTGACGATGATTACAGTGCCGATGAAACCCAGGAGCATGGCAATTATTGTACCGACGAAAATTATACCAGTGCCTTTTGCTATTTTTTGGAGGCTTTGATTAACGATTTCGGACATGGAA
>Ga0190336_1000275_pt1 | contig 10323 bp, 8 predicted proteins | sample 487204910_MG_FD_161651 | JGI IMG/M metagenome (GOLD analysis project Ga0190336, IMG submission 161651) | Hydrothermal vent sediment bacterial communities from Southern Trench, Guaymas Basin, Mexico - 4872-04-9-10_MG | ecosystem: Environmental > Aquatic > Marine > Hydrothermal vents > Sediment ...
ATGTAATTTTTTTTCTCTTCTAATTTTAATTCTTTTTTTGCTTTTTCCTGATGCATTGGCTTGAATAAATCAGTATTTGCACCATTTTCAATTACAACAATTTTTTCATCTGGAATACTATGTAACTCCTTTATTCCATCCTTAATGCCTTGAGTTACAGCGACGATCTTATCCGCCTGTTTGTAGTTGAGTTTTTCATTCAATCCTGTTAGTCTCGTAAGTACTTTTGGTCTGCCAATCATTTTCTCCTCATCAATTAACAAACCATTTACCTCTATAACATAAGGAATTCGAAAAATTTTGGAGATGAAAAAGAATGAAAAACTGAGATTTGAAAGACGACCATATATCACATCAGGAGAGAATTTAAAGCAGTAATAGATTAGATAGAGAAATAAAAATAATTGATAGAATGCAGATTTAAATATAGGCATTACTGTCGGAACGAATATGGTATTCTGTGCTTCATTCACAAGCTTCTTTGGTCTCGGTGCGAATAAATGAGTGTCCCTTAGCTTCCCTAAATTCTTGAATAGTTCCAATACGTGGGTTGTTTGTGCATCTCGTCCGTCCAGCCAAACATCGCACAACATGAATATTTTCATCTCCATACCTCCGAACCTCCATTACTATAAATCTTGCTCTTTCCAACAAATAAATGGGTATAATTTGTTATGGGTGCATACTCACTCCATTCTTTCCTGACATACCACGAGTATACGGCTCCATCATCTACATTTTGTTGCATATTTATAGCCATTACGTTTTCACACCTTTTCCCGACTCGACAAGATAAACCAAAAATTCACCATTTGAGTATAATTTGCTAACGCTTTGGTCATGATTTTCAAATTTATAGAAGTCGCTCTCATTAAATCCCCATCCACTCAGCATATTCAGTCTTGCCTTTTGGACCATAGGATCAGCATTTGCCAATTTACATCGCTTGTTTATGACCGCATAACTATCCTGAGATAGTGACTCGCCTAGCATTGTATGTTGAGAATAATTAAAATGCTCAGGGATAAGTCCTATTTCGCCTTTCATGAGAGAAAGATCAATTCCCATTGCATCAAACTCATACGTAGAATTTCTATGCCCTAAGAACCACTCAGAACCCTTTACATCCATATTTGTTATATGCCAACTCGGTGAAAATGTCCAGGGAGAATGATAAACGGAAAATATACTTATTCCATAGGTCAGTGCCAAAATTATTACCACGACTGTAATAGCAAATGCTCTTTTTTTGTTTTTGAATAATTCATAAAGCACAAAACCAACCAAAACTGGTGCTACTGTCATCATGTACAGTAAGTTTAGCACTCTTCCGGCTGTTTCACTCCCAACTCCTATAAAGAGGATGTATTCTATGGGTATGCATATAAGGAAAAACATGAATAATAGGAACAAGTATTTTGTCCTCTTTTCTTTTTTAAAAATTCTTTTAATAATTATTATCCCAGCAATTAAGGCTAATGCTATGTATATTAGATTGTCTCCGTACATCTTGAGATTGTATTCAATTACTTCTATCCATTCCAGTCGTGCTGTTGTTTCCATAAGCGTTAAAAAGTGTGGATTCTTATATGGTTCGAAAATCGAAGAGTGTAAAGATGAAAGTTTGGCACCGAACATCCGAAAAGAAGATAGCCACATAAAAAATGTTATAGATGATATTAGAATTGGGTTTACTGCGATTTTGCTTAGTGTGCCTTCAGGCTCATGTCTTTTGTCATGAGCAACCCTTGCTAATTCCATCGCTATTAAAAGAAAAATAAATGCTAACGAGCCCGATGGATGTGTATATGGAAGTAAGATTAAAAGGATAATAAACAGTAAATTAAATTGCCAGGTGTTTTTTTCTAAACTTTTAAAATACAAGTAGAGTATAAGTGGAAAAAGAAGAACTGAAAAAACATGTGGATATACCTGGACATGCAAGCTATTAAAAAACAGAATGCCACTTGCTGCGCACGCAAGCAATACTTGTCCTTCTTCAAGTACTGAAGATTTTGCAAGAAGATACATAGGCAACATCAGAAACAATACAGACAAAAAAGCAGGCACATATTGCGCTACTATATTTGGCTCTATGTCGCAGATTTCTGCAATTTGTGAGCAAAATATATGTATTATTGGATAGAAATTAAAGCTCCCTAAATGACCGGTTTCTATTAAACTTTTTACCATCCTGAGGTGTGCTATGTGATCCCATGAACAGTAATGAAGATAGCCTCTAAGTGCGTGTAAAGAAAGAATAATAAAATTACTTAATACCAAAATTGAAAAACCAATCAACCAGAATTTACTTTTGCTTTTGGTAAACACTTGATGGACAATAATACTTACTCCACCAATGCTACTTACAATTAGAAATATCCACACAAGTGGACTTATACTCGAATAAATGGATAACTCATAACCTGTTGCTGGTGAACTTTTTATGATAATAGCGGATAACGTGAGAAAAATAAAAGCGATAATGGCTATAATTTTAACGATTATATTCTCATTACTGAACTCCATAAATTCTCTATTAACCCACTCAAAATTATATATTTTAGACATGGTTATCGATGCTAACGGATCAAACACATCCCCAGGAGAAATGATTTTCCTTCTATACATCGCCACTGCTGACATTAAGAGCATGAACAAGAACAGCGAAAACGTAACGGGATAAACTCTTATCCCAAAAGGTGTATAGTTTAGCGCAAGCCCTATCAAACATGTAACAGCTATGCTGAGCCCTATACTCAAAGCCAGTCTCTCAATACCATCTAAATCCTCTTTTCTTGGGAATAGAGCACAAATCAACACATAACCAGGGAATAACAGGATAACGAGTAATCCAAATATAATGCGCGCTGGCGAATTTGGAAAGAAAAATATTATGACAATAAGCAAGGCTGAGAGAATATTTACTAAGGTCAGGTCTTTTTCAATTTTAAAACTCGGAGTTTGTGTTATTGTAGTATCCATAGTCATAACAAACCTTTCAATATCCCCTTATATCTTTCAACCGCAGCCTCATAAGTGTATTTCTCTTCTACCAGCTTTCTTGCATTCCTTACTATTTTATCTATATTTCGATAATTTAAAACCCTTAAAATGTTCTCCGCAATGCATTCAGGGGCGTTATTCTCCATTATGAATCCTATCTTTCCATCTTTTATTATCTCTGGTATTGCTCCAACCGGCGTTGCAAGAACAGGTGTACCACATGCCATTGCCTCTAAAATTATACTTGGGAGTCCCTCTGCATGTGCTGTTGGAAGTATAAGTAATTTTAATTCATTTAAGCATTCTGGAATTGCTTCTTCACTAATAAATCCTGTTATTGTTATCTTAATATTATTTCCGTTTTCAATTCTTTTGCATTCTTCCTTTACCCATCCCAACAAGTCTCCAGAGCCCCCTATCAAAAATTCGACATCTTTATTCTCTCTCGCAACAAGGGGAATAGCTTCAACAAACTCTACTACCCCTTTTTCCTTCCTATGACGTCCAATAAATCCAATTATGTTTCTCCTTTCGCTTATTTTCTTTTTTACAGTATAATGGGAAATATCTATAAACCTTGCTCCTTCTGGGAGAATTTTATTTTTATGCCTTTCTAAACCCAAATCTTTTATTAATGCTTTAGACTCTGGAGAAATTCCATTTAACAATCTAAATAATAGTGGATCCTGCAAACTGAGAATTTTAGGGAGCAAAGAGTTGTGTTTACTTCTCGTTATGACCTCAACGGTCTTTTTTCTAAAAATCTTTGCGACAATAAGTGGTAACAGGTAATATGGATAGGCTACATAGAACATTACAACATCTACTTTTTTTCTATGTTTTGTCAATTCTAAACTTGTTTTAAATTGTACTAAAACACGTTTGGTTATCCATAAAATTGCTGAGTAGAATCTGGGCTTAATATCTTTGAGATAATGCACGCTAACGCCAATATCTCGAACTTCAACTTTTTCTGAGGTTATATTAATTCTATCTGTGTTGCCGTCTATTAGCACAATCTTATCAGAGATTGGCTCAAGAATCTTCAATAAGTCTGATAAAAACTTGTATGGAGCATAGGATTTCCAAGGAAACGAGACCACTGCTACTTTTGGGTTCATGTCATTTTGTATCATTTTTCAAATGCCTCCTATAAAAGGCCATTCTTATTGCACTTTTTTTCCGATAAGTAACACGCGTCCTATGTTGGACATCAACAAAGTTAGTTCAAGTCTTGTGGGAACTTTGACTCTGGTTATTTCTAGTCTTTCTATCAAAATGTTGTCTGGTATTAACAGCTTAATTTCGTCTGGCGTTAAAAATGATACAATGACATTCTTATTCCATCCAAACGACTTGAAGCTGATGTTAAATAATGAAGAGAAGAGGGTGATATAAAACTCAAGAGAGGCAAAGAGTTTGTGCTTATTATATTGCTCAAGAACGATAATGTAACCCCTACTCTTAACGACTCTTGTAATCTCTCCAACGCCCTTTCTTGCATTCTCTTTAGATTTCTTTCTCGTTCTACCCACTAAATGATGTAATAAGTCCTTAAGTATTGCATAATCAAAACTACAATCTTTAAATGGCATGTCTAGAGCGTTACCTGCAATTAAGTTTATATATTTATTTGCTTGTTCTGAATAAACCTTCGGAACTATCTCGCAATTGTAAAGATTGGACAAACCAATTTCAGATGCAATCAAATCCAACATGTAACCACTGCCCCCTCCAACTTCTAAAACTTTTGAATTTGCTTTGCACGTCTCTTTGATAAAATTTAGAATTATAAAGTCCTCTTCGTGTACGGATCCTTTTCGCTTTGAATATACTTCAGAAGCATAGGTGAAATGATTTATTACCTTTTTCTCAGGGTTCATTTACTACCCTCCAAAATACTTTCTCCATCAAAATCAAACCTCCTCCAGTCAATGTCCAATAAATCTAAGATTGTTGGAGCGACATCCATCAAGCTCATATCTTTCCTTATAACTTCTTTATTCGAATTTAAAATAAAAAATACTGGCGTCTCACCTCTATGACTTCCGGGAACGATGTTGCTTGTGTATGCATTATCTATAACTGGTGCATTAATTTTGTTTCCCAAACCATATCCTTCTTTTAATTGAAGTAATATATCTGGGTATTTGGGCAAGTATTCTCCATAATATACCTCCTCCCTTTTTGCTATCCGAATAATTTTCTCAGCTAATTCTCTTTTGAGTATCTGAATTATTTTCTCTCTTACAATTTCATAATCATCAGGAGCTAACTTATCCTTGTTTATTTTTATTCCTCCATAGGTATATGCTTTAATTCCAGATAGATCCGTTACATAGGCTAAAGATGAATTTAGATCAAGAGAGTGAGAAACCGAATAAAACTCCTTGAATTTGGGAAACACTTTTAAAATTTTTGATGCAATCCACCCTAAGTCATACCTACTTATCCATTCAACACTTTTCGACTTTAACTTCTCTAAAATGTTATTTGTTGGATTTTTATTCTTAACATTTATAAAACCAGAAATCCTTAACAATTCATTTATGTTTATCTGCTTGGGTGGTCTACCGCCATGACCATGATCACTCAATATTATTATTGCAGTTTCATCATCTACAGATGAAATTAATTTACCTACCATTACGTCATATAATGCATAAAAGTCTTTAATCACATTTTTGAATGGGTTACCTCTTTGGTAGGTTGAATCTGCCTCGTCGCAATAATTCCAGAAATAATGTTGAATGGCATCCAAACTCGATGAATAAGTAAAAAAAACACCCCAATCATCTGCTTTTAGCATTTCCAATGAAAACTTAATTTCATTAGATATGAGTCTCTTATGATCTTCAATAAACTTTTTAAGCGATTTTTCTCTTTTGCTGGGAACGCCTCCCACACCTTCCAACGTCGATAAATCATAATTATCGGCAACAGATTCTGGGAAGACTTTAACCCCCTTACCTATCGAAGATCTGGCAACCATGACACCATTGACCTGCCATGGCGGGTATCCGATATGCGGTAACAATATGCAAACTTTTTTATGCATACCTGCGAAATCCCAGAATGTTTTCCCTTGCACAGTGCTGTGATCTGTTTCCTGGGTTTGAAGCGTAACAGATTTTTCCAATGGATCTAAGAAGTGAACCACTCCATGTTTGGCTGGGTTTAATCCGGTATATACACTAGCCCACGCAGTATCCGAATCTGGAGGGAATACAGATATCATTCTAACATCTGGCGAATTTTCTTTTATTCTCCTAAGATTGGGTAAATCTTTTTCAAATTTCGATAACAAAACTGAATCCATGCTATCGATCCCAATTATCATTATCTTACTCACTCTATCACCTCTTCCACGTTTTTTTCAACGATACGCTCCAATTCTTCTAAAGGCATCGATCCATCCAGAATTATCATTTCACATTCCTTGCCCAGATACAGGTATTTTTCCCTCCTATCCCTCAAATAATCCACTGATGGGAGATCATTCTTTCGCTGAAATGCTATTTCTTCAGGTAGATCAACCAGAAAAGTAATGTGTGGTCTTGGGAAGAAAGATAGCAGCTTATCTAATAGGTTCTTAATCTCTTCTTTTGAATAGCTGAAGTCCACGGAGAGATCTGTAACGATTGTATCATATATGTAGCGGTCACAAACGATGTTCTTGCCAAAAAGCAGCGGCAGTTTGATTTTGAAAAGTATTTGGAAAAAGTAGTCGAACAGTAAAATACGCTGATATAGAGTTGCCCAAAAGGGATGCTTTTTTGAAGCGCTCTTTTTAGCATCTGCGTAGTCTTCATAATTCTCAAATATGTCTTTCCCACGAAGAAATAGCCATCTCCCTACCAGCATGAGCGGTCTTAAGATGACCGGAGTGTATCTATTATACACATATTTGGCTTCGACGCCTTTTTGTTCCATTGTATCAACTAATGATTTTGCTAATGTCGTTTTTCCTGAACCATCTATACCTGTAAAACAGATAAACACACCTCTCCGTTTCTTCACATCAGTATTCATTTAAAAGCGCTCCATAAATATCTTCTAATCTTTTTGTAACATTCTCCCATGAGTAAGGTAATACTTTATCCCTGGTATTGACATTTATAGTGCTGTTCTTAACTTCTTTCAATTTACTGTAAAAATCTTCTTCTTTATCAGCAAACTTAAGTCCCTCTCCTTCCTCAAAAGCTCTATCTAACCCCTCAAATCGGGTAGATATTACTGGCAAGTTGCATGACATAGCCTCCATTACAGAGAGAGGCATAAAAATACTATTTCCTTTCGTAACTGGGAATATGTAACAATCAGCCAACGCGTAAATCTCCTCTATATTCTCAAAGTATTGTTTCCATACCAAACAGCCACTCTTTAGCAACTCCTGATAAAGCTTTTCATCTTTCTTAAAATATGAGCTACCTACTATAATGACTTGATTACTTCTATCCCAACTCTGGATCTTTTTGAATAATTTAATGCCCCTCGTCGTTCTTATGTGGCCCACATGTAAAACCACAAACTTGCCTTTATCAACCCCATATTTTTCTCTTAGTTCTTCTTTCCGTTCCATGGATGCTGGTACAAATCTTCTAGTATTCACGCCGTTTGGTAAAAACGCAGTATTACACCCTACCTCTTCAAAAATTTTCTCTACTTCTTTACATTGTGTTAATATCACGTCTGGCTTTAGAAGTGAAACAGCCTTTTTTAAAAGAGGATTTCTTAATATCTTAAGAGAATATGGATGTAGTGAAGAAACCACAAGTTTTACGTTCGTGTTGCACCACATCTTTGCAACTCTCAGCATGACAAAACTCGAAAGCGTTGGTGCCGTGAGATAATGGAGGATATCTGGTTTAAATTCCTTAATTTGTTTCCAAGAATCCAATGAAAATATAGCACTCACGTCCATATTGAGTACGTCATGTTTTTTTGATAACCTCTGGGATAGGTTAAACGCTATGTTCTTGTAACCTTCATCCAAGTCGCCTGAAAATACGCCAATAAGACAGATTTTCACTCGCCTAACACCTCTCTAACTATCTCTAAAAAATTCTCTGTGCTTTTTTCCCAGGTAAATTCTTTACTTACCATCTCATATCCCCTTCGTCCCATCCCCTCTGCTAACTTTTCGTCAGTTAATATCTGTTTTATTGCATCAGCCAAGGCCTCTGAATCTTTTGGAGGAACCAATAACCCATCCTCATCATTTTTAATTGCATAAGGAATCCCACCAACTGTCGTCCCAATTACGGGCGTACCGCATGCCAGTGCTTCAATTAAAACCATCCCAAAACCTTCTGCTCGATTATAACTTGGTAATACTACTACATCACTTTCATTGTAGTATTTGGGGAGGTCACTATCGTCAATATATCCCGCAAAAATAACCCTGCTTGTCATCCCATAAGACTCTGCCATGTTCTTGTAGTATTCGATGTAATTCCCTGTGCCCACGATTATTAGCTTTACATTAATGGAATCACTTACTATTTTAACTGCCTTTATCAGATAATCCAAACCTTTATGCTGACTTTCTTTGTTTAATTGCCCTACGAACAAAACGATTTTCTCATCTTTTAGGTTATACTTGCCTTTGAGATAATTTGTTCGATTAATGTTGTATTTTTTGACATCAATCCCAGGTGACACTATCCTTAACTTTTGATAGTATTTTTTCAAATAAGGAGAGTTTTTTGCATAGTATTCAGAAGTTACGATGATTCGTTGAGAGAGGTCAAATGTTTTAAATCCGAGTGTATAATAGTAAGCTTTAGATAATAACCTTACCAGAGGATTATATCCTGTTAGGTCATTGTGATATGTTAAAACAAAAGGTATATTTTTCCTATGGACAATTCTTGCCACTACATCTGCAATATACGGAACCGGAATGTGCCCATTGATTATATCTGGGTTTTCTTTATCTATTATCGAGTGCAATTTTTTGTTCCAGAAAGGATTGATGGGTGTGCTCGAAATTTTAAATAAATATGGGAGGCGATAGATTTTTATTCCATCGATAAAGTCCTCTTTATACCTGTCATTATCCCAATTAGAACAGATAATCACTGGATCAATGCCATATTTTTTGTTCAATCTTAAACTAATTTCATAAACGTATTTCTCCACACCCCCCATTTTTGGATAAAAATACGGTGTAACTATCATCAAATTCATGTACTACCCCCTGTACCTCAGTAATTCTATGTACACCTTCTCATACTCCCTCGACACCACATCCCATGTATACCTACGCTTAACCAGTTCCTTGCCGGCTTCTGACAGCTTATCTCTCATTTTTTCATCATCAAGCAATTTAGAGATTGCGTCTGCTAACTCTTTATAATTCTTCGGTTCAAACAAAAGCCCACCAACTCCCCCCATAGTCACTTCTCTTATAGGTGGAATGTCTGATGCAACATAAGGGATACCCGCAGCTATTGCCTCAACTACGACCATTCCAAAACCTTCTGCAATACTTGGTAATGCAAAAACATGACTTCTTTTCAAAATTTTTATCATCTCTCGAGTATCATTGATCTTACCAAAAAAATCGATATTATCTTCGATTCCCAATTTTTTCGATAATTTTCTTAGATAATTTTCCCGGGGGCCAGTACCGATTATTTTCAATCGGATGTCTGGAAAATCGGGCTTTAAAATGTTTAGCGCTCTAATCAAGTCCTCAACCCTCTTATACACAACCAATCGACAAACTGTAAGTATGGTGGGATTTGCATATTTTTCTTTAACCCTTGTTGTTTTATATAAGTTTAAATCAATTCCATTATACACAACAGCGATTTTTTCTTTAGCAATTCCTATTTTTTTAATCAATTTTTCCTTCGTGAAATTGCTAACCGCGATATATCTATCAAACGGATATTTTAAGTAATGCTTCTCAAAAAAATGTCCCACTAAGCCATTAACCCAACCCATGTTCTGAACCCATTCACCCTGCCAAACTTCGTGGACTGTTACAACCGCAGGGACATTTATCTTCTTTGCGCCTCTATAACCTCCGGCATAGGACACAAAACCACTGGACTCCACAATGTCTGGTCGCAATCTTAAAATCTCAGATACCACTTCAGAGTGAAATTTTAATCTTTGCAAGAAATCTCCTCTCTGAGTGAATTTTCTTTTTTTGCCAATTCTATGTATTTTGACCCCCTCATAATCTTCTAATCTTTCTGTGCCGTCCATAAATGTTGTTATAATATGAACATCATTATTTTTAGCTAAATTCTTAGCCAAATTAATAGTTCTAGCATCAACCCCTCCAAAGTAGGGCTTACCTTC
>Ga0190336_1000278_pt1 | contig 10290 bp, 11 predicted proteins | sample 487204910_MG_FD_161651 | JGI IMG/M metagenome (GOLD analysis project Ga0190336, IMG submission 161651) | Hydrothermal vent sediment bacterial communities from Southern Trench, Guaymas Basin, Mexico - 4872-04-9-10_MG | ecosystem: Environmental > Aquatic > Marine > Hydrothermal vents > Sediment ...
TCATATTGTCTTATAACCTGACGAGTAATACCAGTTGCTTTTTCTTCTATGTCTTTTACTTCATCCCATGTATCATACATTCCAGAATAAGCACCGGCTAAATCCAATGCGATATCATACAAATCACGAGAAGAACGAGTAAGATCATCAAAAGTTCTTTTTAATTCGTTGTTCAGACTTTTTAAATCAACTTCGGCTTTTATTACATTTAAAATCGCTCCTACTACTTTTGGATATTGGAATAGTAGCTTTTGGATTGAAGTTAGATATTTGCCAGTAAGTCTATCCCTCTCTTTCAGGATTTTATTAGCATCAAACCATGTATCAGCAAGGTTCTTATCTACTATTTCCCATCTATCACCCATCCATATGAGATCATGACCTGTTTCCAATAGAGCTTTCCGTACTTCGACACCATTTTCACCTATCTTGATTGATGTGCCATGTGTTTTATTATATTTCTCAATTGTTCTTATTACATTTTTATAAGTTAGTGAAGTTTCATCGTTTAGAGCTATTTCTGCTCGTCTTGCTTGTGCTTTTTTATCCCATAGTCCTAATTCTTTATTATCAATTGTTCGTTTTTCTTTAAATATGTTCTGAAGATCTTTAAAATTCTTGAATTCTTTATTAGTTAAGACATCTCGACTATTGTACTCATCAATTATAGCATCTGCAGTCTTGCGTGCTAACGAAATGCTAATCATGTCAAGTTTCGTGAGCTCCTCTTTTCGCTTACTTTCATCTTTTACACTTTCGGTGATGTGTTGTCTTAATTTGGGTTCGATTTCTAACCACTCATCATATTCCTTAATAGTTTGTAAATGACCCTTACTGACATCGTTTTGCTGACGCACCCATTTAACACCTTCTCTTAATGCAATATTTCTTTGATCCCATAGCTTACCTTCAAGTTCAAATGCTTTAGTCGCATCTCGAGAAGATTCTTTCATCTCTTCCATACCTTCAATGAGGACTCTTTGTGGAGCACTAAAACCTTCTAAGACTGCACGAAAATCACCAGAAAACAATTTGCCAAAAACTTTAGCATTCTCAACAATAGCTTCTGTTCCGAGTGCTATATAAGAAAAGAGTGCTTTATATACTGGAGGTAATTTACCTACGTTTTCACCTAATCTGTTTATCTCTTGAACATAAACATCGGTAGCAGTAGTAGCACTATCCATTTCGTCATTCAATTTGTTAATCAACTCTGCAGCTGCAGCTAACTGCTCTTCCACAGCTACCAATACACTTTTAAAACTAAGTAGAGTGGGCTGTAAGGCATCACCTAATTCTCGCCTTGCTGCCTCAGCTCTGTTCTGGAATACTTGTAACTTTGCGGAAGTTTTAGTAATAGCAATTGAATATTCTTTTTGTAATGATGTACCCCATTTTAGCTCTTCATGAGCTGTCTCCATATTCTTCACTAATTGTGGATAGTTTTCAGCAAGAGTAGCAATAGCAAATCCTGCAATTTCTCCAAAATGCTCATGCGCTTTCTCCATCCTCTCAACCCGTGATGGTATTTCATTAAGCTTCTTAAGATACATCGTTAGTGCTTGCATAGGATCTGTCTCCAATGCTTCTGCCCACGCCTTACCCTGATCACCCATAAATTTAGTTATCTTAGATGCATTTGCAGCTAATTGCTGGAAAGTACGTCTCAATCGAGTACCTGCTCTTTCACCTGCCATACCAGCAGCTACAAGTGTAGCAGATAATGCAGCTGCTTGATCAACTGTGAAGCCCATCATTTTACCGGCTGCACCAATATTTTTCATTGCAGAAACTATTTCTTCAGTTGTAGCAGCAGTTGTATTCTCGAGTTCATTAATAACAGCACCTAAATTTTCTATTTCAGTAATAGGTAATCCAAATGCTTCACGTATTTTTGCTAATGCTTCCGCTGCTTGATCTGCTGTAAGAGTAGTAGCTATACTCAACTTTGCAACAGCTTCGGTAAATGATACTAAATTCTGAGTGCCTGAAATACCAAGACGACCAGCTTCACTCGCTATATTCGCTAACGCTGTAGCAGCCATAGGTACATCTTTACTTAGTTTCGTTAGTGCATTTCCTAACTCATTCATCTGATCAATTGTTAGATTAGCTGTCTTTCTTACTTCAAACAAAGCATCCTGGAAAGATACAAAAGGATCAAACAGCCAAGCAGCAACTTGTCCTAAAGTTCGTAGTGCAGCATCAAGAAGAAACACGGGACCCAAAACAGTAAGAAATCCCATGCTGATTTTCTTAACCATACCGCCGATTTTTTCGAGACCAAGACCAAATTTACCCCAAGTTGTACCATGTCTTTTAAGACTTCTATCTACCGTAAGTATAGCACTGTTTTGCATCTTAGTCGTAGCATCCAACTCTTTTCCTAACAAACGAGCTGTTTCTATTTGACGCACACGTGCTTTAAGCTGCTCTCGTAGCGACTTATTAACTGCGTTTATGCCTCGTTTTTCAATTTCAGCTGCAGCCTTTGATTGTAACGCAGCTAATCTTCCTGACTTTACTTCTTCTCTAAACATCTGGGAATTGGACTTCAGTAAAACATTAAGAAACTTATTAGCGTTTGTCTGTTTCTCTAATTCGTTAGTTACTTGTCTAAATGAAGATGCAGCACCCTTTTGAGAGCCAACCAATTGTTTAAATGCACCAGCTATTTTATTCACTGTATTACCAAACCCTGAATACTGCTTAGCAGTCCTCTTCAGACTTTCTGCATCACTACGATGCCACTTATGCGTACGTTGTAGAGTATCACAAAGTTTATCATAGCTCCGTATAGTCGATTGAATTGTTTTAGCACTCGATTGCTGCACCTTATAAGTTTTTTGTAATGAACTACTGAGTTTATCGTAATGAGAAGTAGAAGAACGAATAGCCTTGGCAGTATCCGTATAACGTCCTGAAACACTCTGGGTTGAAGACGCTAATTTTGTATTAGCACTATACACACCCTGAAGTTTCTTCTCTATCCCACTAAATAATGGTGTAAAATTTCGGAATGAATCTCTATAAGCATTAGAAATCATCCGAGTACTGCGAGCCAACTTTGTCATCTGTAGTTGTAATCTCTGGAGAGTACGTTCTACAACACCTGCGCCGGTTATACTAAGTCCTACATTATATTCATACTCAGGCAATTTTCCTAATCTTGTTTAAAGGCTAAAACTATTATATTACAATCAGAGCTAACCTTCTTAAGTTTATCCTTCCTCTTTTTATATATCTCGATTGCCTTAGCCCTCGCTTCTGACTGACTGCCCTCATCTAAATCTATTTCATATTCGTTTTTTACTTCATAAATATGCACATGATAGTTCATCTTATTCTTCTGGCAACATTACTCTTTCCATTATCAAATCGTGTAAGAAAATATAATCCTCTCTAAGAAAATCTTCCATTTCTATATCTTTACCTATAACAGGTTCTTTCAAAAATGCTTTAAACAATGCATCGATTACTGGTTTAGTGTATACCGCTTCTCTTGTAGGATTTATACCTAAATTATCTACCACCTTAAGTAAAGTATATGGTGTAATATTATTAACAGTAACTTCTAATCCACTTGGACATTTTATCTTTTTTGTATTATTCTTTTTTTTGTAATCTTCTAATTTCATCTCCATATAGCCTCCTCTGCAACTTTATTTATGTATTCAAATTGTTCTTTGATTTTATAATTAAGAACTATAGGCAAATTAGACTGAGCAACTGCACCTTCTATCTCATCTTCTATTTTCATTTCAACAATCCCTTCCTTCTCATTTCTTCAACACGTGCCAAATGCGCTTGTAATTCATCAGCATCCATAGTCTTACTACCTTCTTCAGAGCGAGCAGTTGCAACCAAAAAATCTAAATATATTCTCTCCATTAAACTTAAATCCCGATATTCATCTAACAGATCCGAGGGACGTAAACCAAACCGTTCACATACCACTCGGATCAGGTAGAAAAATCCTTGTTGTTATTCCTAATTTCTTCAAGCTCTTTTGCATCTGATAAACTGATCTGCTTTATAATAGTTGCAAGAATAGCTTTAAAATCATCGGATGTAAAATCTTCAACTGTCATCTCATCAGGTATAACCGGAGAAACTATGAATGCTTTAAATAGAGCTTCAATGTGAGCAGGAGAGAAATAATCATCGCCATCGTCTTTAAATTGCTTTCTTATCTTCAAATGCACAAGTGGAGAGATATCTTTTGTTTTTATTATTAGACCCGAAGGCAATTTATAGTCTTTAATCTTCCCTTTCTTGTATTCTTCAAGATTCATTTGTTCACCTACTAATATATGCAATAAATATATTGTTATACAGTATTAGGATTAGTGCGTTGATATGTTAGTAGCATCATAATCTACTGACTCGGTAACCATATCACCAGCAGCCGTAGACGTTCTGTATGAATGGAATTTGACACCATAAATCACTCGATTGTAATCTGCAGTTGGACTATTAGATGTTGTATTCATCAAAATCTTACAGGACTGAAGACTCTCACCATACATACCAGTAGCAGTAAGTAAATCAAGAAAACTGTTATTACCTGCATATATGAATTCGTTGTAAGTAGCATTCTTACTATATAGATTTCTTTCTAACGATCCCGTGACCTCCTGAGTACCTTCAATCATAGATACTGCATCTCTTGAACCTACAACATATATCTTATCTATGTCCACAGATGTATCCATACTTAAAGAATTTAGTAGTGGATCTCGACCATCATGCCATATACTTTCATTAGGTGCAGATTCTAACCCTATTCTAATTCGATTCGACCACCCTTTGACAGCCCCATATTCAGACATGTTAATTCACCTCCACAATTTAAAATTATTTTTATTCTATAAATTCAAATTAACATATCTATTCTGCACTCTTAGTTACTACTATATTATAACGGTAGGTTCTGAAGACGCATATTTACGAAATCTGAACGCATCCACATAGCCATCTCCTACAAAACTGGATGTAGTTGATAACCGTATTTGATCTACTACTGTAGCATTAGCGCTGAACGAAATATTATCCACTCTACAAACTTCCAACAGTTCATCGTTATACACTACCATATTAAATTTGTTTGTTGTACAATCATAAGCTATCTCAAATAAATACCATGTATCAGACAAATAAGATACACCTGTATCATGAAAAGAACCATCCCAATAACAAAACTCTCCAGTTTCAGCATTAAAACCGACAATCGCGAGTATTGTCGATGCACTTAGTGTCTGACCCTCATAAAGAACTATCACGAAACGAAAATTACTACTGCCTGATGATTGGACAGTAGTTCTCATCCATGCACCTACTACCCCTCTTGATTTTGAAATATCAGTCGTCATAAGAAAAGTTGCAACCGAAGGCGAATAATCATGAAGATTATATGAAACCGAACCATATTTTTTAATACTCGAATCCCGTTTTATAAAACAATCAGATGAATAAGACGGATAGGTATGCTTAGCCCACGATAAAGTTGGTTTTTCAAGAGCTTTATCAATATCAGTTTCAATTAATAATCCTGTATCTCCTGTATCCCATCCTCCTGATTCACCTGCATAATATGTCCACAATTCATTATCAGGAAAACTATCCCTATAAATATCACTGGTGAGAACAGAAGGAGTATCTTGATCGTGAGAATCCCAATCAGAGGCAGAACATCTTTTTATAATCTTAACAAATTGCCTTTCCCCGGGATAAAAAGTGGGATTAGTATCACGATAAAGCTCAAGTTCTGAATAATCCGTGCCGTGTGTATAATGAGGAACAATGAGATAAAAATAATTATTCCTTTTAAACACACATGCACAAAATCTATCTCTTCCTAAAATTGGATTATTTGGATCTTTCGTCCAAGGACCAGATGGATTAGTTGCTGTTGCGATACCTATCTGTCTCGTCCCCCAATTTGAATAATACATATAATATGTACTATTTACTTTAATTAAACCCCAAGCTTCAATCCCACTACCACCCACCCAATCACTCAAATCTTCAAACACAGGATTAATTTCATCCTTTGTCCATGTATAACCATCAGATGATGTAGCGTGTCCAACTTTATACCCATCAGGATATCCACCTCTATATAACATATGCCAAGTATCATCTTCTTTCCAAACTACTGGAACACCAACCGCATCACTATCCCATCCACTACTACTCTTTGTAAGTACAGGATTATGAATATCATCATCAGTAAAATGTTTACCATCTGATGAACTCGCACGACAAATAGTAACATCTGATAGACGGGTATAATATAACCAGTAAGTGTCACCATCTTTCCAAATAGAAGCAAAAGTTTTACCACTTCCTAATAAAGGATTACCACTATACGGTGACCACTCCTCAGAAAAAGGTTCAAAGTCATCAAAGAAATCGAAAGTTGCACTACCATCACTCAAAGAATTAGCATTTGGATTACCGTAAATCATCCATATAGTCTTCATATCATTTGCTGGTATAAATGGTACTTTACACCAAACTATAGCCTGACTTGAATTCCATAATTCTACCCAGTAAGGTAAAATCCGTCCAGTTTCATCTCTGAATCTTATGTCACTCCCGTCTATTCTACATTTATCTAACGAGAAATTATTTTTGTTTAATACGATCCGAACCTGATAGTCTCTCAAATCCTCCTGCGTTCCTTCGATAAAGATAGGACGTATATAATTAAAATTACGAAAAGGAGAATATGGAGTCCTTAGTGGCGCGGGTCGTGGAAGATGATATTTTGCCATTTCTAATTATACCTCCACAATCTTCATAATATGCACATATTTGAGCGTGAACAAAATGTTTTATTTATCCTGTATTTTATGTTACCTTTTACAATAAAATTGCAATGAGCATGTTGTATGGACGTCTCATGCAATATTTATGCCTCCACCTTAACATGGACTACTGCTGATTGTAATATCCATTTCTCAATAGGAGAATATTCTAAATCTATACCACCTTTATAATCTAATTCATACCACTTAGAGTCATCATGACGTAGTGTTCTTAATTTCTCCATTATAGCATCTAAATCTTCTAATAAACGTGTACCTCGATAATCAAATGGGACTCTTGTAACTAAATGAATTTCTATTTCTATTATTGCATATTCATCTTCTTCTAATATTCCACCTCTATAGATAGGTGTTATTCTGATTGGTACAATAAAACACACAGGAAAGAAATCAGTAGCAGTAGGAAACCTTAAGAAAGGCATTACTTTATAGTTGCTAAGTGCATCATCAATTTCAGTCTTCAGGGTATCCATTACTGAATTTAATTTATCGACTAAAGAAGTCATTTATTAACCTTCCTGATTTTATATATTTCACCTATGGAATTCATAGCCTGTTTGAGATATGTTTCACTTACACGTCTAAATTCGCCTGCAGTTGCTGGTACTTCGGTAGTGAAACCACCTGTACTAATTGTAAATAAATAAGCCGTATAGAAATTAACTGCTGCATCCTTTGCATCAGAACTCACCTCACTCAAAACATCAGACGGATAAAATGTATTCAACCATACATTAGCAAGATCTTTCAAGTGTAAGAGCTTCTCTTCTTGCTCTCCAACATCAAGTTCCAATATCTGCCTAACTACTTCAATATTTCCATACTCTGTCATTTTTTCCTACTCGGATTTACATAAAAGAATTTTTCTTCATAAAAATGATAGCCTTCTGATGTACCGTGTATTATCGCATAATAACCTCCTTGTTGGAAAGAGGTATTTGAAAGATAAACATCAAGTGAATATTCACCTGTTGCATTATGATCCATCGGTTCATTTTCAATAATTTTATTGTTATCGAAATCTACAATGTCAAGATAAATTTCATCAGGATCCGCTAACTCGTCATTTGTATCCCGAACTTCTATTTTGAAAGTTATACTATCACCAATTTCATACCTCTTTTCAACCATCTCACTCTCGCTCTATTGTTTCTATATTTATAGTAATATTGAATTTTTTAATATCTATGGTTAGGTATTTGATAAGAGCCTTAGACTTCTTTACAGTTGTTAGAATAGGAGAGAATATGAGTGGAGCAGTAAGAGAATACTCATAAACCATCTGGAAGAGTGGTACAAAAGCAGCATCGGTTGAGACTGTTAATATGCCCTTAGTTATGCGTTCACTACTATATGTATCTTTGAGAGATGCAGATACTAACGTTTCCAGCATGCTTTCAAGTGTAGTCTTGGAAGAAGAACTAAGTATCTGACTGAAACTAATTGTAGAAAAAGCACTTGATATATGCTTCAAAAATAAATTTATAGGGACATTCAAATCCCTAATTGAACTACTAAAGATATTGAAATTGAGATTATATTTAATGTAACTATCAAAAATGGTTTGTAAATCAGATTGAATTGTAAATGGAAGATAAAATATTAAATTTGTATAATTACCGATTCTCGGATTCAAACCCAAAGCAAGATAGACGTTAAGAACATTTGTAGGAAATACATAATGAGTTTTTAGTGCTAACAGTAGAGTATCAAATATTCTTTTTATGGATTGGTAGTGAGATGTAAAACTAAGTGGTATTGAAACTAATAAGCTTATAGCTTCTGGACCCACCCAACTCGGATAAGCATAGTAATTTTCTGATTTGACTGTTGGTTTGATGGTATCAATAATGCCTTTTTCATATTTATGAAAGAGAAAAGGATGAATATAAAGAGAAGATAGTAAAGATTCAATATTTAATAATTGAGATTCAGTACTATAAATTTCATTAGTCAGTAAACTAAGAGAAAGAAAAGATTCATATAATCTTGAATATGTATCATCCAACTTGAATGCTTTTGAAATTACACCCTCATTAATTAACTCATAAGATTCTCCACAATTAAGAGTAAAATTTACATATAGATGTTCAGGAGGGAGCCAAGAAGGATAAGCATAATAATTCTCAGTTCTAACAGTTGGCTTAATTACATCTGAAATAGACTCTTCATAAGTGTGATAGAGAAAAGAATCAAAATCGAGAAAAGAGAATAACGAAGAATCAAAAAAGATTTTAGCATCTTGAGAGTAAAAATCACGAAGAATTAATTCAATTAATAATCTCTCATCTCTAATCAGAAAATAAGCATCACCAATCTTAAAAATGTGGGATAAGACTATGTCACTTTCTGATTTTAAATTATCACAACAGGTAATCAAACATTCTACAGTTAATGGAATAGCGGCAGATATCCAGCTGGGAAAAGCATAATAATAATTATCTGCACCAACAACTACTTCTCGTATATCCGATATGACTGTTCTATCAATAGCTGCAGATAGTAAATTAAGCACAAAATAGTCATTTAAAAATAAACTACTAATAAAATTGAATTCATTAATAAAAGAATAAGAAGGAGTAGCTGATAAAGATGTAGTTATTAGTATTTCACTTTCAGGAAATGCAGCATAGCAATAGCCTCGATTATTTCCGCGAACAACTATTTTAGAAGATGTTAGATGTCCAAGAGTATATACAGGAGATGAATACTCAAAACTTGGATAAGCATAATAGTTATCTGCTCCTATGACTGTTTTCTCTACAGACATATTTCTTTTTTACTAATTTTTATATATGATAATTTAATAAATAGGAATTATACTATAACTACTGGTTCGGGTTCTACATATTTACGGATGAGGAACCAATCAACCTTAATATCGCCACCATAGCCTTCAATATAAGAAGCAGATATAGCTGCCTTCTTAGGATCATTGAGCCAAGTAGTATCGGTATAGGTTTCTATTATGTTATCATTTTTTATTTTCTTGACAGTTCCATCATCTAAGTAGCATATAGCTTCTTTAAACCAAACTTGCATAGGCGGCCAGTCACTTGTATCTTGAGCTTCAATAGGATCTGTATTTTCATCAACCATCTCCATAAAATGACCATTCCTATCAGTATCACCAAAATGATAGTATCCATTGGTACCACGCCAATAATTCGAATTAGGAGAGAATCCTGTTATATCAGCAAAACCGAACTGTAAATATCGTTTACAATCCATATAGATTCTCGCCTCTACACAAATATTATTTGCTGAATAGCTATTCCGAGTTTTCACGAGTGTAGTATCACGATCTCCACTGGATGGATGAAGAGTCAATATTCCATTTGAAATTGTAGCAGTACCTGTGCCTCTTTTCATCACAATCCATTTATCATTATTTAGACCACCTCCACCCATCTCCTTTATAAATACAGGAGGAGCTGTCCCATAGAAAAGTATATCA
>Ga0190336_1000284_pt1 | contig 10252 bp, 10 predicted proteins | sample 487204910_MG_FD_161651 | JGI IMG/M metagenome (GOLD analysis project Ga0190336, IMG submission 161651) | Hydrothermal vent sediment bacterial communities from Southern Trench, Guaymas Basin, Mexico - 4872-04-9-10_MG | ecosystem: Environmental > Aquatic > Marine > Hydrothermal vents > Sediment ...
CATCAATGTTTTTAAAGATTAACACCTAAATTTTGGGAATTCTTGACTATCCATAAAATTTATGTTTGAATGTATATGAGGTAAGCAGCATGGATAAAGAAACTGTTGTCACTGCTATAAAGGATTTTATCCTACCTGAACTTAAAGAGATGGGTATAAAGCTTGATGCTGTAGAAAAGCGCCTTTCTGACATAAATGGGCATTTAGTTGATCAGAGCCGAAGGATTGATGAAACAAATAAGAGGGTTGATGAGACAAATAAAAGAATCGATAATCTAGGGGCTAAGCTAACTGATAAGATCGATGAAGTAAGAACTGAGCTAACTGATAGGATCGATGAAGTAAGAACTGAGCTAACTGGTAAGATCGATGAAGTAAGGACTGAGTTAACTGGTAAGATCGATGAAGTAAGGATTGAGCTAACTGGCAGAATTGACACTACCAACAATAGAATTGACCAATTAACCTTTCAGGTAGGAAAGATAGCTCAAGAGATGGAGCGGATTAAAAGAGAAGAAAGTGTTACATCAGATATCTTGACTCGCCTAAGGACATTAGAGCAAAAGACCGCTAATTTATAATGCTACTTCTTTGACAAGTAAGTAATAAAGTGCCCTCAGTCTCCAAGCAAAAGATGCAACCAAAGCATGGGCTTGATAAATTCATCTACACCAATGTGCGGGGTAGGGCCTAAAATCCTTGGATTTCCTCCAAAGTCCGTATCACTAAGTTCAGGTGCATCAGATGTGCTTGCACCTTTTACAATCTCATGAAATGGCGTTATCTGCCATGACGCATTAAAAGGAGACTAAACCTTTCCTTCTTGGCAAAAAGTAGAAAGTGTTATAAAAAGATAGTATGAATCAGCAATCATTTAATGAATATCTCCTTTCCCATTTAGAAATAAATCCAGAAGAGAGTGCTAGGCTTTTGGCTGAGGTTCAGCAGACAAAGTTATCTCTTCCCAAAATTTTACAAAAAGAAGGAATAATTGAGGAAAGACAATTATCGCGATTAGTGGCTGATTATTTTAGTTTGCCTTTTTTAGAAAGAAAAGATTATCCTCAGAAACCTTTAATTCTGGAGAGGATATCTATTGGATTTTTAAAGAGACATTGTATTTTGCCTTTAGAACAAAGTAAAGATGAAGTAATAATAGTAATTAGTGACCCTTTTGATCTTTCTCTTATGAATACTATCAAGCAATATTTTAATTCTGTCAAAGTAAAGTTTTGTATAGGTTTGCCCAGTGAGATAAAAGATGCCATTGACCGTTTGTATGGTGATCAAACTGAGGAAATTCAAAATGCCATGGGAGAAGCTGAAGCAGAGGTATTTGAATTGGAAGAAGAAAATCTTCGGGATATGGCCCTTGAGGCCCCGATTGTCCGGTTAGTGAATATGATTATCAACCGGGCAGTGGAGATGCGGTCTTCAGATGTTCATTTTGAGCCTTTTGAGAAAGAATTCAAGGTGCGTTACAGAATTGATGGAATCTTACACGAGATGGAAACCCCACCCAAGCGATTGCAACCGGCTATTATTTCTAGGGTAAAACTGATGGCTGGTATGAATATTGCTGAAAGACGTCTTCCTCAAGATGGGCGAATAAAGTTACGTTTGAGAGGAAGGGAGGTAGACATTCGTGTTTCTACCTTACCTACGATTTTTGGTGAAAGTGTAGTATTAAGATTACTTTACCAAGAGACAGAAGAATTAGAATTAGAATCCTTAGGCCTGACTGAGCGTGATATGGCCCTTTTACAAGAAAAGATTTATTATCCCAATGGTATTATTTTAGTTACTGGGCCTACTGGTTCTGGTAAAACTACTACTTTATACGGAGTTTTAAAAAAAATTAGGTCTCCCGAAAAGAAAATTATCACTGTTGAAGACCCAGTAGAATATCAAATTGAAGGTATTAACCAGATTCAAGTTAGAACCGATTTAGATTTGACTTTTGCCAAGGCCTTAAGGTCTATTGTTAGACAAGACCCAGATGTGATTCTCATTGGAGAAATCCGAGATTTAGAAACAGCCGAAATTGCTATTCAATCTGCCCTTACAGGACACTTGGTTTTTTCTACCCTTCACACCAACGATGCTCCTACAGCTGTTACTCGTTTGATAGACCTTCAAGTAGAACCTTATTTAATATCTGCCTCTCTACTTTTAGTAGTGGCTCAAAGATTGGTGAGGGTGCTTTGTCCTCACTGTAAAGCTCCCTTTAAACCAGATAAGGCCATTATTAAACGCATAAGGACTTGTTTCCCGCCAGAAGCGGCTGAAATGATAGAATTGGACAGAAAGGATATAACATTTTATAAAAGTGTAGGATGTCCTGAGTGTGGACATACGGGTTACTTGGGTAGGGTTGGTTTATTTGAAATTATGGAGGTAACAGATAGTATTCGCTCTTTAATCATTGAAGGGGCAGACACTAGCCATATCAGAAAAGAAGCCATAAAGGAAGGTATGACCACCATGCGGTTGGATGGTTTAAAGAAGGTAATTAAGGGTATTACCACTATAGAAGAAGTTCTCAGAGTAACAAAACTATAATGGCCACTTTTAAATATCAAGCCAAATCCCTAACAGGTCAACTTATTAAAGGTTTTCTTGAGGCTAAGGAACAAAAAGAAGCCATTCGAAAACTAAGAGAGCGTCAACTCATTCCTATTAAACTAGATATTGTAAGAAAGAAGAAGACTCGCATCAAATTGACAAAAATAATTGATTTTACCAGGGAGTTGTGTGAATTACTTGAGGGTGGCCTTCCTCTTGATCGTGCTTTAGAAATGCTAGCTACCTCTGAAGAGAAATTAGAGCTGAAAAACCTTATTATGGAGTTAGTAGAGGCCATAAAAGGAGGTAAGAGTTTTTCTGAGGCATTGAGTGACTATCAATATGTATTTGGTCGTTTTTACATCCAGATGATTAGGGTGGGGGAAGCCGCTGGCACTTTACCTACCACACTTAATCTGATTGTGCACTATCTGGAAATGCAACAACAGTTAAAAGAACAATTAATCTCTGCCTCCATTTATCCTTCTATTTTACTCACAGTGGGTATCATTTCATTACTGGTGTTATTAGGTTATGTAGTGCCTCGTTTTTCTCAGGTTTTTCTAGAGCTACATCAGGAAGTTCCTGTTTTTATGAAATTTCTTTTAGCTATTGGTTATTTCTTAAACCACTATGGATGGGTTTTCCCTGTGCTTCTTATTTTTATTTTATTAGGGTTTAGACAATGGACTAGTAGACCTGAGGGAAGGTATAAATGGCATGAGACCCTTTTAAAGATAGGTTATTTAAAAAATATTCTGGTTAAGATAGAGATGATAAAGTTTACAAGAACTATGGGTATCCTGCTTAAAGCAGGAGTGGGAATTCTGGAAGCCTTAGACACAGCTAAAGAGGTAATGAGTAACGAAGTACTCAGGAGAATAACAGGTCAGCTTAAACAAGAAATCCGTCGGGGGAAAAGATTAAGTTTTTGTTTCAGACGTCCTCCTTTCCCAGCCAAAATGGCTACTATTTTAACAGTGGCTGAAGAAACAGGTGACTTAGGGCAGGGTTTTCTCAATATAAACCGCATTTTTGAAGAAGAATTAGGGCGCATTTTTAAACGGATACTAAGTCTCATAGAGCCGGTGATCATTGTGAGCATGGGTATTATTATTGGTAGTATTATTTTCACCATGTTTTCAGCTATTATGGGTATTAATGAGATTAAATTCTAAGGCATTTACTCTATTAGAACTAATTGTGGTCCTGTTTATCATTTCATTGCTAGTTACCTTTACTCTTCCGCGTTTTTCTAAGTCACTTTTAAAGCTAGAACAGAAGCGTTTTATCTACCATTTTGTGGATACCCTTTCTCTAACCGCATCTAATGCCCTTGGTAGGCATCAAGTTTGTATTTTTTTTATTGATGGGGATAAAAGAACTTATGGTTTTGGAAAGAAAGAATATCCTATTCCAGAAACAGCAGAAATTTATGCTAGAGGAATGAGAGAGGATAAAGAGGGAAAATATTACATTTACTTTTTTCCAGATGGGACAGCTAATCAAATAGATATTGATATTGTTTACAATAGAAAAAAATATAATATTACTATCAATCCTTTAACATCTACTATTAAATGGAAGGAACTCTGATGGTTTTTAAAAATAGAGGTTTCACTTTGCTGGAAGTTTTAGTAGCTGTGTTTATTATGGTTACAGTCTTGGGAGTACTTATGGGTGTGATAGGACAGAATTTCAGGCTTTTAAATAAAGCCTTAAATGCACTGAGAGAAACTCATATTTTAAATCAGGTAGCTCACCAAATTATCCAAACTGGAGATATAGAAGAAGGTGAGACTACGAGAGAATGGAATAGTAAAGAATGTAAGGTAGTTATCACCAGAATAGAAGAATATAGAGATGTTCCCCTTTATAAAATTTGCATTAGTTTAAATCACCGCAGACTTTGTTTTCTTCACTATCCAGGTAGCAATTTTGGTGTAAAAAATCCTTTTTTTGAAAAAAATGATTAGAGACCAGGGTTTTACCTTATTAGAATTACTTATTGCCTTGTTTCTTTCTACTTTAGTGGCTGTCACTCTAGCCATGGCCCTACGATTTAGTTTAGGAGTGTGGTGGCGAGGAACCAATAAACAACAAATGGAGATTAGTTTTTTTAAATTGACTTATCTATTGGAAAAACAGTTGCGTTATGCAGGTAATATTAAATCAACTTTTTTTCATAAAGGGATTTTTAATGGAAACAAAACCTCTTTAACCTTTGCTACTGATTATTCCCTGCTTACCCCCAACAGAGCCAGTCCTGTTTTAGTAAGATATGCATGTTTGGAAAATATAATTTCCTATCAAGAGATGCCCTTTACTAATATGAAAGAAATAGATAAGTTTTTGAAGGAAATAGAAACAATCACTCCCATTCAATTGGAATTGCCTATTCAATGTGGTTTTCTTTATATTGAGAATAACAGTGTTAAAGAAACTTGGTTAAAAGAAAAACAATCTCCAGATGCCATCAAGTTGGAAGCAGAATTGAATGGGAAAAAATACCAATTTATCTTTTGGTTAAAATGATTTTTAAAAATAAACAACAGGGTAGTATTTTAATTTTTTTGTTATGGATAATTGCGGTTATTTCTTTTATTGTTAGTCAGTTTGGGAGAGAAGTGCGGTTAAAGGCATTAGAGGCCAGAAACATTATTGAAGCAACTAATGCCTATTTTACAGCTTATAGTGCAGTGCAAGAGTTAATGGTTAGATTGACTTTACCAGATGAAGATGAAAGAAAAGTTTTTTCTGGAGATGAGATAGAGCTTGATATTAATAATGAGAAAGTGAAGGTTAAAATCCAGGATGAAGAAAGAAAGATAAATATTAATATGACAGACACACAACCACTTATTGAGCTTTTGACCGGACAATTGAAACTTTCTCAAGAGAAAGCAGAGGAAATAGCAGACTGTGTTTTAGATTATAGAGATGGGGATAATATTCCTAGGCCTCGTGGAGCAGAAGAAGATTATTATTTAGAGTTACAACCTTCTTATAAACCAGCTAATGCTTCTTTTAAAACCATAAATGAATTGTTATTTGTAAAAGGCATTACTCCAGAAATTTTTTGGGGAAGGGAGAAAGAGGGAGAAGAAGGGAAAAAATGGATACCAGGTTTATATGATTTTTTGACAGTTTATGGTAAAAGTGTTAATCTCTCTGCTATATCTTCAGAGGAAGAGAATAAGGAGAAGAGGGAAGAAATTATTCAAGGTCATTACTATCGTTTTACGTGCCAGATAGGAGGTATTATTTTTGTAAGCATTTATAAATATATGGGAAATAGAAAATATCTGATAGAGTCTTGGCATGAGTATTATAAACCTGAAATATCCTAAATATATCATTATTGCCCTTTTGAAAGAAAATACTACCGAGGTAGTTAGGCTTAAAAAGAAACCTTGGCAAAAGTGGGAAATTTTTAAATATGAGACTTTTGAATCTTCTTGGCCTGAAGTCATACCTGAGGTAACAAAGGGGGTTGAGAGAAAAAAAACAGCTATTTTATTGCTGGTATTAAGAAATAGATACCAGGCCCATCAAGAAACCTATCCAAAAGTTGTGGGTGAACATTTAGAAAATGCCGTCCAGTATGATTTAAATGAGATATTTTTATCTGCGGAGGATAATATAAATTTTATATTGGGCAAACCTATTGAAACAAAAGATAATCTGGTAGTGCCTATTTTTTCTCAAACTCAAGAGCAATATCAACTGTTAACTGGGAACCTAGAAGGTTTTTTACAAGTGTGTGTTGTACCGGCAGCTCAGTTTTATCCCTACTTGGGGGATGAAGTAAAAGATTGTATTGTATTGTTTCCTATGAATCACAGAATGTTTGAAGTAGCGATTTATGCTAATGGAAGTTTGAGAGATGTATTTATGTTGGAAGAAGATAATATAGATTATTTTAAAACTTACATTACTTCTATCGGCATAGAGAATATAGTTTATATTGGTTCTTCTGAATTACCCCATTTTTTAAAGGGTTTAAAAATAAAATTTCTTAATACAGATAATACTTTATTAAAGAGAATTAGTGAGTATATTGCCAAACAAGAAGTAATAAAAGGGTGGCCTCAAGATTTACTATTGAAACCCAGCAAAATTGTTTTAGGTTATTTCCTTGTGGCTATTTTAGTAGGGATTTACGCAATTTATCCTATGTTTTTGTCCTTTGAACATAAACATTTGATTAAGCAAGTTAAAGTGGTTTCTCAAGAACTTCAAAAGACGGAAAAGCAATGGAAACCTATAGAACGCATCCAAAAAGAAGTAGAGGAATTAAAAACCCTTAATAATAAAATAGAGCATATCAAGCAAGAAGTGGTTTCACCTCTTAAAGTATTAAAAATCTTGACAGAGACCACACCTGATGATACTTGGATTTCATATTTTAAATTGAAAAAAAAGATTATAATTATTCGGGGAGAATCGGGTTCGGTGGCGAATTTTCTAGAGGTGATTTCAAAGGTACCTGCATTTCAAGAGGTGAAGCTTCTATCTCCAGTGAGAAAAAAGGCCAAAACCCAAAAGGAATTATTTAATGTTCAAATAAAATTGAAATGAATTTTAGAGATTGGTTTGAATCCATATTTAAAAACAAAGAAAAAAGGTATTTAATCATAGTAAGTTTTTTAATTTTTTTAGGAGTAATTATTTTCCATCTCAAATGGGTTTTACCTCTTCAGAGAGAAATTAATATTTTAGAAGAGAAAATAAACTCTAAAAAGGCACTCATCCAAAAATATAATGAACAGATTGGCCATTATAAACCCAAGCTTTCTTCTCTTAAAAAGGAGTTGAAAGAATTGGAAACACAAAGGGAAAAATGGTTTTCGGCACAGGAGCCTTATAAGTTAGCTGCATCCATTGAACAAAAGTTAAAACCATTAGCAGAAGAGGGAGAGCTTGAGATAAATAATTATCAAGTTCTTGGTGAGAAAAAAAAGGAGGAATTTAAAGAGATAAAAATTCGTTTTGACCTTAAAACTCACATTAAGGGAGTGACTGAACTCTTAGAGAAAATAGAGGCTCTTAAAGGAATTTATATTAGCGAATTTAGTATCACAAAAATTCGTTATGGTGCACAAAAATATGATTTACGGGTGAGGTTAGTATGTACAAAATTAGTTTATGGTTGATAGTATTTGTTATTATAGTTTTAAGCAATTGTCCTTTTAGTGTTTCTGAAGTTGTCAATCAAGACCCTCCTCCAAAGCAAATAAAACTTTCTCCTCAAATACCATCTTCAGAAAAAAGGGAAGAACCTTCACAAGAAAAAAAAGTGTCTGCAGAAAGGATAAATAAGAAAGGAGGACCACAAAGGATTGAACTTAATTTTGATAGAGCTCCTTTGGGAGAAGTCATTCGCACTATTTTGGGAGATTATTTGCATAAAAATTATACTATTCAACCAAATTTGAACCCAGGTTTAACATTGTTTATTAGAGGTAAATATACGGACACCGAATTATTTAATTTGCTCCGTCAGGCCTTAAATTTAAATAATATTGACATCATAGAAAAAAATGGAATGTATTTTCTTGTTCGTAAAGAAAAAGCTGCCCAATTTGGATTAACTGTTGTTGAAGGGAGAGAGCAATTGCCACAAAAGATGAAAGAGCCAGCTATTCTTATTTATCGGCTCTCTTATATTGAGCCAAATATGGCTTTAAAAAGCATAAAACCTTTTCTTTCATCCAGAGCACCTACAGTGGTAAATAAAGCCATTTCTGGAATCATTCTTGCCGATGAGATAGAAAATATTAAGACTGCCTTACAAATCCTTCAAACCCTTGACACTTTTTCATTAAAAGATGTTTGCATAGAGACCATTCCTTTAAAAAATATGGATGCTGAGACAGTAGTAAAAAAGGTTAAAAGTGTCTTTTCTGATTTGAGTATTTTGAAAAATAACCCTAAATTGAAGGAAAATACATTGATTATGCCTATTGAAAAGACTAATTATGTTTTGGTGGTCACCCTCAATCCTGAGTTACTTTCTGAACTGAAGAAATGGATAGAAGTTTTAGATAGCGTTAAGCTTACAGAAGAACAAAATTTATATATTCGTTTTATTGAAAATGGGTTGGCTAAAGACATTGCCGATATCTTAAATGAAGTTTATGAAACAGGAGTAGCAAAGACTTCTGAAAAAACTACTAAGACAACTACTAAAACTGAAAAGAAAAAAATCGTAGCGGCAAAGCTTCCGTCTCAAGGACCACCCAGTGGCCAAGTAACTGGAAAAATAAAGATTATTGCTGACGAAATAAACAATGCCTTGGTCATTTTGGCCACCCCTCAAGATTACAAAATTATAGAGAGGGCTATTAAGGCATTAGATATTATGCCTAGAGAGGCATTGCTTGAAGTATTAGTGGCAGAAGTGAGCTTAAGAGGAAGTATAGAGCAAGGTGTTGAATGGTGGCTAAAAAAAAGAGGAGTAGATGTAGGTAGAATGCATGTTTCTTTTGGAGGAGTGCCACCTGAACCGGAAGGGTTCAAACCATCTAAAGCCCTTTCCCTTTATTTTGGTAGTCTTTCTGAGAATGTGCTTTCACTTTTAACTTTGCTATCTGACATTTCTGAAGTAAATGTGATTGCCTCACCTACGGTTTTGGCCATAGACCATCAAGAGGCATCTATCATGGTTGGAGGAGAAGTGCCTACGCTTGCCCAAACCGTGACCGGTATAGAAGCTGCCGCAGGACAGGTTGCGTCCAGTGTGGAATACAAACCCTATGGTATAATTTTAACGGTTACTCCTCATATAAGTTCTGGCGGTGTAGTAAGAATGGAAGTAAAGCAGGAGTACAGTCATTATTATGAGACGACAGTAGCAGGACAAAATTCATTTCGCTTTGAGAAAAGGACGGTAGAAACTAATTTGGTGGCTAAAGATGGCCAAACAGTAGTAATTGGTGGACTTATCCAAACCAAGATAGAAAAAACCAGGTCCGGGGTTCCCATTCTTATGGACATTCCGATTTTAAGGCATTTATTTAGTTCAAATACTTACAAAAAAGATAAAACCGAGGTTTTAATATCTATTACTCCTCATGTTATAAAGAGAGGTAAGACTGCCGTTCAAGTAAGCGAGGCATTTTTGGATAAGGTAAAAGGACTGAAGAAACTGTTAGAAAAAAAATAAAACTAAATACTCCCAAAAATTTAATTGGACATTCCCCAAAATTTAGGTGTTAACAGGCTGTTGAAAAAAGCAGATGCATATTATCTTTACCCAACCTCTTCCCTAGTTTAGCACGCCGTTTCGCCGCGTGCTCCTGAAAAATCGAAGGTTGGTGAGAAAGAAAAATATTTTATTTCCTTCAACCAACTCTACTTTTTAAAAGCTATAAATAGGTTGGTGAAAGTTAACCTTGAAGGGAAAATCAGGGGTCAGGTCTCCACATTTGACATTAGATTCATATGCGTAAAGCGTGAGGCGTGAGGTGTTATTTTTAACACTTTACTCTTTACGGCTTTTTCTTTTAAAGTTATTACTGTTTTGAAAAACTTACCTTTCTTTTTAGAAAGCTTTTAAAAATTCTGGGGAAAGTCCTGAAAATTTAACCCTTGCATTTTAAAAAAGTTTGTGTTAGGTTTAGGCCGACCTCATAAGAAGATTGAGACAAAGTTGATAAGGGATATTGGTTACCTTCAAAAGTTA
>Ga0190336_1000285_pt1 | contig 10239 bp, 10 predicted proteins | sample 487204910_MG_FD_161651 | JGI IMG/M metagenome (GOLD analysis project Ga0190336, IMG submission 161651) | Hydrothermal vent sediment bacterial communities from Southern Trench, Guaymas Basin, Mexico - 4872-04-9-10_MG | ecosystem: Environmental > Aquatic > Marine > Hydrothermal vents > Sediment ...
GTGATGCCAAATTTTCTAGCTGTCTTTATACTATCCTCAATGCCTGCAAAATAAAGTAACACTTTCACAGAAGGTACATTTAAAGATTGAGCTAAAGCCTGTTTTAATGTAACCCAACCTCGAAATTTACCATCATAATTTTGGGGGATATAATATTTTCCGCCCCATTTACCAAAGTTGGTTAATTCATCTAGAACCTTATCGTCTTCAGAATAACCCTTCTCAAAAGCAGTAGCATAAACAAAAGGTTTAAAAGCAGATCCAGGCTGTTGTCCGATGCCAAAAATTGCTATATTAACTTTTGGCTCAAAGAGACAGTTGACCCCTGGAGTACAGTCTTTCGGGTAAGGATCACCAAAATAATCTTTTGAGCCTATCATTGCGAGTATTTGGCCTGTATTTGGATCAATAGCCACAAGCGAGATATTATGAGCATTATATCTTTTGATCCTTTCTGCTTCTTCTTTGACAATCACCTCTAACTCGTGTTGAAACTCCCAATCTAAGGTTGTATAGACTCTTAACCCATTTTCCTTTAAAAAATTTTCCCCATATTTTTTAAAGAGATAATCTCTTACATAAAAAACAAAATGAGGGGCTTTAATTGTAATAGGAGTTTTAACAAAATGAATTTCCTTTTTGAGAGCCTGTTGGTATTCCCCTTGAGAGATAAAACCTTCTTCCAACATTCTCTTTAAGATGTAATCTTTTCTTTCTAAAAGTTCTTTTCTATGCTCTGAAAAAGGGTAATAATAACTGGGGGCTCTAATTACAGCAGCCAAAACTGCTGCTTCCTCTAAAGTTACATCTTTTGCGGATTTGTTAAAAAAATCCTGTGCTGCTGCCTCAACTCCATAAAGATTTGGCCCAAAAGGTATTTGATTTAAATACCATTCTAAAATTTGATCTTTTGAATATCGTCTTTCTAATTCCAATGTTAAAATAACTTCTCTAATTTTTCTTTTTATTGTTTTTTCTCTTGTTAGAAAGGTTGACCTTATTAATTGCTGAGAAATAGTTGAACCACCATAGACTGGTTTTTTTAGTTTTAAATCTATTAAAATTGCTCTCAAAATGCCTTTTAAATCCACTCCATGATGTTCATAGAATTTTGCATCTTCTGCTGCAAGGACAGCCTTGATTAAATGATCTGGAAGATCTTTGAGTTCGATCGGTTCTCTTCTTTCCTCTCCAAAGATTGTATAAAGTAGTACTTTACCGTTTCTGTCAAAAATTTTAGTTGGTTGGGCAAGATGTCTTTCTTCAAAAACCTCAGGCCTTGGGAGATCTTTTGCAAAAAGTACAAAAATGAAAAATATACAAAAGAGGAAAAATAGAAAGACAAAAAAAGCAAGTTTTATGAGCTTAAGCCAGGTGGGCGATATTGTTTTGAACATTCTTTTTCTTGAGCGCATTATTAAAATAATCCCAAAACCCCCCATAATGGGGGGTTTGGGATTTTATAATTCTTCCTCTCCCTCTTCTTCAAGCTCCTCTTCTTCGGGTGCCTCTTCTGGAGTTTCTTCTGTAAGTTCTTCCTCGGGTGTTTCTTCAGTAGCCTCTTCTTCGGCTACATCCTCTTCTTCCCATTCTTCTTGATTAACAATTTGAGAGAGGATTTTGTCAATGTATTCCATGGTTTTTAAAATTATGGTTTAAACCGACCTTTTAGTTGACCTCCAAAAGAATCTATAAGCCTATTATATTTTTCCTTACATCCTTGTCAAGAGTTTTTTGTTTCCGAGAGCTCAATTTTGAGAAAAGCATAAGATGGGCGCATACTGCTAAAGCTAAAGCATCGGCAGCATCGTCAGGTTTGGGTAACTCCTCTAAATCCAATAACAATTGAATCATCTTTTGTATCTGTATTTTTTTAGCTCTTCCATAACCTACAATTGTCATTTTGACCTCAAGAGGCGTAAATTCTACCACAGGAACCTTCTTTTTAGCGGCTGCCAAAAGAATTACTCCTTTGGCCTGTGAGACACTTACCATTGTTTTGGAGTTTTTAAAAAAATATAATTTTTCTACTGCTAAAATTTGGGGCTGAAATCGATTGATGAGCTTATTTACTTCTTTTTCAATCTTTTTTAACCGATCACAAAGATTTAAAGCAGGCGATGTAATAATAGATCCATAATCAAGGCAGGCAAGTTTATCGCCTCTTTTTTTCACCTTGATAACCCCATAACCTGTGGTTGCTGTTCCCGGATCAATTCCTAAAATTTTCATAATTTTAAATTTGAATATATTTCCTGCACTGCGTCATTCTCATCTAAAGCTTCAAAAAGACGCCCTAACGCTTCTTTTTCTTTCTCAGAAACCTCAATTTCTTGCTCAGGCACCCATTCCAATTGAGCTGATTCAACTGTTATTTTCCTCTCTTTAAGCTCGGATTTTATCTTTTCTAAATCTTCGGGTTTTGTATAGATCTCAAGTATAGAACCCCGCTGTCTAAAATCTTGCGCTCCTAAATCAATGAGAAGAAGCTCTAATTCTTCTCTATTGATATTCTGAGCATTCACCCGGATTGTTCCCATCCGTTTAAATTGCCATCTTAGAGAACCTTCATCAGCTAACTTCCCTCCTTCTTTTTGTAGAATCTGTTTAATTTCATTAAGAGTTCTGTTTTTATTATCCGTAATACCTTCAATAATAATTGCAATGTTTCCTGGGCCGAGGCACTCAAAAATTACTTCTTCTAATTTCTCTCCTTCTATCTCACCAGCACCTCTTTTAATGGCTCTTTCGATATTTTCATTTGGCATATTGAATTCTTTTGCCATCTCAATAGCCATTCTCAATCTTGGATTTGTCTCCGGATCCTTACCCTCTCTTGCAGCAATAGCAATCTGGCGGCTAATTTTTGAAAAAATTTTAGCCCTCTTTTTATCTTCTAATTCTTTTTTATATCTTATTCCATGCCAATGGCTATGTCCGGACATGTTTTTAGAGAAGTCTACTTTTTGGTTTAATTTTAAGATGTTTTAAAGCAGCCTCCGTTATTACCCTTCCTTTGGGAGTTCTTTTAATTAACCCCAATTGCAAAAGATAGGGTTCATACACTTCTAAAATGTTATTTACTTCTTCTGATAATGAGGCAGCAAGTGCCTGAATGCCAACAGGACCTCCATCAAATTTATAAATTATTGTTTCAAGAATTTTTCTATCTGCCGGCTCAAGCCCTAATTCATCTATCTCTAAAGCTTCCAACGCTTTCTTGGTAATTTCTTTTGTAATTATACCGTCGCTCTCAACCTGAGCGAAATCTCTAATTCTTTTTAAAAGCCTATTTGCTATTCTTGGGGTAAACCGTGACCTTTGAGCAATAATTTCGATAGCTTCCTTTTCTATTTCTACATTAAGTATCTTTGCCGACCTTTCAATTATCCGCCCAATTTCTTCAACTGTATAGAATCTTAACTGGAAGATAGCCCCAAACCTATTACGAAGAGGAGAGGTGAGCTGAGCAATCCTTGTTGTTGCACCGATTAAAGTAAACTTAGGAAGTTTAATTTCAAGAGTCCGAGCCATGGGACCTTTGCCAACAATTATATTAAGCCTGTAGTCTTCTAAAGCAGGATAGATTAATTCCTCACAGGTTCTATTTAGTCTGTGAATCTCATCAATGAATAAAATTTGACCCTCTTTAAGATTTGTCAAGATTGCTGCTAAATCACCTGGTCTTTCAATAGCCGGGCCTGAGGTTATTTTCATTTCTGCATTTAACTCTTGAGCTATTAAATAGGCAAGAGTTGTCTTGCCAAGACCAGAACTTCCATAGAATAATAAATGCTCAGGAGATTCATTCCTTTTTTTTGCCGCCTCGATTATAATTCTAACATTTCTTTTAACTTGCTCCTGTCCAATATATTCTTCCCATCTGCGCGGTCTTAAAGTATTGTCTAGAACCTCATCTTCAGGTATATTAGACTTGACAATCATATTTTTTTTGATATAATAAAGGAAGTCCCTGGCCGGAAAGGGATTTTTCTTAGACCTTTGGAATAGTTAGGCTTTCAGCTTGACTATTCCTCGGAAAAATCCTGATCTTTTGGGAAACCCAAGGACAATCCGGCCAGGGATTTTAAATTTCACTCCTCTTTAGCAACCCTTTGTACCTCTTCAATTGTGGTAATTCCTAAAAGGACTTTAAGAAGACCATCCTGATACATAGACACCATCCCATGTTTCCTTGCAAGCCTCTTTATTTCTGGAATAGAGGGGTTTTTTAAAATTAAATCCTCCATTTCTTCATTCACAACGAAAGCCTCAAAAATACCGATTCTTCCCTTGAAACCTGTAAAATTGCAAAATTTACACCCTTTCCCTTCTTTTATCTGAACTTCGTTTAGGTTTTCAAGACTATATTTTTTCTTTAGATGGGAAGGTATATTACCAAGTCCTTCCTGAATGATTTTCTTTTCTTCTTCTTTCAAAGGACGAAGAATAAAACATTTTGGACAGATTTTCCTAACTAATCTTTGAGCAATTGCCAAATTGATTGCTGGGGCTATATTTGAAGGTCTTGCGCCAAGTGAGACTAACCTTGGAATAGTACCAGCAGCATCATTTGTATGAAGTGTTGAAAAAACTAGATGGCCTGTTAGAGCAGCCTGAATAGCAATTTGAGCTGTTTCAAGATCTCGTATTTCTCCTACAAGAATTACATCCGGATCTTGTCTAACAATAGCCCTCAGGCCGTTGGCAAAATCATAACCTCTTTCAGGGTGAACTTCAGTTTGAGAGATTCCTTCTAACCTGTATTCGATTGGATCTTCTATAGTGATGATTTTAATTTGAGGCTTTTTAAGATATTCCAAGAAGGCATAGAGAGTAGTTGTTTTACCAGAACCTGTCGGGCCAGTTACAATGATCATTCCGTTGGGTTTTTTTATTTCTTTTTTAAATAATTCTAATAAATCTTCTCTCAAGCCTAACTCTTCAATACTCCTTAAATTTGCCGGATCTAAAATTCTCATTACTATTGATTCTCCATAATCTGCTGGAAGTGCGGAAGTTCTTATTTCTATTTCTTTTACCTTCTCTTTTTTAGATAAAGCAGGTAAAATTACCGAAAAACTTCCATCTTGGGGACGGTTATGAATGTTCAGTTTTAATCCAGCTAAAAGTTTTATTCGGGAGAGTAAGAAATGGTATACTTTGGGTGGAATAATTGAGACATCCTGTAGCATCCCATCTATTCTAATTCGCATCTTTACATCGGATTCCCTTGGTTCCAAATGAATATCGGAGGCAGAGAGATGAATGGCTCCTTGGAGAATTACGCTCAACAAAAAAGATGTATCCTTGTGAAGACATTTCTCTACTAGATTTCCTAGATCCAAAACCCCCTCCACTTTTTTCAATATTGTTTTTTGGATACTTGAGGGAATTTCTATTTTTTCGGTAATCTTAACCATGAAACATTCCAAGGATTAAGTTTTTTGTTGATGTAAGATCTTTTTTTGTTGAAAAAAATATTCTTTCTTTGTCTTTTATGCCGGAAAAAGTTCGGAGTAATTCTATAAGATGTTTTTCTTGAGGCGAATACAAAATTCCTTTGGTGGAGTTTGAAGAAGCATGGCTTTCCCACATAAAAAGTATTGACGGCAAGAACAATGGCCTTTCTCTAAAAAGCCGAATACCTAAAGGAAGATCTTTTTCTTGAAGTTGAAACTCGCCTAAGTTTTGCTTTTTCAAAGCAACTATTGGAAATGGAGTTTTAGAAGTATATTCCATGGCTCTCCAAAAAACTTCAAAAAGAGTTTTCTCTTTGGATGAAAAATCTTGGAGTATCGTTTCTTTAATATCTTTAAAATCAGTAATATACTTTTTCAAAAAGCAAAGAGTTTCTAATAAATTTTCCTGCATCTTTTTTTCCTGTAAAGGCAAAAGAATGCCCAAAAACAGGGATTTTGCAAGATACCTATCAAGAATTTCTATAGGAAATTGGCGAATTAGCCTACAGACTAAAAAGGCAAGTGGATAATCTTCAATAAGATTAATTTTGCCAAACTCTCTATTGTCTAGATTGTTATCAAGGTTAATAATTGGTGCATTAAAGAAAGTTTTGAAATTTCTCTCATAGAAATCTCCCAAACTTTCTAGTGAGGGCACCCCAACAGTAATTACAAGGTGAATGTCTTGAGAACCTTCCTCTGGAATAAGAATGCTTATATTTTCTGGTTTGGGCAGTTTACCTTTTGCCAATAAACAAAGCTCCATTGTATCATTGGTTTTCTTGTAATAAATTTCAGAAAAAAAACTAGGATTTTTAAAAGTTAGAATAAGATTTTTAAGCTCTTTCAATGGAAAAGGGAAAAAGGGCTTATTCGTTAAAAAATTCTCTGGATAAAGTTTTACAACTTTACCAATTTTTTTTAGAGTGTAAAAAAGAGAAGAAACGGCCAAGATGACATCCAACGAACTTCTTGAAGGATTTGCACAGATAAGAATAGATCTATTTTCCTCAATTAGTTTTTTTATTTCGGGAAATTCCTCCATATTCTATTTTTAACCTACTCTTCTTTGCTGAAAAAGTCAATGAAAAGAGAATATATTACCTGCTCCCCACAAGTCACTAGACTCTTAGCTCAAAAAATAGCAAAAGAGGTGCAGAAAAAAGAAAAAGGGCCAATTGTTTTTGCTCTGAGTGGTGAGCTGGGAAGCGGGAAAACCACTTTTCTAAAAGGCCTTGCTTTGGGTTTGGGAATTAAAAAAAGAATTTTAAGCCCAACATTTATCTTAATGAGAAAGTTCAAACTTTCACACCCTCAGTTTAAGAATTTTTATCATATAGATTGTTGGCGACTTGAATCTCCTCAAGATATTTTAAGTGTGGGGTGGGACAAGATTTTATCTCCGGAGAATATAATCGCTATTGAATGGGCAGATAAAGTAAGAAAATTTTTACCAAAAAGGACAATAGAGGTAAAATTTAAAATAGTAGGTCCAAAAACCCGTAAAATAACGGTAAAAAGCAGGTAAAATTTTATGAGCAGTTCAAGGCCAACCTTTCTTGTATTGGATGCAAACGCTATTTTACATAGAGCTTTTTATGCTCTCCCTCCTTTAACAACCAAAGAAGGAAAACCAATAAATGCCGTTTATGGGTTTTTATTAGTGCTTTTTAAAGTAATAAGAGAGTTTAAACCAGATTTCTTAGCAGTAGCTTTTGATTTTCCTGCTCCTACATTCCGAGAGAAACTTTTTAAGGAATACAAAGCACAACGGCCTAAGGCCCCCAATGAGTTTTATCAACAAATTCCAGAAATTAAGAAAATTCTTCAAGGGTTTGGGGTTAAGATTTTTGAGAAAGAAGGATATGAGGCAGACGATATTATTGGTACAATTTCCAAACTTATCAAACAACAAAAAAAAGATTCCAAAATTGAAACCATTATTGTCACCGGAGACTTAGATATGCTGCAACTAGTTGATCCCCTTACAAAAGTCTATCTTCTAAAAAGAGGTATTAAAAACACTGACTTATATGATGAAAATCTAGTAAAAGAAAAGATGGGATTATCACCAGACCAAATTCCTGATTTTAAGGCTCTCTTTGGAGACCCTTCAGATAACATTCCTGGAGTTTGTGGTGTTGGCAAAAAAACCGCCTATAATTTAATTAAAAATTTTCAAAGTTTGGAAAATCTCTATGAAACTTTAGAAGGTCTTAAGGGTAAATGTATAAAGGCAGAAATAGGGCCAAAAACGAAAGAGGCACTTCTTCGCTACAAAAAACAAGCATTTCTCTCAAGAGAATTAGCGCAGATTAACACGAATGTGCCCATTAAATTTGAACTTTTAGATTGCAGTTTAGAAAACTTTCAAGAAGAAAAAGCAAGGAAGGTCTTAGAAAATTATGGTTTTAGAAGCCTAATTAAAAGATTACCCGAGATTTTTAAAAATCAACTTCAAGAGAAGAAAACAGCCCTGCAGAAGAAGTTAATTTAACTCTCTTTAATTCGATTAAAACCATTTTTATGCTATCATAAAAAAGAAATCCCCCATGAAAAGCACCAAGAAGAAAACAAGTATCTTTTTTAAAGTTTTTTGGGGTATTTTAGTTATTACCTGTTTTTCAAATTTACTCTTTGCCTATATTTTATATAATGGCTATGAGAATGTAATTGCCCAAATTAGGCCGTTTTTATCTCCAGAAACCTTTAAAAATGTTGAAGTTAACATCTATACAACATGGCTTATTAGTGCCTCATCTTTTGTTTTTATTGTTTTATTGGTTACTCTCTTTACGGTTTTCTTTGTCTCGCGCATTATAAAGCCTTTGTTTGAATTATTGCGAGCGGCAAAAAAAGTTGGGGAAGGCAATTTAAATGTGAAGATTAAGCGGTTTACTAGGGACGAAATAGGACAATTAGCCGAAGAATTTAATCAGATGGTCAAAAAATTAAAAGAAAGCAGAGAGGCTTTAGAGGACGAAAAGAAGGTGCTGGAGATAAGGGTTAAAGCAAGAACAAGGGAACTTGAAGAATTGGCCAAGACCTTGGATGAAAAAGTAAAGGAAAGAACTAAAGAATTACAAGAAAGAATAAAGGAATTGGAGAAGTTTCGCCAGCTTACTGTAGGGAGAGAGGTAAAAATGGTAGAGCTCAAAAACAAAATTAAAAAATTAGAAGAAGAATTAAAAAAATACAAACAAAATGCAGGAAGAAAATTTTAAGGTTACAAGAAAGGAAGCACAGCAATTGGCAAGAATTCCTGGAAATGTGAAAGGGGCGGTTATCTTAGCCAATCTTGAATATGTAAGACAAAAAGGAGGCAAAAAGGCTCAAGAGATGATTCAAAAAAGGCTAAAAGAATTAGGTTACGATATATCTTTACAAGATATTAAACCGATGAATTTTTATCCCGAGGCTCTATCAGTGTTGATAATTCTACTGGCTAAAGAAATTTTAAAGCTTGATAAAGCTGGAATTTTTGAAATGGGGAGATTAGCCCTAAAAGTTTCCATTTTCGTTGAACCCTTATTAAGATTTTTTGTCTCTCCATTAAAGTGTTTTCAACAAGCCCCAAGGTATTGGAAAAAACAACTAAAAGTTGGAGAGTTGGAAGCAGTAAAAATGGATGAGGAAAAGAAATACGCTATTATTAGAGTGAAAGGCTATAAATTTCATCCCCTAATATGCGATTATCATAAAGGATATTTCCTTCAAGTTGCCCAGACTGTTTTAGGTAAAAAAAATGTAGAGATAGAGGAAACAAAGTGTGTTTTCAAAGGAGATCCTTATCATGAATATATAATTAGGTGGCAATAAAATGGGAGGGTTTTTTCAAAGAAGGCAACAAGTTAAAAATCTTCAAGAAGAAATAAGAAAATTAAGAGAAGACTTAAACGACCTAGCAATTTACCTAAACGATTTTCTTTCATTTCTTCCTTTGCCTATCTGCGATATTGCTCCATCTGGATTAATCGTGAGAGTAAATAAAACATTTGAAGATTTTTCAGGATATATCTCGATAGAGATTGTCGGAGAACACATTTCAGAAATTTTTGTTGAAAAATCAGAAGTAAGCGATCTTTTAAATATCTCAAAAAAAAGCGGCAGGGTTTCTGGAAAGGAACTTACTTTAGTCAAAAAAAATAAAGAAAGGAGGATAGTAGATATATATCTTGCACCGCGAAAGGATACCCAAGGTAATCTCACAGGATTTTTCGTGGGGATAGTTGATATCACGGCTTCATGGCGATTGCAAAGAGAAATGGAAAGAAAAATTTATCAGAGAACAAAAGAGTTGGAGAACTCCCGAAAAGCCTTGTTAAATATCCTGGAAGATACAGAAGCGGCAAGGGTGAGGGCAGAGGAGGAGAAGAAGAAGACCGAGGCAGTTATTTTAAACTTTGTTGATGGAATTCTTGTTTTTAATTTAAAGAAGGAACTAGAGATTATTAATCCCAAAGCAGAGGAGTTTTTGCAGGTAAGAAAGAGAGATGTGTTAGGTAAATCTATGGAGGCGCTAGGAAAGGTATCCAAACTTAAACCTTTAATGGAAGTTTTGGAAAATGATTTTAAAGAAGTTTTCAGACAAGAAATTGCCTTGAGGAAGAATTTATATTTGGAGGTTACCACAACCTTTGCGACTTATCGAAAAAAAAGGATTTCATTTCTTGTTATTTTGCATGATATTACAAGGGAGAAGGCAATTGAAGAAATGAAGAGTCAGTTTGTTTCGGTTTCGGCTCATCAGTTAAGAACTCCTTTGTCGATTATTAAG
>Ga0190336_1000288_pt1 | contig 10216 bp, 10 predicted proteins | sample 487204910_MG_FD_161651 | JGI IMG/M metagenome (GOLD analysis project Ga0190336, IMG submission 161651) | Hydrothermal vent sediment bacterial communities from Southern Trench, Guaymas Basin, Mexico - 4872-04-9-10_MG | ecosystem: Environmental > Aquatic > Marine > Hydrothermal vents > Sediment ...
ATAGGCAAATCCACAAGCTTTAATGGATTTTTGTTTCTATCCATGGATACCACTTTAGATAAAACCATGGCTTTCATTAAACTCTACCTCTTCTGATATAAAATATTGGTATCATATACTGTATTCTATGTAAATAGAGTTAGCAAGCTGAGTAACCGAGTAGCCAAGTAAGCAACCAAATAAAAAATTGGAACTTAAAAACTTGATAACTTGACAATACAATCTCTCTATATTATAAAACGGACTGTCAGGAGGGCAAGGTGCGAACTTTCATCCTTAGAAAAGAAGATGTGGAGCGGAATTGGTATGTAATAGATGCCGCAGGAAAGACTTTAGGGCGTTTGTGTTCTCAAATTGCCTTTAGATTAATGGGTAAGCATAAACCTATTTATACTCCCCATGTAGATACTGGGGATTATGTGATTGTAATCAATGCTGAAAAAATTAAACTTACAGGTAAAAAATGGACACAAAAGATTTACTATCGCCACTCTGGTTACATGGGAGGTTTAAAGAGTTTTACGGCCAAGGAAATGTGGGAAAAAAAGCCAGAGCGCCTCATTGAGTTAGGAGTAAGAAGAATGCTTCCCAAAAATCGCTTGGGACGCAAAATGTTTAAGAAAATGAAGGTTTATGCTGGTTCTAACCATCCTCATCAGGCGCAGAAACCCATACCCTTAGAAATTAAATAAAGGTGGAATGTAATGACAGAAAGGTTTTATGCCACAGGTAAAAGGAAAACAGCTATTGCCAAGGTCTGGTTATCTCCAGGGTCAGGGAAAATCTTTGTAAACAAAAAACCCTATGAAGAATATTTTGAAAGAGAAACGGCTTTAATGATTGTTCGACAACCCCTAGAATTAACTCAAATGTTAACCAAACTAGATGCCATCGCTAGTGTAAAAGGGGGTGGCAAAACGGGCCAAGCCGAGGCTATTCGCCATGGTATTGCCAAAGCCTTAGTATCTTTTAACCCAGAACTAAGACTTATTTTAAAAAAAGCAGGCCTTTTGACCCGTGATGCTCGTATTAAAGAAAGAAAAAAATATGGCTTGGCAGGGGCCAGAAGAAGCTTCCAATTCTCTAAACGTTAATTTTTGGGTATACTCTTGACCAAAGTTGGCATTATCGGGGCAACTGGTTATACGGGCCTAGAATTATTGAGATGCCTTTTATATCACCCTAAAGCAGAAGTTACAATCGCTACCTCGAGACAATTTGCCGGACAAAAAGTAGCAGTATTATTTCCTTTTTTGAAGGGATATCAGGATTTAACTCTTTCTCCTTTAGACTTGGAGACAGTAGCCAAACAAACTGAAGTAGTATTCACTGCCCTCCCTCATCAAGTGGCGATGGAGGTGGTATCTTTTTTCATAAAAAAGGGGAAAAAGGTAATTGATTTAAGTGCTGATTTTAGATTAAAAGACCCTGGTGTTTATGAAACTTGGTATGGTCCCCATAAGGCCAAAGAGCTTTTACCTTTAGCAATTTATGGCTTGCCTGAAATTTATTCAGAAAAAATAAGAGGGGCTACTTTGGTAGCTAATCCAGGTTGTTATCCCACTACTGCCATCCTGGCCTTAGCCCCATTTTTATCTAAAGGAGTTATTGAGTTAAATAATATTATTATTGATGCCAAATCAGGTGTAAGCGGGGCAGGTCGAGGGGCCAAGCTGGCTACCCATTTTTGTGAAGTCAACGAAAATATGGAAGCATATAAGGTATGTAACCACCGTCATACCCCGGAAATAGAACAGGAATTAACTCAGTTGGCAGGTAAAGTAGTAAAAGTGACCTTTGTCCCCCATCTTATTCCCATTTCTAGGGGTATGTTTACCACTGTTTATGCGCGACTTATAAAGACTATTACCAGTGAAACTGCTCATCGTTTAATGACTGATTACTATAAAAACAAACCCTTTATAGAAGTCCTCCCTCCAGAGAACGTGCCAAAAACCATTTATGTGCGAGGAACAAACATTTGCCAGCTTGGAGTAAAAGTGGATAAAAAATCATCTACAATAGTGATTATGGCAGCCATAGACAATTTAGCCAAGGGGGCTTCTACCCAAGCTATCCAAAATATGAATTTAATGCTTCATTTTCCAGAAGAAATGGGATTAAAGACATTACCAGTATTTCCTTGAGATGTCATTTTTATCTTTGCTATTTCCTAAATTGCCTTTTCCTGATAGTTACACCATAAGCTATAGTCCACCCCTAAAAAACATTCGCTGTGTTTTGCAATATAAAGGCACTGCCTATCAAGGGTGGCAGAAACAACCTTCTGGCCCTACAATTCAGGGAATAGTAGAACAGTGTATCTCTCGCCTTACTAATGAAACTATTAAAGTTAAGGCCTCTGGCCGCACAGATGCTGGAGTGCATGCCGTTATGCAAACTATAAATTTTTTTACCCATAGCTCATTGAGACCAAATAAATTTCTCCAGGCCCTGAATAGCCTTTTACCAAAAGATATTGCCGTTATTTATGCAGATGAAGTAAAAACTGAATTTGATGCCCAATTTTGTGTAAGGAGTAAAACATATGCTTATTTTATCTTAAATGCAAAACAGGCTTCACCTTTTTTAAAAGATTATACTTGGCAAATAAGAAAAACTTTAGATATTGCTGCCATGCAGGAAACAAGCCGTTCCTTAATAGGAGAACACAATTTTGCTGCCTTTATGGCTAGTGGCAGTGACATTAAAAACACTATTCGGAATATTTTTCATTTAGAAATAAAAGAGAAGGGACCATTTATTATTATAGAAATAGAGGCAGATGGCTTTCTAAGACACATGGCTCGTAATATAGTGGGCACTTTGGTAGAAATTGGCCTTCATAAAAGAAAAAAACAGGAAATAAAGTCTATTTTGGCCTCCCAAGACAGAAAATTAGCTGGCATCAACGCCCCAGCTAAAGGATTGTTTTTAAAAGAAGTAAAATACTGAATTTTACCACTCTCCTGCAGCAACAAGTAAAGGATGTATTCAGAAATTAAACTTATTTCTGTAACAATTCCTTAAAAATCTTATTGACCAACTGGGGATTGGCTTTCCCTTTGGTTTGCTTCATCATCTGACCTACAAAAAATCCCAGTAATTTTTCTTTTCCGGCTTTATATTGTTCTACTTCTTTGGGATAAGATTCTATAATTTTTTGGGCAATTTCTTGCAAAACGGCTTGGTCTGTAATCTGGATTAAACCTTTTTCTTTTACAATCTGAGAGGCAGGCTTTCCGCTAGCATACATTTCTTCAAAAACAGTCTTGGCAATCTTACCACTGATGGTGCCCTTTTGGACCAACTGCAGCAATTCCGCTAGGTCTTTTGGTTTCACTGGACATTCTTGAATCTCACGTTTTTCCTCATTTAGTTTTCTTAAGACCTCAGACATCACCCAGTTACTGGCCAGCTTGGCCTCACTACCCCATTTCACCACTCTTTCAAAGTATTCGGCCAAGTCCTTTTCTGAAGTGAGCACTTCAGCATCATATTCAGGAAGTCCATATACCTGTTTAAACCTTTGTTTTTTGACATCCGGGAGTTCTGGAAGAGTTTTTCTTATTTCCTCTATCCAATCTTTATCTATTACCACTGGCATTAAATCGGGATCCGGGAAATAGCGGTAATCATGAGCTTCCTCTTTTCCCCTCATGGAACGAGTTATTCCTTTATTCTCATCCCATAAACGGGTTTCTTGAATAACTTTTCCCCCTTGCTCCAAAATAGAGCGTTGACGCTCAATTTCATAAGTCAATGCCCGCTGCACATGTTTAAAGGAGTTCATGTTTTTTAATTCTGTCCTCACTCCAAATTTTTCAGTATTTACTAATCTTAAAGAAATATTGGCATCACATCTAAAACTACCTTCTTCCATATTGCCATCGCATATTTCTAAATAACGCAAAATACTACGCAATTTTTTTAAGTAGGCCACTCCCTCTTCTGGTGTGCGAATATCTGGTTTACTCACAATCTCAATTAAAGGCACACCGGTGCGATTAAAATCTACATAACTTATGGGTTTATGGGGGTCATGCATAAGTTTACCTGCATCTTCTTCCATGTGAATCCTGATAATTCCAATTTGTTTTTTGTAACCATTCACTTCTATCTCCACCCATCCCTCTTCTGCCAAGGGATGTTCATATTGAGAAATCTGATAACCCTTGGGCAAATCAGGATAAAAGTAATTTTTTCTGGCAAACACACTATAGGTATTGATGCGACAGTGTGTAGCCAAGGCCATCTTTAAAGCAAATTCTACTACTTTTTTGTTTAATACTGGTAATACCCCAGGCATTCCCATACACACCGGACAGACATGAGAATTGGGTAATGCCCCAAATTTAGTAGAACAACTGCAGAAAATTTTACTCTCTGTCAAAAGCTGGGCATGAACTTCCAGTCCGATAACAGCTTCATATGACATAATTATCCCTCATTCTATTTTATCAAACCGCAAAAATTGCATGGTAAATATCCCCCGTCCCTGGGTCATAGAACGTAACACAGTAGAATAACCAAACATTTGGGAAAGGGGAACAATAGCTGTAATTACAGTCACTTTTCCCCTTTTTTCAATAATTTCTATTTGTCCCTTACGGCTGTTGATATCCCCTATGACCTCCCCCACATATTCATCTGGCAATACCACTTCCAACTTCATCAGAGGCTCAAGCAAAATGGGCATAGCATTTTTACAGGCTTCTTTTAAGGCCTGAGCCGCTGCAATGCGATATCCCAATTCAGTAGCATGCTCTTCTGTGCTTCCTCCACATAACTCTACTTCTATATCTATCATAGGATAACCTGCAATTACCCCTTGATGTAACACATTTTGCAATGATTCTTCTATAACAGGCCAAAATGTTGATGGGATCTCTGTTTCAGAAAGGGTGCGTTTAAACTTTATGCCCGTTCCTCTTTCTAAAGGTCTTACTTTTATTTTAACATGGCCAAAATGAATATGTGGCCCCATTTCTTTTTTAAAACATTTTTCTACTTCTGATTCCTGGGTAATGGTTTCCCGATAGACCACTTGAGGGGTTCCTGTATTCACTTGGGCATGGAATTCCCTCTCCAAACGAGATATGATTACCTCCAAATGTAGTTCTCCCATACCTGAAATGATAGTCTCTCCTGTGTCTTCATCTGTTTTTATTTGAAAAGTAGGGTCTTCTTCGGCTAATTTTTGAAGGCCAAAGGCCGCTTTTTCTGCATCTTGTTTCGTCTTAGCCTCTAAAGCAACAGAAATTACAGGTTTGTAAAGACTCATAGGTTCAAGAATAATAGGATGAGCTTCTTCACACAGAGTATCACCTGTGGCAGCATGTTTCAATCCGGCAAAGGCTACAATGTCACCTGCTTTTACCTCATCTAATCTTTCTTTTTTATCCGCATGTAGCCTAAAAATACGAGCAATCCTTTCTCGCACAGCTTTGCGGGGATTGTAGACCACATCACCCACCTTTACCTTTCCAGAATAAACCCTCACCAAGCTAAATTTTCTTCCCTGGTCTAGCATGGTTTTAAACACCAAGCCACAAAAAGGAGACTTCTCATCCGCAGCACGGGTTTCTGCCTTACCTGTATGGGCATTATCTCCCTTTATAGGTGGTATATCCATTGGACTAGGTAAGTAATTTACTACCGCATCTAAAAGAGGCTGAATCCCCATATTTTTTAGAGCTGCACCGCAAAGAACAGGCAGGAATTGAAGCTGTAAGGTAGCAATACGGATAACTTGTTTAAGTTTTGGCAGAGGAATAGGAATCTCATTTAAGTAAGCATCCATGATTTCTTCATCTATTTCTGCCAGTTTTTCCAAAAGCATTTCTCTATATAGGAAAGCCTCTTTTTGGTGTCCTTCTGGGATGTCTATTACATCATAAGTAGCTCCCAAAGTCTCCTGGTGCCATATAATGGTCTTCATTTGTAATAGGTCAATCACTCCCTTAAAATCTTGTTCTTTTCCCAGAGGTAGTTGTAAAATTAGGGGATTAGCGCCTAATTTATCTATCATCTGTTTCACAGTGCCAAAAAAGTCTGCCCCTATTCGGTCCATTTTATTAATAAAGGCAATTTTGGGTACCTGGTATCTATCTGCTTGGTGCCAAACGGTTTCTGATTGCGGTTCCACACCACCTACCGCACAGAATACACCAATAGCTCCATCTAATACCCTTAAAGAACGGTCTACTTCCATAGTAAAGTCTACATGACCTGGGGTGTCAATGATGTGAATTTCATGCCCCTGCCAATAACAAGTAGTCACTGCCGAAGTAATAGTGATCCCGCGTTCTTTTTCCTCTGGCATCCAATCCATCACTGCCTCACCATTATGCACCTCTCCAATTTTGTGTGATTTCCCAGTATAATAAAGGATACGTTCAGTAATAGTAGTCTTACCTGCATCAATATGGGCAATTATGCCAATATTTCTGACCTTTCGGATGTCATACCTTGGGAATGGCATGGTTTCTTTTATAAAGACTTTCTTTCCTACGGTCAAGGAGAAAAATAAAAAGGCAGGTTAAAACCTGCTCAATCGCTTGAGAACCCCCTTTACTTACTTAAAACCCTTTCTATATATTCACTAGTGCGAGTGTCCACCCGCACTATGTCTCCTTCATTAATGAATAAAGGGACTTGAATTACTGCCCCAGTTTCCAAAGTAGCAGGCTTGCTACCTCCAGTAGCAGTATCCCCCCTTACTCCAGGTTCTGTTTTTACCACTTCTAAATCCACTGTATTTGGTAATTCAACTCCCACTGGTTTTTCATTGAAAAAAAGCATTTTTACTATGGTATTTTCTTTAAGAAAATTTCTTTTTTCTATCTGTTCCGCATCTAAAAATATTTGGTCATAAGTTTCTAAATCCATAAAACAATAATGCTCATCTTCTTTATATAAAAATTGCATCTCCCTTTCTTCTAAACTGGGACGGGGAATCCGGTCACTAGTGCGGAAATTATGTTCTAAAACTGCTCCAGTGATTAAATTTTTCAACTTTGTTCGCACAAAGGCTTGTCCTTTGCCTGGTTTCACATGGAGAAACTCTATTACTTCATAAGGCTCTCCTTTAAACTCGATTTTAAGTCCCCTTCTAATATCACTGGTGGTATACACTGTTATTCCTCCGTTTCTTTTTTCTGCTTGATTATCTCAGCTATTGCCTTAATGGCCAATAAATAACTTTGGACTCCAAATCCGCAAATCTGCCCTATAGCCACCCCGCTAATATATGACTTATGTCTAAATTTTTCCCGTTTATAAATATTAGAAAGATGCACCTCTATAGTGGGAATATTTACTGCTAGAATAGCATCTCTTAAGGCCACACTGGTATGAGTGTAGGCAGCAGGATTAATAATGATAAAATCATATTTCTCCCTTGCTTCCTGTATAGCCTCCACCAATGCCCCCTCGTAGTTGGATTGGAAGGTGCTTACTTCAAATCCGTGTTCCTCTGCCTCCTTTTCAATTAAGGTATTGATCTTCTCTAGAGAATCTGTGCCATAAACTGAAGTCTCTCTTTGTCCTAACAAGTTGAGGTTTGGTCCATGTATTACCAAAATATGGATTTTCATTTTTCAATCCCCTCTATTAGTTCTTTAAAATACTCTATTTTAGAAAAATTGTTAATAGGTAACTTAGGTGAAGACTTAGAGCTAGCCTGGGTTTTAAAAAATAAATATTTAATTCCTATCTCTTTAGCAGCCAAAAGAGGTGCTTCACTATCGTCTATAAATAAAGTATGTGAGGGGTCAAATTTAAGTTTTTCTTGAAGTCTCCTCCAAAATCTTTTGTCTTCTTTTGATAAGCCAATGTCAAAGGCACAAATCACTCCATCAAAATATAAACCCAATTGCGTATGTTTTAATTTTAGATTAAGAGATTCATAATGGGCATTGGTCACTAAAAATACCTTTTTACCCATTTGTTTTAGAAATTTTAAAAAATCCACTACATAGGGATGAGTATCTATCAAATGGGCTATTTGTTTTTTTAAGGCAGGAAGGTCTAACGCTAATTTTTTTGACCAAAAATCTAAATCTGTCCAATTTAAAGTGCCTTCTTCCCTTTGATATAAGGCCACGACTTTTTCCTTTGCCTCTTGAAAACTGAGCCCATATTTCTGGGCATATTTTTCAGGCACTAAGGTTTCCCAAAAATAATCATCAAAATATTTATCTAAAAGGGTGCCATCCAAATCTAAAAGCACCCATTCAATATCATCCCAAAATATCTTATGATTTCCCTTCATAGTTCAAATACAGATTGCATTTCTTCGTCAGGAATATCAAAAACAGAGTTATGAGGTGGCAATGGTTCTTCATAAAAGAACTCAGGAAGACGGTCATCTATAGGGGTGAAACCTGCCTTTAAATTAAACTCTCTTTCTATCTTTAACACCCTTTCGCCTAAGACAAAAAAGTCATGGGTTGTCCATTGCCAGCCATATCTAGCATTAATCATTTCTATCAAATCATCCCAAGATTTAGGCTCATCAGCCATCATTAAAGCACAGAAGAGACAAAGTCCAGTGCAGTCTAGGGCAGCGGTAATTACTTGCATTTTCTTAGATAAGGCTACTTGTCCCTCTTTAGTTAAGGGAGCAATCTTACCTCCTAAACCCAAAATATTAGTGGCTATGGTGTAACCAGCAGTATGGTCTGCCCCCATAGGAGAAGTAGCATAAGTAACTCCTATTCCCTTTACAGCCCGAGGGTCATAAGCAGGTAATGATTGCCCTTTTACGGCTGCTACCCTGGCTATTCCAAATATTTGTGCGGTAGTTACTGCACCACTGCCAATAATTCTACCTAAGGGTGTGCCTTTGGCTATTTGGTGATACAAATCAATAGCACCCTGAGCATCACCAAAGGAAATCACACCTGCCTTCATGGCTATACCAATAGCATTTCCCACCTCAATGTTATCCACTCCATAATCATCTGACAATCTATCTATTTGAGCAATGGCATCTAAATCATTAATACCCAAGTTGGGACCATTTGCCCAAATAGTTTCATACTCTGGACCTTTGGTAAGATATTGGCCATTCTTATCTGGATAGATGCGAGAACACCTAATTACACAGCCTTTATGGCAGGGATGGCCAATTTTGCCTCCTCTAGCCTTAATGATTTCATATTGTTTTTCCCCACTAACTGCCTCTACTTCCTCAAATTGTCCCATTTGGAAATATCGTGTAGGCAAAGCACCTGCATCATCAATTATCTTCATTAGTATATTAGTGCCGTACCTAGGCAATCCTTGACCAGTAACAGGGTGTTTTTGTAAAGCTTGGTTAAAGCGGCGGGTAATTTTTTTAAACGCCTCTTTATCTGCATATTCTGGTCCTTCTGCCCCTGTAATATCAATCACAATGGCCTTAAGTCCCTTACTACCCATAACTGCACCTAAACCACCACGACCAGCATGACGAGTAGGACGGCCTTCCATATCTGTCACGGCTATGGTGGCGGTATTTAATTTCATTTCTCCTGCCTGGCCGATAGATATAATAGCTATTTTATTACCAAATTTTTTCCGGAGACTGGCTACCGCTTCATAATTACCCAATCCTTTCAATTCATCTGCTGACAACAGTTCTGCCTTGTCTTTATTTATATAAAGACAATAAAGCCTATCATCTGAAGGTATTTCTTCCACAATAATGCCCTTTATCTCCAATTTACCCAAGTATCTTCCCGCCTCCCCTCCAGCATTGCTTTCTTTTATAGTTCCAGTAAGAGGACTTTTGGCTCCTATGGATAACCGTCCCGAATTTGGGGCCATGGTGCCTCCTAAGAGGCCAGGGGCAAAAATAAGTTTGTTATGCCTATCTAATGGATGACAAACAGGAGAGACTTCTTCTTTTAAAATAAAAGAAGAAAGGCCTCTTCCACCATATTGAGTGTAACTTTCTGAAATCTGCTCTTTTTGCACCTTTAATCCCCTCATATTTACACGCAAAATACTTTCCATCTTAATCTCCCTTTTATAAATTTTAATCAATCTATCATAATTCCTTTTGGGTGGTCAAGGACATCCCAGGTAAAGACCAGGACTTCATCAAAGTAATTTTAACGGAGATCCAAATGTTAAGCGCACCTGTCTGCCGACAGGCAGGATGGCTCAATGCAGAATGCAAATTGAAAAATGCAAAATCGCCTTCTGTTAAATTGGAACGTTAGCACGT
>Ga0190336_1000289_pt1 | contig 10215 bp, 5 predicted proteins | sample 487204910_MG_FD_161651 | JGI IMG/M metagenome (GOLD analysis project Ga0190336, IMG submission 161651) | Hydrothermal vent sediment bacterial communities from Southern Trench, Guaymas Basin, Mexico - 4872-04-9-10_MG | ecosystem: Environmental > Aquatic > Marine > Hydrothermal vents > Sediment ...
TGATTCAGCTCATGGTAAATGATGGTGAGCTAGATAGTGATCCAGATACTGTAAGTGTAAGCACAGAGAACAGAAAACCAGTGGCCCATGCAGGCCCTGATCAGACAGTATTTGTAGGGGATACAGTAACACTTGATGGAAGCAAAAGCTCTGATGTTGATGGTGACCTTTTAACCTTTAGCTGGTCATTTACCTCTTTGCCAGATGGAAGCACAGCCACTTTATCTGATCCCACCTCTGTAGAGCCTACCTTTGATGTAGATGTGGCAGGTACCTATGTGATTCAGCTCATGGTAAATGATGGTGAGCTAGATAGTGATCCAGATACTGTAAGTGTAAGCACAGAGAACAGAAAACCAGTGGCCCATGCAGGCCCTGATCAGACAGTATTTGTAGGGGATACAGTCCAATTAGATGGAAGTTTAAGTAATGACCCAGATGGCGATACCTTGACATTTAGTTGGTCATTTACTTCTTTACCAGAAGGGAGTACAGCTACTTTATCTGATCCAACCATTGTTAACCCTACCTTTATGGCAGATATTGCAGGCGCCTATGTGGTTCAGCTTATAGTAAACGATGGAAGTCTAAATAGCGACCCAGATACCGTGGTTATCAATGCATATGAGCTAGCACCTGCAAATAGAAACCCTGAGATCACTTCAACACCTCCTACTACCGCAGATATTGGTGAGCTTTATACCTATGATGTGGAGGCCACAGACCCTGATGGTGACACACTAACATTTTCACTTACTAAAGCCCCTAATGGGATGGAAATCAATGCCAGTACTGGACTTATAAGCTGGACACCCACAGAGGGAGGCAACTATGAGGTTGAAGTGCAAGTCTCTGATGGGAAAGGAGGCACCGATACTCAGCCCTTCACCATTTTGGTCTCAGCCACTGCTAACCGACCCCCTCAGATAACCTCATCCCCAGTTACCAGTGCAACTGCATCCATTTCCTATCAATATGATGTGGAGGCCACAGACCAAGATGGCTATCCCTTAACCTTCTCTTTAACCCAGGCCCCTACTGGAATGACCATTGATATAGGTACCGGGTTAATTGAGTGGACGCCAGATAATGCACAGATAGGCCAACATGACGTGACTGTCAGAGTTGAAGATGCCCTTGGTGCCTATGATACCCAGTCTTTCACCATCACTGTATCTGCGGTAGGTGATATCACTGCACCGCAAGTCAACGTTACAGTTGATCCTTTAGAGGTAAATCCAGATGAAGCTGTAACCATTACAGTGGATGCAACAGACGACGTAGGTGTAGTATCAATAGAGCTTTCAGTTAATGGAACACCACTCTCCTTAGATATAAATAACCAGGCTACATTCTCCTCCAGTACCCCAGGGCTATTTACTGCTACTGCTACTGCCCGTGATGCAAAAGGCAATGCAGGCACAGATAGCCAAGACTTCAGGGTATTGGCCCCAGGAGACACTACAGCCCCCACCGTCAGCATAACCTCACCTGCTACAGATTCAGAGCTTACCTCACCCACAGACATCTTGGGCACCGCCAGCGATGATAATCTTGTGCAATATACTTTGGAGTACTCTCCTAAGGATAAAAATACCTTTGTAACCTTTGCAACTGGGACAACCTCAGTTGTAAATGGAGTCCTTGGAACCCTCGATACCACCACACTCCTCAATGACCTCTACGACATCCGCCTTACTGCAGAAGATGCCAATGGCCAAACTTCTTCAACGAACGTGGTCTACAGGATAATTGAGGATCTAAAGGTTGGAAATTTTACTATAACCTTACAAGATCTATCCATCCCGGTAGCAGGCATCCCCATCACCATCAACCGCACCTATGACAGCAGGGACAAAGCCAGCCATGACTTTGGATATGGTTGGAGCATAGATATTCAGACTACAAAAGTTAAAGAAAACCGGATTCTTGGCAGTGGTTGGGCTCAGCTTTCAACCGGGGGGTGGTTACCAACCTATTACCTGCAACCAGATGGCGAACACTACGTCTCCATTACTTTACCAGACGGTAGAGTAGAGGAATTTAACTTTACCCCTACTCCATCTAGTCAGCAACTTGTCCCACTTTCCTCAACTACGGCAGCCTTCACTGCCCGTCCTGGAACCTTTTCTACCCTTGTACCTCTCGGGAGTACGGATCTTTGGATAATGGGAGGTGTGGGGGCAGTTGAACTACTAGATTGGGACACCCTCATGCCCTATGACCCCAATGAATACCAGCTTACCACGGTAGATGGCACTGTGTACATCATTAACCAGACAGCCGGAATTAAGACTGTCACTGATCCCAATGGCAACACCCTTACTTTCACTGCTAATGGCATTACCCATTCTTCTGGGAAGGGTGTAACTTTTACTAGGGATGGTGAGGGGCGCATCACCCAGATTACCGACCCCAGTGGAAACACCATTACCTACGAGTATGATGCTAGAGGTGATCTCGTTAGTGTAACTGATCAGGAAGGAAATAAGACCACTTACACCTATAATTCTACCCATGGCCTTCTTGATATTAAAGACCCAAGAGGTATCAGGCCAGCCAGAAACATCTATGATGATGAGGGAAGGCTCATTGCCCATATCGATGCCTATGGCAACCGGATTGACTACGAGCACAGAGTTGATGCAAGGCAAGAGGTAGTAACCGACCGCAAAGGAAATATCACAGTTTATGAATATGACGACGATGGAAACGTCCTGAGCCAAACCGATCCCCTTGGGAATACGACTACATACACATACGACGCTCGGGGCAACAAGCTTACAGAGACTGATCCACTGGGCAATACTACCAAATATACTTATGATGCCCGCGATAACCTGCTCACCCAGACCGATCCCTTGGGGAACACAACTACCTATACTTATAATGCCCGAAACCAGGTGCTTACCACCACAGACCCCAACGGCAATACTACCACCAATACATACGATGCCAATGGAAACCTCTTAACAACTACTGATCCTCTGGGCAATATCACTACCAACACATACGATGCCAGTGGAAACTTACTTTCCACCACTGACTGCCTAGGGAATGTCACCACCTATGAATATGACGCCTATGGAAACCTTATCAAGCAGACTGATGCTCTTGGCAATGTAACTACCTATACCTATGATGCCAATGGCAACCAGCTAACTCAAACCACCACCCGCACCACTGATGCTGGGCCAGTTACCATGACTATTACTAACGAATATGATGGCCTCAATCGACTGATTAAAACCACAGATCCCGATGGCAATGTCACCATCACTGAATATAATGCTATTGGTAAAAAGTCAGCTACTGTTGATAAGAACGGTAACCGCACTACATACGAATATGACCTGATGGGAAATCTCATAAAAACCACTTACCCTGATGGCACCACTGAGACCGCTACCTACGATGCCAATGGCAACAAGTTGACCTCAACCGACAGGGCGGGTAGAACAACACAGTATGAATACGATCCTCTAAATAGGTTGATCCAGACTATTTTTCCTGACGGCCGCAGCACAAGCACCGAGTATGATGCAGCAGGAAGGGTAATTGCTACCATAGATGAAAATGGAAATAGGACCTCTTATGAATACGATGCGGCTGGCAGAAGAACCAAGGTTATTGATGCACTGGGCAATGTGACGACATATACCTACGATGCCAATGGCAATCAGACGAGTGTGACAGATGCCAATGGCAATACCACTAGATATGAGTATGATGCATTGAATCGGCGGATCAAAACCATCTTCTCTGATGGCACTTTTACTACCGTAGGATATGATTGTCTGGGCAGAAAGATTTCCGAGACAGACCAGGCAGGAATCACCACCCAATTTGAATACGACGCCTTGGGTCGGCTAACTAAGGTCATTGATGCCCTTGGGAATAAAACCACATACACCTATGATGAAGTAGGCAATAAGATTTCTCAGACCGATCCCAATGGTCATACCACTAGATGGGCCTATGACAACCTGGGAAGGATAGTTAAACATACCCTCCCGCTTGGCATGTCTGAGACCTTCACCTATGATGCCAATGGAAATATCCTTACCAAAACCGACTTCAATGGAAACACCATTACTTACACTTATGATGTCAATAATCGTTTAACAAGAAAGAGCTATCCTGATGGCTCGCAAGTCTCATTTACCTATACCGCCACCGGCCAGCGAGAAACCGTGACAGATACAAGAGGCGTTACTCTTTACAGTTATGACTTAAGGGATAGAATCATCGAGGTAATAAACCCTGATGGTACCGCAATCACCTATACCTACGATCCCAGAGGAAATCGTACCTCGGTAACTGTACCCTCAGGAACCACCACTTATACCTATGACAAACTGAATCGCTTGCAAACAGTGACTGATCCTGATGGTGGAGTAACCACCTATACCTATGACAGTGTGGGCAACAGGGCCAGTGTTACCTATCCCAATGGAACCGTCACTGAGTACACATACGATACTCTTAACCGCCTCACCTATCTGGAGAACAGAAAGTCAACTGGAGAGATCATTTCAAGCTATACCTATACACTAGGTCCGGCAGGAAATCGTATCAGGGTGGTAGAGGATTCAGGAAGGGCTGTCAATTATACCTATGACAATCTCTACAGGCTAACCGAAGAGGACATAACTGATCCTGTTCTTGGAGACGAGACCATCTCTTATACCTACGATGCCTTTGGTAACCGATTAACAAAGACTGATTCCACTGGGGTTACTAATTATACCTACGATGAAAATGACCGACTTCTGACTGAGGAAGCTCCCACGTATAGCAATACTTACACTTATGATGATAACGGCAACACCATAAGCAAATCCGATGGCACCACTGTAACTAATTACACCTATGATTATGAAAATAGGCTGATTGCCACGCAAACAGGTGCCAGCCAGACAGCCTATGATTATGATGCAGACGGAATCAGGGTAAGATCAACTGCAAATGGTACTGTAACCAATTACCTGGTCGATAAAAATCGTGATTATGCCCAGGTTTTGGAAGAAAGAGATGACATTGGCTCTTTGATTGTTAGTTATATTCACGGAGATGATTTAATCAGCCAGAATCGCGGTGGCTCAGTATCTTACTATCATTACGACGGCCAGATGTCCACGAGGAAGCTGACGGATGCAGTGGAAATGATAACTGATACCTATGTGTACGATGCCTTTGGAATCTTATTAAATAGAACCGGTACCACCGTAAACAACTACCTATATACCGGCGAGCAATATGATCCGAATATTGGGTTCTATTATCTGAGGGCGAGGTATTATGCTGCAAGTATTGGAAGGTTTTTGAATATTGATCCCCTTGAAGGAAATATTTACGACCCAAGAGCACTGCATAAGTATTTATATGCCACAAACAATCCGATAAACCTTTCTGACCCCAGTGGACAGCAGTTTTCCTTAGTATCCGTTACCATCACTTGCGCCATCATTGGTGCCTTAACTGCCGCTGCCTTATACACTTACTATCATCCTCCAGGGAGTGAAAGATTTACATGGAAAGGATTTATAATCTGGACAATTAGTGGAGCTGCTGCAGGCGCTGTAGTAGGCTATTTAGGTTGGTATGCATGGTTATATTGGGGACCAGCGGTAACAACCACAATAGGAGGAACAACTTATCGTATCGGAAGGCATTTAGTTAATAGGTGGCCACACATTAATGTGCTGAGGAGTCATTTTATTAAGCATGGTCATCAAATAGCAAATATATTAAGAGAGACCAATTATACCATACAGAGGTATGCTGCAGATGCAGCCTTTGTGAAGGATTATTATGTATATAAGACATATAACGTAGCTAGAGGAGCGTGGTATTACATAAAATACCTTGGTGTGTCCCAAAGCGGGAAATCCTATTTTGCATTTGTTGTTGAAAAAGGGGGTAAGATAGTATCTTTTCGGCCTTTGTGGGTAAAAGATGCAGCAAAGTTCTTTCCGGAGTTATTCAGATGATAAATTTTCAGAATTTTGAAATTGCTAGACTGGGTTCTGAATACGTTGAAACAATAGAAGAGTTTGAAAAATTACTTTTATGGGTAACTGATCGCTTAGGAATAGTACACAAAACAAGATACGAACTCAATTGGGGGAATATTGTTCTCTTAATGGCTGCCTATGGGAAAATATATCTTCTAGAAAAGATAGCAAATGAACAAAGAATGAAATTACCAGATGAAGTCTTAAAAGATAAACGTGTCTCCTTGGAAAGAAACTGGTCTCAATATCTAAATGATTTTAGGCATGAACTAGAGCCAGAATTGAATGAACAATTTAAAAATTCTCTAATTTCAAATCTATCTAATACATATGAAAACAGAGATACTTTAAATGAATTACACGATCTCGAATATTTCTTTTCTGAAAGAGATACGATTGAATTGTTCCTTATTGGAAGTAAATTTTTCTTTAAGTCCTTTAACCTTAGGAAAAAAATCAAAAACATTGACGATAGGATAAAAGACTACATTTTGAATTTTGTTATTAATAATTTGAAAAGAGAATATTCCAAGAATGTTCTTGAAGAACTTACAATCAGCTGTCTCCCTTTAGAATTTTGGTGGAGACATATCAACCTAGGATAAAGTTGAGGGGTCACCCATTAAAGGGCGAGTCAAGAGAAAAAACACCTCTCCTTGCAAAAAAATCTCTTTTTTCGCTTGGCTCCAACCTTGGAAATTGGGGAAATTGGTGAGGAAATTGGCGACGGGTTCACATTTGTGCCCGTCACAAAAGGGTCTACACATTTGACAAAGTGAGAAAAAAGGGGCCAGGCCTTGACAGGCCGACCGAGAATAGCGTTTTCAGCCAATTTTGACTTGCTAAATATTTGATTTTATTAGAGTCGATTTCATGAAATTTGAATTCTCGGTCAGCCTGTTGAAATGTGACATTCTTTAAGGGGATTGAATTATTACGAAGTTGAGTGGCTAAATCTTTCAAATTGACAAAAACCGCCTGGTGCCATGGCCCTGCAACATTTAAGAAGACCAGCCCAAAAATGAAGAGGCAGATACTAAAGTGTTCTTGAATAGCTCCAAGGAATAAAGAAGTCCAAGGAATAAAGAAGGATAAGTGTCAGGTCTTGACATAGGACATAAGTTCTCATATAATCCTTGGTAATGAGAGAGAAAAACAAAGGTGGTATTTTTTATTTATGGCTAGACCGTTAAGAATAGAATGACAGGACTTGTCACTCTGAAGGAGCGATGGCGACACTGAAGAATCTCGCTCAGGACAGGCTCTGTGAAGAGTCTCAATAACATGCTCATTAAAATACGTCACCGTAATTATGAATTAGAGCACTAAGTGTTTTATTACATGTTGCCTTCCCATGTTAACTAAATATAAAGGAAAAAATATACTTCAGGAGTGGACAACAACAAAAATCCCTGTTACTAAAGAAAATTACCCTCCTGAGTTAAGAAAGAAGAGGGAATTGTATGTCTAATAGATCCTGTTAATAGTGTGTGTGAATGTCTGTTTGACGGACAAGGCTTAATTAATCCTCCATATTATAGCAGAAACAATGTGTCAATAAAAGTTACATGGTGATAATCCAGCAAAGTTGACATTAAAAAGAGGATTGAGTAAAAATGCCTTAAAATATTAAGCGAGGAGGTGTTTACGTTTGGCTTTTACACGCATTACAGTTGACCCCAAACAGATGAGTGGAGTGCCTTGCATAAGGCACTTAAGAATTCCTGTAGCAACCATAGTAGGAATGTTGGCCGAAGGAATGAGTGAGAAAGAAATTCTAGAGGCGTTTCCAGATTTGGAGGTAGAGGATATTCATGAGGCATTGTTTTTTGCAGCCCAAGCAGTGCGTGAAAGGGAATTGCCCTTGGCAGGAGAAAAGTGAAGTTTCTCATAGATAATGCCCTTTCTCCTTTTATTGCTGAAGGACTCCGCAAGGCTGGCTATGATGTAGCTCATGTTAGAGATTATGGAATGCAAAAGGCTTCTGATGAAGAAATATTTAGAAGAGCCAAAATAGAAGACCGAATTATAATTTCTGCAGATACAGATTTTGGTACTTTGCTAGCGCTATATCAATTGTCTAAACCTTCTATAATTTTATTTCGCCGTTGTTCAAGGCGGCCACAACGCCAGCTTATTCTTTTGCTCAATAACTTGCCTCAATTAAAAGAATTTCTTAGCCAGGGATGCATAGCAATTTTTGATAAAAATCGTATCAGAGTGAGAGATTTGCCCATTAGAAAGTAGTATAATTTCTAAGATCTCAACTAATGACCACACACTAACTCACAAAAAAGAACGTTCAATCCCTTTTTAGGGAGTTAAGTGTCAGAAGGTTAAGTGAAGGTTAAGTGTCAGGTCTTGACATAGGACATAAGCTTATCCTTTATCTATGGCTAGACCGTTAAGAATAGAATATAAAAATGCATTTTATCATATTACCTCAAGGGGCAATGAGAGGAAAATTATATTTAGAGACGAAAAAGATAACGAAAAGTTTCTTTATTATCTAGATGTTATGCACCAGCGCTATGGCATAATAGTTTATGCTTATGTTTTAATGAATAATCATTATCACCTTATAATTGAAACGCCGAAGCCTAATCTCTGTCGTATGATGAGGGATTTGAATGGTCACTACACTATCTATTTCAATAAACGTCACAAAAGATATGGCCACCTATTTCAGGGCAGATACAAATCCATCTTAATTGATAAAGACCATTATTTATTAGAACTGTCTCGTTATGTTCACCTCAACCCAGTAAGGGCAGGTCTTGTGACTAAGCCAGAACATTATAAATATAGTAGCATGTCATATTATCTAGGTGAGAGAAAAACACCATCTTGGCTAAATACAACTTGGTTAGTTGAACAATTTGGGAGCGAGGCTAGAATAGCAAGAATCCGTTACAAGAAGTTTGTCTATCAAGGGATATAGGTTGCAAAATGAAAATTGGGAGGGTAAGCTTGTCAGGAATTTTTAAATTTACACATAGATGGGGACACTACCTAGATTTCTAAAAGGTAAAGACATTTCTGATCAGATATCGGGTGTTAAAAAGCTTAAGTTTGGAAAGGATTTAGAGGATATAGCAATGGCTGTTATGTAATACTACAATATAGATAAATCAGACTTGGTGAAAAGAAAAGATAAATCCAACATAGCCAAGAAAATATTTATCTACTTAAGCAGGAAATACACTGATAGCGGTCTAAAGAAAATAAGGAAGTATTTAAATAACACTATTACAGATGCAGCCATAAGTAAATTATACATCCGAACCCAAAAAGAATTAGGGGAAGACGGTCATATTGAAAAGGAAATCCAGAAAATAGAGAACCAACTCTTTGATATTTAAAACTTGACATAGTTGCCTGCAGTCTAATGAGATTTAGTGCAAAATGAATAAAAATTTAAAAGATAAGGATGAAATACTTCCATATGAAAACAAACTTGAAAACTCCTTTGATTTTGTACTGAGTGAGGCAGATCGGTTGTACCAAGGGCAGGGACAACTTGGAAAGACATACCAACGCCTTGCAAAGCGTCTGGACGAGCTAGGTGTTTCCTACAGCTTAGTTGGTGGTTATGCACTTATTCTACATGGGGTGCGGCGCTTCACTGAGGATATTGACCTTCTAGTCTCTAGCAAGGGATTGGCTAGACTCCATAAAGAGTTTATCGGCAGAGGTTATGTTCGGGCTGCTCCGGGAAGTCGAAACCTTCGGGATGTTGAGACCGGAGTTCAGATTAAATTTGTAGTAACTGGGAAGTTCCCTGGAGACGGGAAACCAAAGCCAGTCGCATTTCCTGACCCAGAGGCAGGAGTGGAAACCCGTGAGGGCATCAAGGTTATTGATCTTAAATCATTAATTGAACTTAAGCTAGCCTCGGGTATGACTGCAAAGGCACGGCTGCAAGATTTAGCGGATGTGCAACGGCTTATTCAGCGGCATCATCTAACCTCTGATTTTGCTAGGGAGCTTCACCCTTATGTGCGCAGGAAGTTTTTGGAACTGCTGTCATGAGGTGTTGAATTGAAGAAAAGGGTATCAGATCTTACAGAGGAGGATTTTTATTTTTTGGAACCACTGCATCTGCCTTTGAGGTCTTTCCTGTCAAATATGAAAAGGTAAAATTTTCTTGGAAGAGTAATACCCTATTTGAAGGTATCATTAAGATCTATCTAAAAAA
>Ga0190336_1000293_pt1 | contig 10144 bp, 12 predicted proteins | sample 487204910_MG_FD_161651 | JGI IMG/M metagenome (GOLD analysis project Ga0190336, IMG submission 161651) | Hydrothermal vent sediment bacterial communities from Southern Trench, Guaymas Basin, Mexico - 4872-04-9-10_MG | ecosystem: Environmental > Aquatic > Marine > Hydrothermal vents > Sediment ...
AATAGGCGATATTGTGCTTTCGGCGTGATTTGTGGCTACAAACACGCCAATTTTTGGTGCAACAGAGATGAATATGGGTTAAAAAGAAGAGTTACGGTTATATAGTATCCCACAGCTCAGCGAGCTGTATCAGGTTGCCCGCTCGAGTACGATAAAGTGAAAGAACCCTGCTGTGCCAGGAACATTTTAAAAAAGTTCCTTTTACAATTTCCTCTAAACCATCTTCATATAGCTGATTTTTCAGCATTGTATTCCTCTGATATTTCCTCCAATGCAGAGCGGTAGTATTCATGGGTTCTTGAATCAAAAAGAACAAACACCACTTCTTTAAGTGAGGTCGCTTCTTTTCTCAAAAATGAAACCACTGCCTTTATTGCCACTTGCGCAGCCTCTTCTACCGGATAACCATAGGCACCAGTACTTATAGAAGGGAAAGAAATGCTCGCTAAATTATGCTCGGTTGCCAGTTTCAGGCTTTCTTGATAGGCACTGGTCAAAAGTTCGGCTTCGTTCTTTGTTCCACCTTGCCAGATTGGACCAACCGTATGAATTACATACTTTGCCTTTAGATTCCCACCGGAGGTTATTACCGCTTTCCCTGTTGGTAATCTTCCTTGCTTTGAAACAATCTCTTTACACTGTTCCAAAATAGCTCTTCCACCTGCTCGATGGATTGCCCCATCTACTCCGCCCCCGCCCATCAAGGACGGATTAGCTGCATTTACGATGGCATCTGTCTCTTGCCTGGTTATATCACCCTGGATTAGGGATATTTTTGTTTGGTTAATCGTTCTTTGTTCCATAGTTTGATTATATTATACAATTTGAAATAAAAAATTAAAGATCATTCGAGATGCTGATAAAATTCTTCTGGTTGGAGTTCTTTGAACTTACCATCCTGTCGGGTGATATGTCTCCTGATGTCTAAGCAGAGGTGGCATTTTGAGATGTAACCCTCTTTTTGTTCTTTATATCCGAATTCCTGAACAGCGAACTCAAAAAAATTTTCTATGTCACACACTAACAGTTTGAGGATAGGTTTTTGCTCTAAATCCATTTCTCGCATTGATTTGAGGTCCCTGGCATCTCCCAAAGATATTCCTCCGCAATAGCCAGTGATGTAGTTTCCATAATTGTCAATATGGATGTGCCAGGGTCTGGTGAGTTCTTCAAGGCAGGACTGCCCAAAAAATTGGCTTGCTGGGTATTTTCTGAAAAGATATCCTAATTTATATACCGCTCTTCCCATTGGAATTAGCTCTATATTGTTTAAACTTCCGTAGCCCGCTTTTCTTAGATACTCCTCAAGCGATATTTTCCCCTCAATTCCCATGCGCTCAAATTGCTGATAAAAGAAATCCTGATAGACCATTACATTTTTGCCGAATACTTCTCTGCTAATTTTCGCATTCCTTTTTATCCTCTCAAACGGTATTTTCTCTGTGAAAAAGGGATTCACGCTGATGAGTATCCCCTTTAGACCCGCCTTTTTCAGCTCAATCAATCTCTCTCTTGTTACCTCATCGTCTCTGCACCAAAAGCTGTTTGTCTCAACAAAGGTTGAAGGAATTTTGAGTCCATTGGCTATTGCAGTGAGTTCAAGTAAGAGATCAAAATTCAAAAAGGGTTCTCCACCCGTGAAGTGAAGTCCATAATTTAGACTCACTCTTTCTGGTCCAAAAGGACTTTCTTGAATTTTATCTGCCAGTTGATCCAGAATTTTCTTTCCGTCTTTCTTTGACATCCAATCCCCTCTCCAGGTAGGTGAGCAGGCATACATACAATGCGGACATTCTATATTGCACTGATAAGAGAGGATTAGCCCTCCGGAGATGGGTTCAGGTACTAAGAGTTTATTCATCTCTTTTCCCCTTTCAGTTCTTAATTTGATGTTTTATATCTCATAAGAAAAAATTTATAAAAGTATTTTATACATTTTAAACAAGAACACAGAATAAGAGACGCCTCAAATCAGAAAGAAGCTACCTCCGTAGGGAATAGCGGGAAAAACTGGATGGAATTCTCGCAGCCCACCTTCCGCTCAGCGGAGTTAGAGGCTCCAGATTGGGGGAGCTTCCTGAAAATTGGAGGCGCTAACTAAAACATCCCCAGTAATCTTTGAGGTTCGCTTTGACTTCCCTCACCACCTTCAGAGTATCATCTAACGCCAAATCCCTTTTGTATCGCTCGGGTAAGGCAATACATCCTCATTGTAACCCGATGCGATCAAATCTATCTCTTTCCCATGACAAATTTCTGCAATTCCTCTCACCTTCTCTCCAATCATTCTGAACCCATTTATTGACAACCCTAACTGAGTGAGCTGGTCAAAGAGTAAGCGTAAGCTGCCGTGCAGGTCTAACGATATCCGCGAGCTTTCGCTCCGTGTATCCTAACGGGGACAACATGCTCTCCGCAGCTCTCAATAGAAGTGTTAAGTATTTCTTTTTATCGTATAATAACCTCTCATTACCTTTTGCCAGTTGCCATACTTTTACCTTCCTGTCGTACCTTTTCGATTCGGCATCGGTAATTATGTATTTAACCTGCTCTCCCGGTCTTACCCTGAGTCCCTTATTCTTTAGCTGAAGCAAGCATGCCAGATTATTATTGAGTTGATGGTAATATTCCAGATCTTTTGAAACAACAGACGTGAAAACCAGGTCCTTCAAATCACATTCCCCATTCATTATCATGTCCGCATATCTCCTGAGTTCTTCTATGACATCAGGGATAAGCTCTTGTAATTCCGCTATATCATTTGCCCTTGCCATAACCTTAAGCATATCCATCTGAGCATCCTTAATTAACTGGGGCGTGTCACTCCTTCTGAGTTCCAGACCCCTGATTTTCATATCTCCGTTATCAAACAGACCATAGTATCTATTAAGTGCGCCAGTACGGTCTGACCTTCTGGGAAGAAAAACTATCCACTTATAAATACCTTCAAGTTCAACTGAAATACCACTCTGCTCAAATATTTTTTCGCAGAGTTTTTCATGGTTATTTGAGTTGTCACTGTTACTGCTGCTCTTCAGCCATAAGGAATCAACAATACCATGTAGCACTTCGTATCCCAAATCCTCTGCGATTTTCGCAGTCTCGAGTAACAATTCTCTGCCATAGGCATTTATCACCTCGTGGCATTCTATTCTTCCAAATCTTGCGTTCCTGTATCCCGTGTATCCAAAACAGGTGACGAGTATCCATTTCAATGCATTTTTCCTCGCATCGTAGATTTCGCGGCAATCGCTATATCCTTTGTCCTTAATCCTCTTTTTATATTCTATCCTCCTGTTTATTATCGGTTCTAATACCCGTGGAATCAGTCCAATCCTTCTCTCGCAGATATTGTAATCAATGATAGGAGCACGATGTTTGCTATCCGTACAGCATTTACAGAGAACGGTCTCCGGTGATATGTTATGCTTCACCATTATCGCTGGATACAGAGATGTGAAATCTATTTCGACCACATTTTCATGGAGTCCTGTCTTTGGCTCGTAAATCATACCCCCGCGGTCAGCGAGGAACAGTGTTTTCGCATCCTTGAAATCCTCCGGAACGTTCTTTTTCCAGCGGACCAAGACGTTCTCCCGGAGCGCTTGAGCGATTTGTATCGCAGAGATTACCGTGCCGGGAGTTACCCTTGAAAGTATTTGCAATGGTATCCGCGCTAATCTCGACAGCTCGATTAACCCATGAATTCCAGTTTCTCTGTATATGAACGAATTGTTCCTATCAATATGTATCCGCCCATTTAGCACGCATCTCGGTGGCTTGTATATTATTCTACCGTAACTGAAGTATGACTTAGGGCTTCCCTTTCCAATCGGCTTCAGGTCCCTATCTCTACCAAGGAAAAAATCTCCCATTTCATTGACCTTTGCCCTATAATAGAGATATGGGAGAAGGAACGAGTCACCATTGTTTGTGTACAGAATGTCTGGGTCACTGTTTCTTATTTCATCTATGAGTTGAAGTAGCATCTCTTCCTCTTCTTTTCCCTCTATAACCCTATCACCCAGAACGATTTTTGAAATAGGGTCATCAGGTGTTGGTATCCCGTCAGTTTCGATTTCTACATCTAACTCAGCACTTCTCATTTCTGGTACTGAATAATCAATTGAATTGATGTTTTCAAGTAGCTCAAATTTAAATTCAAAATCAGATTCGTTTTCCCACTCGATAAAAGTCATCGGGATTATGTCATTTTCAAGCACAAAAGCGAAAGGAATGCTGAGGTCCACGTTGAACAACTCGTATTTACAAAACTCTCCCATCTCGTCTATTTCTTTTGCCAATTCCATTAGCGCCCCGTAGTCTCGTAGCGAGACCCTCAGCACCTCTTTTGCGGGTTCACCCAGCCACAAACTTTTTTCTTCGTATTCTAAAGAGTTAATGGCAGGATTATCCACAAGAATCTGTTTTAAACCCTTCAGATTGGCTTGCGATGAATAGACATAGAACGAAGGGAAAAAATTGTGCTCAATTTTTTCAACCGACCCATTCTCTCCCTTTATCCAGACAACTACACAATTTTTACTATTGTCTGCATCAACGTCAATTATCCAGCCCTTCATTTCTCTTTTTCCATCTCCAGTTCCGCTATCTTCTTCCTCAATTCCCCTATCTCCTTTTCCTGCTCCAGTAAGATTGACATGAACATTGATTCCACAGGGTCAACTCTGGCTTCGTAGCTCGCTGCGCTGGCATGCATCCTTGCCTTTTCCATCAATCTATCAAACGCTTCCCTATCTTCTTTTCTTAATGCCCTTCTAAATTCCTGCCATTCCGAGACGAGGTTTTCGAGGATATTTCTGTATGTAGGTACCGTTCTACCCAATTTTAACACCTCCTATCTATGTCAAAAAATTCGTCTAATGTTGTTTGATGGATTGATACAGGTAAATATTGCATGACGAGGTCACGATTAACCAGATGTATCTCGATTCCTTTTTTCTTGCCATTTATTTTTATGATTTCGTCCACCCCATCATACAAAATGTCATTCAATACCAAAGCACGAGAAGCAGGAAGTCTCTTCTTTCTGGTTAGAATCGTGATTAAATTATGTTCACACGTGATATCTTCGACGATTGATAGGCTTCGCTTCAATATCGTTCTCGCTTCTATTTCTCTTACATTCCTATCCATGAGTAGGTCTGTGATACAGGAAATGACCAATAGAGATGGTTCGCACTTACAAATCACTTCTTCGAGCCTGTCAGAGATTATCGAGTCGAGCTGGTAAGCAGTGAATGCCCTGGCAACTTTTATCTTCGATAAAACGTCTTCTGGTTTCAGTCCCGCTCTTTTTGATAAGGATGCGATGGTGTAAAGGTCAATGGAATTTCCGCCATCCACGAAAACTACGTTACTAAAAAGAGAGTTGATTGCACCAACACACAGCATTGAGACCATGTCAAAGGAGAATGGATGGTCGCTATCCACTAACGTTATTTTTGATGATTGAAATCCACCTGAAAATGAATCTATCCTTGGGACTCCTGTATATAAAATTCTGACCTCTGGCTCCATTACAGTTTGTTGGAGGGGAATCTCGACAAGCATTTGCTGCTTACTGGAAGGCATGTTGCAAACAACTCCTGATATAATTATATATTTTTGGTTAGTTAAACTTTACATTACTTTTATTGCCGAATCTCTTTCTTTTAAGCCCTTTCTTCTAATTGCTCCACTTTCCTCTTTTTAAATTGAGAAACAGCACCAGTAGAAAGGAAATAATATCTGCAATATTTACAGTAGTTCCGAAAGTAGCTCCAGTTTCGGATAGGATGTGTGCCAAGCCAAGTGAAAATGAATTTATGATCCTCTCTTCCAAACAATTACAGCTTCTGAACCGAAGTAAAAGGCTAGCACTATCCCTAGAAATTTCACAAAGCTATCAAGTACCTCAGGTTCTAATTTAAGCTCCCCCGTAGCTCCGTAAAATAATATGATTATATATCCAAAGATGAATGTAATTGCAATAATTCTCCTTATTCTAGACTTTTCAACACTTAAAATGCTCTTTCCTTCTTCTAAGGCGTGGTTAAAAAGAAGTATACAAGAAAATAAAATAAGCGCACTTAATACTTTAATTAAGTTATTGTAGAACCAAATTGTGTAAACTAAGAATACAATTCCACCTAAACCAAAGATTAGCCTTATAACTTCTCGAATACTAATTCTATATTCCCCTCCCGTAACCTTTTCACCCATAAAAATATAATAGTCAAAGCATATATAAAAATCTTTTCGGTATTTATTATTTCAAAAAGAATATCCATAGCTTAAGCAAGAATGAACAAAAAGCAAGGTCTATTAATTGGAATCGCTTTGATGCTTCTCTTTGTAGGGATAGCCCTGGCAACTCCATCCACTTCCTCAGCTGTAGAAATATACGCCTTTGACCAAAATCCCGCGGGAAGCGATAAGGTGCGCTGCTTGTCGATGTCGATCTTTCTTGGATGTATCCCTAAAAGTTTGCCATACTCCCACATAGATATTTGCTAGCCGTTCATCCGATTTTCTCAATTCAAATTCTAATTTATTCCTTTTTTCAGTACGGCTTGGAAGATTCTGTTCCCTTATCAATTCTTTAATTTGCGGATATTGTAAAGCTGCTGTTTTTGCCGCTGATACTGCTACGTTCAAAATTATGTTACTAGAAGTGTTAGATACTGTAGTTGTACCCAGTAATAAGTCAGTTTCACGTATATATGTAACAAATTTATCTTTAAAATGTTCAGAATGTTCATGAGCACTTTTAGCCAGATAAGATCCTGAGGAAAGTAAAGAATCTAAAACAGAAGAGGGTTTTGAAACTTGTTCTTCGGGTAAGGCTTCAAAAAGATTTATCGCTTTGTCAAAATTATCTACTTCTTCAGCGGTTTTTAATTCAATAGTATCAAGATTCACCCTTATTTTCGCGATACCTTCGTTCACCTCAGAATAATTTTCTTTTGTTTTCCGGAGGTCTTCCAAAATAGCTTTTAGTTTGACTTTTGACATTATTTATGTAACCAGAGTTTTTATATATAACATATATTCTTTGTGAACTTTCAAATACGTAACTAATCTACATTTAGATTAGACAAGAAGTTTGCGTTACTTTCTACATAAAAACGTTGGTGAACGAATATAGGGAGAGGAGGCAAGATGCCTCGCCCTCGCCTCAATTCAAGAAATTACTGATCGATACTTTCCCCCTGACCCTGAAAGGGTTCATCATCCTGGATCGTCGATTGGCTTTGCGTTGTCTCATCATTTAGTCAAATTTAAACTTAAACTTGACTATCAGAATTTCAACGCTAGGCCGTAGCCTGAATTTCGCTAAAATTTCCGATAGTAGGTTTAAAATTTTCATTTTACCTCCTATCTTTTGAGGCGAGAGGCTTCATGGTCGATAGCATGCACCTCTCCCAAAATAACATATGTTTTTCTTAATGATATGATTTTCGGTGGGATAAAGTTGTTGGTATCTTCCTTCCAGAAACGGTGCTATCTTCTTCTATCTGCCTTATCATAACAAATTCTCCTTCTCTGTTCTCTATAATAGAAATATCGTACTCTCTTCCACCTACACTAATCGCTTCTTTTGTCCCCTCCTTCATCCCCACTATGTTTGAAAGGTAAAAGATTGTTGTATGATATGATAATAAAAAGAGGCAATTGAAACGTGGAGGAATAGCCGGGAGATTTAGCAGTTTCTATCCCCTCCTATACGCCTCCAGCTTAGCCTTCACCCAGGCATAAGGAATAGCACTACCACCTTTCAACAGCGTAGGCTGCTCAACGAGGTAATCCTCACACAGTCGTTCATGTTCGTATAAACTCACCGCCTGTTCCTCCTCATGATTAAAAATCTCAATGCATTCCTCAATTCTTCCCTTCCACAACTGGTCGAAACTGCACTCTTCCACGGGCTTATCCCACCTTAACCCCTTAAAACTCGGCGCTCTTAACTCACCGCCTCCCGTCATCTCGAGATACTGTATCTCTGCCACGAGATGTGGTTTAATCCATTTCATTCCCTTTGGCTTCAAAACTTTCTCTGGGTTGACAACCGGCGCTTTATCGGTTTTTAACTCCAAATCCTTTATTTCGCGCTTTAACATCTTTATCAAATTCTCAGTAAAGCCCGTTCCCACACTGCCTATATAAACCAGCTCAGCATCCCGATACAGAGCCATACCCAGAGCGCTTATCTCTCGCTTCTCGGTGGTGTACCCAACCAGCACCACATCAATAGTCTTCAAATTTTTCAGCTTGAGCCAATCCCATTTCCTTTTTCCTGGATAGTAAACGCTTTCCCTCCTTTTGGCAATCACGCCTTCCATTCCCTTTTTTCTCATTTCATCCCAGAGCTTTCTTCCGTCACCCTCATAACCAATTTTCACGATGTGTTCGCCATCCTGCACTGATTCATCCAATATCTTCTTCCTCTCGCTTAACGGTTTCTTGCTCAAATCTTCTTCGCCTCTTGCCAGGATGTCAAATACTACGTAGGTTGCGGGTATTCCCTTTGCTCTCCCTTCTATCATTAAATCCGAATCAATTTGCTCTCTTTTTTGTAATAGATTGAAATCTGGAACCCCCTTCTTCATTAAAACACACGATTTCTCCATCCAAAACGCAGTTATGTGTTATCTTTCCCAGTTCCTTCACTATCTCAGGGTATCTCCTGCTTATATCCCTTCCTCTTCTATTGATTAACCTCACATCCTCGTAAACCTCTGCAATGCATCTCGTCCCATCCATCTTCGGTTCAAAAATATAGCCCTCTTCATCCAGAACCCCTCCCGTTCCCTTTTCGCATAGCATCGGAAGATATTCCCGTTCCCGGCTGCGTCCACCGCTCACCTTTGAAGGCTCTATCGGCGTTGTTACTGATACCGTTGCTGTTGTTGGGACTGGTTCCTCAATACCCATCCCCACACTTGCTTTCAACGCATCCACGAGACTTTTCTCCTTCTCCTTCTTTGGCAATTCGCCTATTTCTATCTCTTCACCTTCCATCTTCCTTCTTATCAAGTCCTTCAACCTTTCCATGAATGTATCCCTGAACTTCTCCAGATGGAACTCCTTTTTAAGATGCTTCTCTATGAGAAGCTTACCCAACTCTTTCTCATCAACCCCTAATTCACCCTTTCTCGCCACGTGAACATTGCCCATTCTATTTCCCGATTTCAACACTTTATACAACGATATCGCACCATTGCTATTGCTAAGCTCGAAAATGAGCATCAACACATTCCATTTAGCTAAATCATGAATTCGGTAGGAAAGCAATTCTCCGGAAACGAAAAAAGAAACGCACCATGGCTCTAAAATCTTTTATATATGGTGGAGTGGCATTATCCATCCAGGTTTTTATCATCTCCGTGGGCATCAAAATCCTTCTCGCTAACTCGTAACACATGCCCTCCTCCACCCAATACCTCGAGGTAGATCTTCGATATGGCTTGCGAGGTGGGTCTTTTTCGAGGTCAAAAAAGTATGTATGTGCTATTTCATGTGCACATGCGAATCGCTGCCTGACAACCGGTAGCTTCTCATTGATTTTCATTAAAAAGCCGCCTTTGCAGGGAACGATCAATGCATCGGTATCTAACGCAGCTCGCTCGATTTCAATGACTTTTCGTTCCTTTGCAACTATTTCAGGATTAACAGGGGGCGTTTTTTGTCCTGTTTTCTCTACGAGGTTCTCAACATCATCAAACAAAGCATTTTTTACTACTTTCTTTAAATCTTAAACGTTGTCAATCTTTATTGCATTGAAAGCTTTACCGATAAGTTTATCCCCAAGCCATTTCCATAGCTTTGACTCTTCTTCGAACCTTGTATCACGGTTAGTCATGATGAGTGATATTGTGTTTTTTGATATTATTCTTATTCCTGCTCCAGTGCCTTGATAATGTTTTCAATTTTATAAATTTTTAAATATGCCATCCCTAACTTTCTACGGCGGCGTGAACGAAATCGGCGGCAACAAGATACTGTTAAATTTTAATAACGCATACCAGATTATGCTACACCCTAACCTTCGCACGCAAGCCATTCAACAGTATCCTTACGCTTTTGCTTTTTATATGCTTTCCTGCCCGCTTCTGTCCGCATCTTAGCGCGATCCCGCACT
>Ga0190336_1000295_pt1 | contig 10097 bp, 14 predicted proteins | sample 487204910_MG_FD_161651 | JGI IMG/M metagenome (GOLD analysis project Ga0190336, IMG submission 161651) | Hydrothermal vent sediment bacterial communities from Southern Trench, Guaymas Basin, Mexico - 4872-04-9-10_MG | ecosystem: Environmental > Aquatic > Marine > Hydrothermal vents > Sediment ...
ACAAATACAGTTTATGAACAATAAGCCAATAATAGTGGATGTGAGGGGGATGTTTGATGAAGAAGAAGCGAAGGAGAAAGGGTTTTATTATAGGAGGTTGTAATGATTAGGAGGCGCGATAAAATGGAGGCGCTATCTGTTGATATTGAGAGAAAAGTGAGGGCGTTAGTGGACGCAGGGTATTACTCAAACAAATCCGAAGTAATAAAAAATGCCGTAATAATGAGTCTTGCGTATAAGGAGAACGTGCCGGATACGAGGGTGTTGCCGGTGAGAGAGATGGTGAAGCGGATGTTTGATGCGGGGGAAGCTACGAGGAACGGCACAGGGCAGCGGAAGCTGCCCATAAAGATTTTCTTTTAGCACAGGTTTTCTTTTGTAAAAAGAAAAAGTGTGTTGATGTGCGCGGGATGTTTGATGAACAAGAAGCAAGGAGGAAAGGGATCTATTACAGGAGTTTGTGATTGCATGATATTACTTTAGTTGTGCTTTTCCGCATTTGACCTTTGCCGTTCTTGGAATAGATGTAACCTTGATAAGATATGGTATTTATATTGATGGAAAGACAACAAAGAGAAAGTGCTGACAATGCCATTTTTTCCTCTCTTCCCTCTTTATACGCCATTTATAGAAATAGAAACACAAATGTTTATTTAAAGCTTAGGAAGTTTATATGGACAAATAGCAAGCTGGAGCAACATCAATGCCCGACGAAGACTTCTTAAGGGAATCGTTGCGAAAAATAGCGAAAGGTGCGGGCTTCGTTCTCTTGGGAACAATAATAGGCAGATCATTTGGTTACGGCTCAAGATTGATAATTGCACGGTTAGGTGCAAGCGATTATGGTCTGGTCGCACTCGGTTTTGCAGTGATGTCAATTATTTTAGTTTTATATACAGTATAACTTAGTTATACTTATGGTAAGAGTAAAAGTGAAGGTAGGGGAAAAGGGGCAGATAGTCATACCGAAGATGCTGAGGGAGGTGCTGGGAATAGAGCCGAGGAAATATGTAACGATAGAAATGCAAGAGGACAGGGCAGTGATATTAAGGAGGAGTACGAAAGAGCTTGTAGAGTGGCTGGAGGTAAACAGGAAGCCTATTGCAAGGGATGTTTCGAGGTATAGCTTGGAAAATGAGTTCGAGTAGAGTCTTTCTTGATGCTAATTACATAATTTACCTGCGGTATGCCGAGGACGACAAGATATATGAATATTGCGTGGAACTCCTTAGGAAGCTTGATGAATACGAATCGTTAACGAACATGGTTGTGATTGACGAGGTCGTTTGGATATTATGGAAAAGATATAGGATAGACAAGGCGGAGATTTTCGAGTTTCTTGACCGGGTGGTTGAGTTTTTGACCATAATACCGTTAGACGAAGAGGATTACAAGCGGATGCGGAAACTCATGCTTAATTACGGTCTGAAGCCGTCAGACGCATTGCACGTTTCGACAATGAGTAAAACGAAGACAAGTTACATTATATCGGAAGATGGGGAATTTGACAGCGTGGAATGGCTAAAGAGGATTTGGCTGGGAAAGCAAGAGCTTTGATTTGTAGCATGGATTAACACATGACCGAATACAAACTCTTCGCACAGCGCGTTGGACTCGTAGGAATCACGAATGCAATCGTTAGTCTGCGTGGGTTAATCATTATGGCGAATTCCAATTTTAACGAACAGGAGCAGAATCAAATGCCAGATGAAGACTTCTTAGGGGAATCACTTCGTAAAATAGCGAAAGGAGCGGGAGTAAGTTTTGTTGGCGCCTTCGCTGGGCTGGCTTTAGGCTATCTCTCAAGGATGATTATAGCGAGATGGCTTGGCACATCGAATTACGGGTTGATTTCGCTTAGCTATGCGGCAATGATGATAGGAGCAACACTCTCTCTGGTGGGCTTGCCTGGAGGGATACAGAGGTTCATTTTATAAGGGGAAAGGAGATAAGAGCGGGATAAAAGGAACGATTTTAGGTGCTTTGAAGATAAGTCTTCCTATGAGCATAATTTTTGTCACCATCAGTTATCTTCTCATAGAACCGATGACTGCCTTTTTGTCGGATAAATGTGAATCCATCTTTTTCAAGGATTTTTATTAACTTCTCTGCTGTTATAGCTGGTAACTTAGACATTTAGTGCCAATTCCGGTTTTCTCACCATCACCTCCCCGATTTTAAAGTAGGAGATATTATTTATACAACAACGATTTCATCTGCGAAATCCTTTATTGAAAGCAAGCTGAGTTCGATCCATTCCTCTTCATTTCTCTTCTTATCATTACGCTTATCCCGTTTTTGCGTGAAGGTTTTGGAACCCAACCAATATAGGGGAGATAACAGAGGGTATTTCCTAAGAAAGCTCTTACTGCTGTTTTTGTAGCTAAAACGCCTTTTGTTTTCAGTTGGCGGTAGTTCATTCCCTCATTCCTTTTTTCCTCTCTTCCCTCTTTATACGCCATTTATAGAAATAGAAACACAAATGTTTATTTAAAGCTTAGGAAGTTTATATGGACAAATAGCAAGCTGGAGCAACATCAATGCCAGATGAAGAATCATTTCTGGATGTTTCACTGCGAAAAATCGCGAAAGGAGCGGGCTTCGCTTTAATAGGAACCTTAATAGGAAGAGCATTTGGCTATGGGTCGAGAATAGTTATAGCAAGATTCATCGGTGTGGATGGTTACGGTTTAATTTCACTTGGTTTTGCAGCTTTAACCATGGCTGCCGCACTCGCTGCGATTGGATTGCCATCGGGAATCACACGTTATGTCTCTTTCTACAAAGGGAAAGAAGATGCGAGAAGAATAAAAGGCACGATTATTTCTGCAATAAAAATGAATTTTCCAATCAGCGTTATCTTTGCACTTCTTCTTTTCTTCGGCGCCGATTGGATTTCCATATATGTTTTCCACGACGCTAACTTAACACCCATTTTAAGAATTTTCTCTATTGCTGTTCCTTTTCTGGTTTTAGCACGAGATCTCTTATCTGCAACGGTAGGCTTCCAGGAGATGAGGTATAATGTTTACACAGAAAATATATTTAATGAGGTTTTAAAATTAGGTGCAATTGTTATCCTCGTTACATTGGGATTTGGTATTATAGGAGCGGCGTGGGGCTGGGTTTTAGCTATCGTATTAATGCCGTTCTTAGCTTTTTATTTTTTAGAAAAGAAAGTTTTTCCTATTTTCAACACGAAAATAAAAGCAATATCAACGGAGAAAGAACTTTTTGCGTTCTCTTGGCCCTTGATTTTTGTTGGTATGGCAGGAATAGTAATGGGATTTATGGATACGTTAATGCTTGGTTATTTCTGCAGTGCTTATGAAGTTGGGATATACAATGCAGCGCTGCCAACTGCGATGTTAATACGAATGCCCAGTTTAGCGCTTGCTTCTATTTTCATGCCGGTAATAACTGAGTTATACGCTCGTGAAAAATATGATGATCTAAGAGACACTTATAGCACAGTAATAAAATGGGTTTTATCGCTTTCTTTTCCCGCTTTCCTTTTGATGGCTCTTTTCTCTGATGACGTTATAAAGATATTGTTTGGCGCTGAGTATGCCATAGGAGCGGAAGCTTTAGTTATACTGGCATTCGGTTTTTTTATATCCACTGTTCTTGCTCGTGCATCTGATATTATTAGCGCATCTGGGAGGACAAAAATAACGATGGGTTGTTATTTAACGGGTTCTGTGACAAATTTCTGCTTGAATCTTTATTTGATACCGCTGTTTGGAATAAATGGAGCGGCAATGGCAACTGCGTTATCATCGGTTTTTATGGCTATCCTTTATTTCATATTTGCGTATCGCATTAGTAAGTTGCAACCATTTGAGCTAAATCACCTGAAGCCGGTATTTTCAGCATTTGTCGCAGTTTTTATCGTTTATGCGCTCACAAAATATTTGATTGGCGTTTCATTTTTCAGTTTGGTTGTGATGTTCTTAGTCTTCTTAGCGCTTTACTTTCTCTTCCTATTGCTTATAAAAGCATTTGATGAGCACGATTTGGTGATAATGCGCGCGATAGATCAAAGGTTGGGAACGAAATCCGATTGGATACGGAAAATCATACAAAGGTTTTTATGAAGTTAATAGTTATAACCAAATACTGATATGAAAATAAGACTCGTGACCATGGGACGTTTTCATACCTATCATCAACAACCTGCACAGAATCCATCGTCGATTCTTCATGAGGGGCTTAATGTAGTATTCGGGGGGAGCTCAAACAATCCTCTTATGTGGGAGTTTAAAGGAGGAGACTTAGTACTGAAAGCATGGAAGCGTGTTGCAGATGATTTTCCGCACGCGATGCTTCATGCTTGTGCCAGACCGCCAAAAAAGAAGGTTTTTTCGTCTATTCCAAATGTTAGATGGCATGACATTCTACCACAAGATAAATATTTCGACCTTCTTCGCCGTGCAGATGTATTTGTCCGTCCAGAAAAACACACACCAGCTATGGGGGTATGTCGAAGCCATGGATTTTGGTTTACCTATAATTGGACTACGTGTTGATGACAATACAGTTTATGTGGAGCATAAGAAAACAGGATGGTTAGCACCCCCGCCGGTTAAAGATAGAGATAAAACAGTTGAATCTTTAGCACAGGGTATCGCTTACTTTCTGGAAAGCGAGACGCTATTCGCTTCTTTCCACAGTCAGGATGCTCCCTTCTCAGCTCGATAATCCTACTCTCGATCTCTGGATTAATGGTGTGAGGATTATGCACAGCATGGCTCCTCGGTTCACGAATGCCCTCTACGCCATCCCTCTCGTATTGGGGTTCCAGCGATAGTATGTCGCGCGAGACCTATTCCGGCTACATGCCTCGGTGATATTTCACAGCAGCTCAGCCAATCTAAATAGATACTTTCGCTGCCGGAAAGTGGTTTCACCGCAATAAATCGTCATTCTCAAGCCCTCCTTCACATAGAAGGTAGAGCATCAAGCATCAAGCAAATATTTATTATCAAATATTTATTATATTTGTACAATGTATATAATATAATCTTAAGTAATAGCTATCCAGAAATAAGTGGGCGTGATAGAAATGACCCTGACCAAAGCGAAGAAAGGTTTTGACGGTGTGTGGGCAAGTGGTTTTGAGGTATCCACTTCGTATGCCGTTCCGGATGCCAATATACTAACGATGACGGAATATCTTCGAGCAGCATCTGTAATGAATGACGCAGTTTCAATTCCCGTCGTTGCCGACTGCGACACCGGCTATGGTAACTCAAATAATGTAATGTACATGGTGAAAAAATACGAAGCGGCAGGGATTGCCGCAGTCGCAAAATGGGAGTAAAAAAATGAAAGTCATAATTTTAGCAGCTGGGGCGTCTAAACGGTTAAGACCAATGACGGATAATATACCGAAATGTCTTATAAAAATAGGTAAAAAATCGATAATAGATTATCAAATTGAGGCATTGACGAATTCAGGAATAACCAATATTTTCATTGTAGTAGGCTATCTTGCAGAAAAAATAATGAAACATTTAACTTTAACATATCCTGATATTAATTTTAGGTTCATATATAACCCCTATTATATGCAGACTAATACAATTTATTCGTTATGGTTAGCCTCTTCAGAAATGAATGAGGATTTTGTTTATCTTAATGCCGATGTTCTTTTTGATAAAAAGATTATTAAAAATTTGGTAGAATCCCCATTTAGAAATTGTTTAGCAATAAGCCATCAAAAATGCTCTGATGAAGAAGTAAAAGTAATTATTGATACAAATAATTTAGTGAAAGACATAGGCAAAGATATAGATCCTAAGCAAAGTGATGGCGAGTTTATGGGGGTATAAGTATGAAGACAAAAAGAATAGTTTCAGCGGAAGAATCACAAATATCAATGAAAAAGTTTTCTAATAAAAAAGTAATCGTTTGTGATTTAGATAATACATTAGTTCCACCAAGGTCAAAAGTAACGAACGATATGGTAATCATTTTAAAGAGACTAATGGCAAAATATACATTAGTGGTCTTAGCTGCTGGTGGATTTGAAAGAGTAAAGACCCAGTTATTGGAGAAAGTAAAAATTCCATTTGTATTTAGTTACTATGGAACCGTCTATCATAAGTATTCTGGAGATCAGTATTCTCTAATAGCGGATTATACACGACCCTTAGAAAATGTATCAAAGATAAAAAAAGTTATACAACAAATCAGAAATAAGTATGGTTATACCAGCTATTATGGAGATTCTTATGTGGAATTCCGTAACGTAATAATCTTTCCGTTACTTGGTTCAGAAGCACCCATAGAAAAGAAATTAGTTTTTGATCCCGATAAGAAAAAAAGAAGATTAATTTATCCTGAACTAACGAGACTTTTACCAGAAAATGAAGTTCTAATAGGGGGTACAAGTTCTTTTGATATACTCAATAAAGGAATAAATAAAGCATTTGGTATTAGAAAAATAATGGAATCGGGATTTAGAAAAGAAGAAATTGTTTATATTGGTGATGATTTCACAGAAGGATCCAATGACCATGCCGTGAAGGGGTTAGTTGATATTGTTGAAGTAAAAAATAATATAGATGCGTTAAATAAACTGAGGGAATTTTTATGAAAATATATGCAATTATAATGGCAGGAGGGATTGGTAAAAGGTTTGGCGGAGATGTACCAAAACAATATATTGATTTGAATGGCAAGCCAGTCCTATCATATACTTTAGAGACTTTTGATAAATGTGAACTAATAAATGGTATCATAGTTATTTATAATGAAGCCTTTTTCGAAAAGACTAAGAAGATAGTTGAAAGATATGGTATCAAAAAAGTAAAGAAATATATTTGTGGTGGAAAAACCCGGCGAGAGTCATCTTTTAACGGATTAAATGCTTTGAAGGATGTTAAACCTGACATAGTTGTGATTCATGATGCTGTTAGGCCTTTTGTTACCAAAAAGATTATAGAAGATTCAATAGATGCGGTCAAAAAAGGATATGATGGGGTGGATGTAGGAATTAAAACAAATCATACAATTTTACATGAGTTTGAAAATAAGGTTTTAAAGATTGAAGATAGGGAGCATTTATATGAAGGGCAAACGCCTCAAACTTTTAAATATAATAAAATTTATAAAGCATATTTAGATTTTGATGAAAAGAAATTAGGACCGGTTATAGATGATGTTCATTTAGCTCTTAAAATGGGTTTGAATATAGGTCTTGTCATTGGCGATGAAAAAAATATTAAAATAACAACTCCAATAGATTTATTCATTGCTGAGAAAATTTGTCAAACAGAATTTTTAAGGAGAAAGCTGTAAAGAGAGGGGGTAAGTTATGAAGGCAGCAGCAATAATATTGGCTGGTGGACCCGGAGATAGATTTAGATCAGAAGTGCCAAAACAATTTGTCAAATTGGCAGGTAAACTTGTTATAGAGCATACTATTGATGCATTTGAAAAGCATCCATTAATAGATGAGGTTTACGTAGTCGTTCATAAGAAGTTTTATAATCTAATGGAAGATATAATACAACGTAATGCTTATAAAAAGGTTAAAAAATGTTTAATAGGCGGTGTAACGAGGCAAGAATCCTCAAAGATTGGGGTTTTTGCGTGTGAAGATGATGTAGGAAAAGTGCTTATCCATGATGCAGTAAGACCTTTTGTATCAGAAGAAATAATAACAAATGTAATTTTGGCTTTGGATAAGTTTCCTGCAGTGGACGTTGCCATACCCTCCGCAGACACAATAATAGAAGTTTCTGATAATAAAATAATAAGAGACATACCTCCAAGAAAATATCTATTACGAAGCCAAACTCCGCAGGGTTTCCAGCTGCCTGTAATTAAAAAAGCCCATACATTAGCCGAAAAAGATGGTTATAGTGGTGCTGTTGATGATTGTTCATTACTATTAAAATATAATTTGAGCAGTATTTATGTCGTAGATGGTGCAGGATATAACATGAAGATAACATACCCCTTAGATATTCATATCGCCGATAAAATCTTTCAAATATACAAAGTTAAATTACCAAATATAGATTTAAAAACACTTAAGAAAGGATTAAATAATAAAGTAGTTGTTGTTTTTGGTGGAACGAGTGGAATAGGCTTAGAGATTTGTAAAATATGTAAGGAGTTGGGTGGAAATAGTTATTGCTTCTCTAGGCGTACAGGAGTTGATATACGTGATTTTGAAAGCATCAAAAAAGCATTGAAAGAGGTATATAAAAACAATGATAGAATTGATTCCGTAGTATGCACAGCAGGTATCTTAAAGATGAGTCTCATAGAAACAGCTAAAATATCTGACATAATAGATCAAATAAATATAAACTTAATCGGAAATATACTGGTAGGTAAGGCCAGTATTCCTTACCTTAAGGAAACAAGAGGTAGCTTAATATTTTTTGCGTCAAGTTCATACACTAGAGGTAGAAGCGGCTATACCCCCTATAGCGCATCTAAAGCAGCATTAGTTAATTTTGTGCAAGGTTTTGCCGATGAAGTGAGTCATTATGGTATTAAGGTAAATGTGATAAATCCTGAGAGAACCGATACCCCACTAAGGCGTAAGCAGTTTGGAAATGAAGATACAACTTTATTGCTTTCTCCGAGATTTGTAGCTTTAACAACTTTAAAGGCAGTTGTAAGTGATATAACCGGCGCAGTTATAGAAGTGAGGAAAATAGATGAAAACGAAGAAGTCTAAAAAAGTCGAATCAATAAAGGAATTGAGGGAATTATGCTTGGCGGGGAGATATGAAGGTAAACTTCCTGGTTTAGATAGAATTTTTTATAGAAAAGTATCTACATATTTCACAAAATTATCTCTGATATTAGGTATTTCTGCAAACCAAGCAACATTATTGAGTCTATTCTTTCTATTAATTGGCGGTTTTTTCTTAATATTCACAAATATCATAGCCTTAATTATTAGTGCTCTATTTTTGATCCTTTATAATATATTTGATGGTGTTGATGGAGAAATAGCGAGATATACTAAAACGACCTCAAAAATTGGAAAAGATCTCGATTTTATAGTTGGAACATTTCTGAATCCATATCTATTCGCTTGCATGGCCTTTGGAAGCTATTTTATGTTACATGACATTATTATTTTTGCATTTGGATTCTTGGCAGTAATTATAAACTTATTACCTGAGCTATCCAATTTGGATCTCTTGTATCGTATTCCCTATTTGGAAGGGACATTGCCAGACCTATCTAAAAATACGAGCGGCGAAAAGAGTTTTATTGGGAGATATATTTACAGACCTGTGAGGGATTTAAAAATTTTTTTATGCCCTGGTGGGCTCATATACCCTGTCTTGATACTCACAGCGTTAGATATTTATCTTGCACCTCTATCTATAAATATTCCAATAATCGGATTATTTACAATAAATGCGAGATATGCGTTTTTAATTGTCTATGGAGTTGGTAAATTGAGTTCTTTTGTTCTAACAAATATCCGATACATGAAAAAAGAGCAAGCACATAAATTGGCTTAGATACCGACATTGCTTTTCATTCCACCTCCTTCACCTTTCAATTGGTTTTAGCTTTAAATATAAAAAATCCATTCTAGTAAACAATCAATCCAGACCAATATAGGCCAGACTTTGGGTCGAAGAGAAGACCACAATTTAAAAACCATCTCATTGCTTCTCTCGTTTTCTTTTATTTCTTCTTTTGTTATATCTATTTAACCCCCTCCAAAATGTCACCATTCAGCAAGCCTTTGTAGGCTTCCTTTATCCCTGAAACCCAATGAAATGACAATGCCAATCAAAACGACACCAAGAGAAGCGATCTTTGTCACGGAAGAGCTAAATTGGAATCCTGCAATAGGTGTTACAGAGGGCGTTAGTAGACTTGCTAAATGGGTAGAAGAAAATAAGTCTATTTTTAGTGTGAGACGACCCTAAACGAATAGATAGCTTGTTTGGATGTTTCGCTACACATTCCTTTGGATCTTTCGTCGAGTAGAACTCATAGCCCACCTCCTATTGGAGTATTAGCTCCGAGGTAGCTATGAGCTCCCTCACAGAACCGGACTTGAGGTTTTCCCTCATCCGGCTCTTCAGAAGCACATCCTCTACGAT
>Ga0190336_1000297_pt1 | contig 10078 bp, 6 predicted proteins | sample 487204910_MG_FD_161651 | JGI IMG/M metagenome (GOLD analysis project Ga0190336, IMG submission 161651) | Hydrothermal vent sediment bacterial communities from Southern Trench, Guaymas Basin, Mexico - 4872-04-9-10_MG | ecosystem: Environmental > Aquatic > Marine > Hydrothermal vents > Sediment ...
ATTTTGGAGAAAATAAATTATAGAGGGGAAAATGTATTTTAGAAAAATAATATTTTCATTGTTTATTTTTTTATTTTCGCTTTGTATTTCATCAGCAGGATTGGCGGATAGGACATATTTAACTCCTATTTCAGAAAGTGAGACACTGATATTTTCAGAAGATGTAGATGTTTATGTAGAAACCGCAACCGAGAGTGGAAACCTCTCCGGATGTTTTAGCGGAACCTACTCTACTATATCTAATTGGTTAGTAATAACCTCTGATGATTATGCAGGATATGGGTTTGGATTTGGCTCTTGGACAGTTGAAATAAATGGGCAACTTTATGAGGGTTATTCGGTAGTAGCTAAAAAACCAGGAGAATTTGGATATTCCGCTATTGATGGTGATATTAGAGGAATAATGCATGAGTACACTGGTGAACTAGCCAGTTTCTTAGGCACTCAATATAGTGGCACTTTTTATTCCACAGAGACAGGAAGAGAAGAAACCCAATCTAGTGCTTCTGTTTCACTTAAAGTTTATTCTAACACTTCTAGCTCCTCTCTTTCTGGTTATTATTCTGGCGCAACGAGTGTTACAGGGCTTACCTTTGATTTTGATGTAAGTAACTTAGATCCTTTTCAAGAATGGGATATAGATGAACTTGTTTCTTTTATTGGCACTTATGATTGGAGTGAAACAGGTCCTGGAACTGATGGTGAAGTATATATAGTTGGTCCATTAGGGAGTATAACTGGGACTTTAAAGGGAGTTTATTATGATGATGAAGAGTTGGATATAGAATATGTAGAACATGCCGGAACTGCTCCTCCTATTCCTATTCCTTCTACCATTTTTCTTTTAGGTTCAGGTTTGATTGGATTGGGTTTGTCAAGGAAAAGATTTTTAAGAAAGAAGTGAAGCAAGGCCATTTTTGCTTAATTTAAAACTTATCAAGAGGTTTTGCTTCTTATACGGAATTTTCTAGCTTTTTCTCTTGAATTTTTCTCCATTCCTTCCTAAAAAACCTTTATCCAAAAACCAATCGCAGATTTTGGGAACTTGCTTTACTTTTGCTCCTTTTTGTTTTATCATTGTTCTTACCCCGTGAGTGTGTTTTCACCTTTTAGGTGAAAGGTATTTTTTCAAAATCACTTTATTATAGTATACCTGCCTGTTCGGCAGACTGGCTTACGGGGTTTCTTGTAGGACAAACGAGGATTTTGGGGAAAATAAGCCATTTTTCTTTTTAATAACCTTCCTGCCTGTCGGCAGACAGGTTTGCAAGAGTTTCATTTTTATAAGCACCTTCTATTTGCACCAGAGGCAGAGTAGTATATAAAAGAGTTAAAATAGAGGGAGGGTTTGTTATGTACTATTCTCGTTATTTTCTTCCTACTTTAAAAGAAACACCATCTGAGGCAGAGATAAATAGTCATAGGTTAATGCTCCGTGCAGGAATGATTCGCAAGTTGACTGCTGGGATTTATTCTTATTTACCCTTTGGTTTAACTGCCCTACGGAAAGTAGAAAATATTGTGAGGGAAGAAATGAATAGAGCAGGTGCACAGGAAGTGCTTTTGCCTACAGTGCAACCTGCCGAATTATGGCAGGCATCAGGACGTTGGGAAAGATATGGGAAAGAATTGTTGCGATTTAAAGACCGCCATGAACGTTTTTATTGTATGGGACCCACTCATGAAGAAGTGATTACTGATTTAGTGAGAAAAGAAGTGAGGTCTTATAGAGACCTTCCCTTAAATCTTTATCAGATTCAGACTAAATTTCGTGATGAAATCCGCCCCCGTTTTGGTCTGATGCGCAGTAGAGAATTTATCATGAAAGATGGTTACAGTTTTGACATAGATGATAGAAATGCCGAAAAAACCTATTGGCAAATGTATGATGTCTATAAAAACATCTTTACTCGCTGTGATCTTGATTTTAAAGTAGTAGAGGCAGAAACAGGCACTATTGGTGGAAGCTTTTCACATGAATTTATGGTGTTGGCAGAGGTAGGAGAAGATACTATTGTATTTTGCCAAAACTGTGATTATGCAGCTAATATTGAAAAGGCAGAAGTAGTAACTCCGGCTATTTCTCCATCTGAAAGGCCTAAATCCAGAAAGGAAATACACACACCCAATAAACATACGGTAGAAGAAATAACAGAGTTTCTCAATGTCTCCCCTCAAAAAATAGTCAAAACCATAATTTATTTAGCAGATGAAAAACCTGTGGCTGTCTTGGTTAGAGGTGATCATGATATTAATGAAATCAAACTTCAGCGTCTATTAGATTGTAAGACCCTAATTATGGCCCCACCAGGAATTGTAAAGAACCTGACAAAGGCCGAAGTAGGATTTGCCGGTCCTATAGGATTAAACATACCCATCATTGCTGATAATAGTTTGAAAAACATGGTCAATTTTGTCACCGGGGCCAATAAAACGGATTACCATTTTATCAATGTGAATTTAGATGATTTTAAAATTAGTCAGTTTGCTGATGTGCGATTTATTACTTCTGAAGACAGATGCCCTCGCTGTAGAGGCGAATTAGAATTTAAAAAAGGCATAGAAGTAGGACATATTTTTAAACTAGGCACAAAATATAGTGAGGCATTAAAGGCTACTTATTTAGATGCCCAAGGTAAAGAACAATTTATAATCATGGGTTGTTATGGAATTGGCATTGGACGCACCTTAGCTGCTATCATTGAACAACATCATGATGAAAATGGAATTATTTTCCCTTTATCTATTGCTCCTTTTCAGATTTATCTTTTAGCCATAGATACCAAAAATCAGAAGGTTCTAGAAACTGCTGAAAAATTATATGGACAACTTTCTTCTCATTGGCAAGTTTTTTATGATAATCGGGATGAACGGCCTGGAATTAAGTTCAAAGACGCAGATTTAATTGGAATACCTTTAAGGATTACCTTAGGTAGAGATTTAAAAAAGGAGAAAGTGGAAGTCAAAATAAGAAAAACAGGTGAAACTTTACTTATTCCCATAACTGAATTAAAATTAAATATTGAAAAAATAATGCAAACACTTTGATTATGATACGCATTGAGGACATTATAGATAGGGTTTTAAGTTATAATCCTAATGCAGATGTTTCTTTATTTAGAAAGGCTTATATTTATGCCGCTAAAGCTCATAAGGGACAACTGCGTCTTTCCGGTGAGCCTTACTTATCTCATCCTTTAAATGTGGCTTTTATTTTGGCCAAGATGCGTTTGGATGTAATTACTGTAGTCTGTGGGCTTTTGCATGACACAGTAGAAGATACCCTGGTAACCATTGAAGATATAAAAAATCAATTTGGGGAAGAAATTGCAGTTATTATTGATGGTTTAACCAAATTGAGCAAAATTTCCTTTTCCTCAAAGAGAAAACGCCATGCTGAAAATATACGAAAGATGATTTTGGCCATGGCTCAAGACATTCGTGTAATTTTGGTCAAGTTAGCAGATAGATTGCACAATATGCAAACCTTGGGTTATTTGCCTCCTGAAAAACAGAAATTAATTGCCAAAGAAACTTTGGAAATTTATGCCCCTCTGGCTGCCCGTTTAGGTATAGGATGGTTAAGAACAGAATTGGAAGATTTATCGCTTTATTATTCAGATACAAAGACCTATCAGCGTATTTCCCAAGGTATTGCCCGACGCAAAGAAGAAGAAAAAAGATATATTGGGGAAATCAAGACCATTCTTCAGAATAAATTAGAGGATTTAGGTATAAAAGGGCGTATAGAAGGCCGGACTAAGAGTATCTTTAGTATCTATCGGAAAATGAATAAACAACAAATTGACTTAAACCAAATTTATGACCTGGTAGCCTTTAGAATCATCGTTAACACTATTAAAGAATGTTATGAAACTTTAGGTATGGTGCATTCTCTTTGGAAACCTATTCCTGGGAGATTTAAAGATTATATTGCCATGCCTAAACCAAATATGTATCAAAGTTTGCACACTACAGTGATAGGACCTTATGGTGGTCGTATCGAGATCCAAATTCGCACAGAAGAAATGCATCGTCTGGCTGAAGAAGGTATTGCTGCCCATTGGCGTTATAAAGAAGGGAAAGAGGGGGATGAAGAAGAAGTCAGGCGTTTTGCTTGGTTAAGGCAAATTTTAGAATGGCAAAGGGAGTTAAAAGAACCCCGCGAGTTTTTGGAAGCAGTTAAAACAGACCTTTTCCCGGAAGAAGTCTATGTGTTTACTCCTAAAGGAGATGTTAAGGCCTTGCCTGCTGGTTCTACAGCTATAGATTTTGCTTATAGTATCCATTCAGAGATAGGACACCATTGTGCTGCGGTAAAGGTAAATGGTCGTCTAGTGCCATTACGCTACAAGCTAAATACTGGAGATGTGGTGGAAGTTACTACTTCACCCAAACAACATCCCAGCAAAGATTGGCTTAAATTTGTTAAAACCCCAAGGGCTCGGACGCGCATTAAACACTATTTACGTAACCTAGAGCGAGAACAAGGATTTTCTTTGGGAAAAGAATTATGTGAAAAGGAATTCAAAAAATACGGATTGGATTTCCCCAAAATCTTCAACAGCCCTGAGTTTACTAAGATAGCCAAAAAACTTTCTTTCAAAACCACAGAAGATCTTATTTTAGCCGTAGGTTATGGAAAGCTATCTGTGAAACAAATTATCCGCCGCCTTCTTCCTCCCCTTGAAGAAAAAAAAGAAAAACAAGTTATTTCCCAAAAAACACCTTCCTCTGATATTAAGGTAAAGGGGGTAGAAGGTGTTTTGGTCAAAATAGCTCGCTGTTGCTGTCCACTGCCTGGTGATGAGATTGTAGGTTATATTACTAAAGGTCATGGAATTACTGTTCATCATGCTAATTGTAGGAATCTTTTGAGTGCCGACCCCAACAGATTAGTGGAAGTAACTTGGGGAGAAAGAACCAATCAGGTTTATCCTGTTAAAATAGAGATAAAATGTAGTGACAAAGTAGGGCTTTTAGCAGAAATAAGTGGGGCAGTGGCCAAGGTAAAGGCCAATATCATTGCTTCTAAGACAAAGACTACCTCAGACCACCGTGCTTTTTTTTCATTTGTAGTAGAAGTAAAGGACAGGGAGCAATTCCAAGCGGTGATAAATGCTATTCGCTCTATTGATGCAGTAGAAAAAATAAAACGTCAGAGTATATAAAAGGCATGAATATTCCTTTATTAGACCTCAAAATACAATATCAGAGTATAAAATCAGAAATCAAACAGGCACTGGATAAAGTATTAGAAAGTCAGCATTTTATTCTCAATGAACATGTTGAGACATTAGAGAAAAAAATTGCACATTATTGCGGTTGTGATTATGCTATAGGTGTCTCTTCAGGTAGTGATGCCCTGGTGGTGTCATTAATGGCTATTGATATTCAACCAGGTGATGAAGTTATCACTGTTCCTTACACTTTCTTTGCCACGGTTGGTTCGATAGTTCGTTTGGGTGCAAAACCCGTATTTGTGGATATTGAGTTAGATACGTTTAATATAGATGTAAATCAAATTGAAGAAAAAATTACCCCCCGTACTAAGGCCATCATTCCTGTTCATCTCTTTGGCCAATGTTGTGAAATGCAAGCTATTATTGATATAGCTAGAAAATATAATCTGAAAATCATTGAAGACGCAGCTCAGGCCATAGGAGCAGAATATAAGCAAAAAAAAACAGGGAGTTTAGGTGACATAGGTTGCTTTTCCTTTTTCCCCTCCAAAAATTTAGGTGGTTATGGTGATGGTGGCATGATAGTGACAAAAGTGAAACCTATTTATGAAAAGATAAAAATGCTTAGAGTACATGGTGCCTCTTCTAAATATTATCATAAACTTATTGGAGGTAATTTCCGTTTAGATGAATTACAGGCAGCCATCCTTTTGGTAAAATTTAAATATCTAGATGCATGGAATAAAAAAAGGGCAGAGTGTGCACAACGTTATTATCAATTATTTTCTGAGACTGGTCTTTTAGATTTCATAATCCCTCCTAAAATTAAACAGAGCAATCATGTTTTTCATCAGTATGTGGTCCGTGTTCAAAAAAGAGACCAACTCTTAAAATATCTAAAGACTCAAGGTATTGGTTGTGCGATTTACTATCCTCTACCATTGCATTTGCAGGAGTCTCTTTCTTTTTTAGGCTACAAAAGAGGAGATTTCCCTCAAACTGAACGAGCATCTAAAGAGACGCTAGCCCTTCCCATGTATCCCGAGTTAACTATCAAACAACAAGAATATATAGTCAAAAAAATAAGAGATTTTTATAACCAAGTTTAATTATGCTCTTCTTTGGGCAACACAGCGGCAGGGAATTCTTTCTTCTTCGGCGTTTATAAAGAAATTTTTCTTTACTATTAAAGTCATTACATCATTATAGAAGTTATTTTGGGAGATAAAATTTTTTAAAAAATTAAGCTCTTGCAAGTTAAATTTGTCTTGGCATTTTTTTAAGATGCCTTTTACACAATCATCGCTTAGTTTGCAATAAGAGATGGAAGGACTTTCCCCTTCAGCACACACCTCAAGTGTTTGGGGGTCCAATTTTTTGACTTCTTTTTGGATGACCTTAATAAAATTATTGAGTTTTTCTTCAGAAATACAAAAGTCCTTCGCCCTCTGGATCTGCTTTTTTATTGCTTCAGCTTGGACTTGGACTTCAATATTCTTTATCTCTATCCTTCCTTTTATAATCTCATAAATAAAGGGACTATCAATTTTGTCTCGCCACTTTTTTATCAAAAATCTTTCGTTACCATTGGTAGCTTCAAAATAGCATGTCTTTATGGGTTCTGTGTAAGGTTTCTCACTTATAGGAGGAGTTATAGGAATCAACTCTTCTATTTTATGCCCTTTGTGTCTTCGCAAAAACTCTTTTCTATCATCTACTTCTATCTCCTTGATTTTTCCATTATCATATGTGTATTGGGGGCAAGAATCCCATTCTGTGATATTCATTACTTCATTGCAGTTAATGCATCTGATTAATTTCCCTATCATTTTTTTTAATCTCCTCTATAAATACCTCAACCAATTCCTCATCAAACTGAGAGCCAGCACATTTCTTGATTTCCAGCAGTGCCTCATTTTTACTTAATGGAGATTTGTAAGGCCTACCTATTGTTAGAGCATCATAGGCATCAGCAATAGCTATAATGCGGGCAAAAAGAGGTATATTTTTGCCTGACAATCCTTCAGGGTAACCTTTTCCATCAAACCTCTCGTGATGATATTTAATGCCTTCAATCACCTCAGAAGAAAGCCCTAGTGGACTTATAATTTTTATCCCTTTTATAGGGTGTTCTCGCACAATGGCCCATTCATTTTCATCTAATGGGCCGTCTTTGGAAATGTAAATGTCACTGATACCTATCTTCCCTATATCATGGAGATAGGCGCTAATTTGAAGCTTTTCTTTTTCATCAGGAGAAAGTCCAAGGCCCTCAGCAATTAATGAGGAGTAATGACAAACCCTTTCTGAATGACCTAAGGTATAAGGGTCTTTACTTTCTAACGTAGTAGCAAGCACCCTTACAAATTCTAAATAATTTTCTCTTCTGAAAAAATAATAACAAGATTCATTTAATTGATTTAAAAAATGAGTTATTTGTTCATAAATTTCTGAATGAGATTTGGTATCTCTTTTCGTTTTCTCCAAAACATTCTTTATCTCGCCACTTACATATCTTCTTCCAATACATTTTTTAACCACAGAAAGAATATCTGACACATTAAAGGGTTTAAGAATGTAATCAAATACTTTGTATTTTATGGCCTCTACTGCAGACTGTAATGTTCCATAACCCGTAATGATTATAACCTCAATAGTAGGATCAAAGTTTTTTATATGCTTAAGGACTTCCTCTCCTGGCATACCCGGCATCCTGAGATCCAGAGTAACTAAGTCAATGGGGTTTTTTTTAATCGCCTCCAAGGCAGATATACCGTCTTTTGCCGTGTAAACCTCATAGTATGGTTTTAGAATCATCCTCAGAGATTCTCTAGGCCCTAATTCATCATCTACTATTAAAATCCTTGGTTTTTCAGTGAAAAACTGTTTTTGTTCCATAATGAAAAATTTTTATGCAATTTTTGTGCCTAATAAGGAATAAGTAGGCTCATCTTAATCTTTAGTTTGATATTTTCTATAAATTTTAGTAAAAGGCATTTTTTGAAAAAAGCACAATTATGTGCAATAGAGTTCAATCTTGTTTATAAAATTATTTCGCTGTGCTCCTCCCTGCCTGCCCCCGCCTGCCTGCGGGCAGGCCCGCCTGCCGTCGGGCAGGGGCAGACAGGCCTGCCGGTCGGCAGACAGGCTTGACAGAAAAATACTCCCTTAAAAAACTTCTTTTTTCTTTCAATAGTCAACCTTTTGACAAATTTTTGTGATTATAGTAAGGTATTTTTGATGCTTCTAGCTATAGAATAAGAGAAAAAAGGAGCTAAGAGTAATAACTGAGGGAGTCAAAATTGGCTGAAAAAGTGGGTCAATTTTAAACGGGAATTAACAAGAAAATTATAATCAAGTTTATTGCCACTCATTATTATATTTAGCTTGTTTTTTTCTGGATCCGACCATGCAAAATTAAATTATATGAAGGACATAACTAAAACTCAAAGCGAGGCAAGGGAATAATTATTTTATTTGTTGATCCAAAGGGAACTGAACATACAAGCGGGTATCGAAAAATTGATGGATATGCACAATTATTTAAAGAAAACAGAAAGGTTAGGAAATCAAATTTTTTCTCCAGAAATTCAAGGATATTGGGAAGCACTTAAATCGGTAGCATTGGCTCAAGAAACAAAAGAAATTTATTTGGTGGGAGGAGTGTTGCGAGACTTATTGTTAGACCGTCCCATACAGGACTTTGATATTGCAGTAAAAGGTGAAGCCAGAACTATAGCCAGCCTTTTTGCCCATAAAATCAAGGGACATTTTGTAGTGCTGGATGAGGCCTGGGAGACATACAGGGTGATTAAGGGAAAATGTATATTTGATTTCAATCCCTTTCGGGGACCAGATATTCTTTCTGACCTTATAGAAAGGGATTTTACGGTTAATACCTTGGCCCTAAACATTTTTTATCCTAAAACAGTGTTAGACCCATTTTTAGGCAGATTGGATATCCAAAAAAGAATCTTGCGGATGGTAAGCCATAAAGTCTTTTGGAAAGATGCCTTACGGATATTAAGGGGACTCAGATTGGCAGCAGAGTTAGACTTTAAATTAGAGGATGAAACCCGCCGGCTCATGAAACGTTATGCCCCATTGTTAAAAAAAATCCCTGCTGAGCGTATCTATCAAGAAATTAAAAGGCTTTTTCTCACCCCTAGGGCTATTACCCAGGTCAGGGAGATGGGAAATCTGGGTATATTTAAGGCCATCTTGCCTGAGATAGAGAAATTAAGAGGGGTTACCCAGGATGGTTATCATCACCTGGATGTGTATAGTCATTCTTTACTTACTTTTGAGGAAATAGAAAAACTTATAAATTATCCTTCCGGAATATTGTCTGATTTCAAAAAAGACATAGTTAGCTATGTTAAACAGCCTTTTCATCGCTTCTGTCTTAAATGGGCTGCTCTTTGCCATGACTTAGGCAAACCTTCCTGCCGTGCCCAAGGAGAGGGAAGGATCACCTTTTATGGACATAATAAAAAAGGGGCGTCTCTTTTTACTTCTATTGCCAATCGCTTACGTTTCCCTCATAAAGAAGCTGAATTGATTACCTTTTTCATTCTCCAACACATGTGGCCCTTTCATTTGGTTTCTCTTTACTTAAAAGAAGAACTCACCCTCAGGGCCATATATAGACTCATCAGAAAGGCAGAGCCCCACACCATAGGCCTTTTTCTATTGGCCATGGCTGATAATCTTGCTGCCCAAGGTTCAGAAAAAACCCCATATTATAACCAGCAGTTTTGTGCTCTTTTTAAAAAGATTATGGAAATAAGGGCTCAATATCTTCAGTTTAAGCAAAGGCCTCGTTTAGTCACCGGTAATGATATTCTGGAATGGTTTAATTTAAAACCAGGCCCCATAATTGGGGAATTACTAAA
>Ga0190336_1000304_pt1 | contig 10002 bp, 9 predicted proteins | sample 487204910_MG_FD_161651 | JGI IMG/M metagenome (GOLD analysis project Ga0190336, IMG submission 161651) | Hydrothermal vent sediment bacterial communities from Southern Trench, Guaymas Basin, Mexico - 4872-04-9-10_MG | ecosystem: Environmental > Aquatic > Marine > Hydrothermal vents > Sediment ...
GGACCTCCTTGATAACTCTAAACCCGGAGGGAAAATGCATCCGTGGTATGTGACCGGACTGGTGGAAGGTGAAGGATGCTTTTCGGTGTCCTTTAACAAGCGAGCCAGGCTGAAGGTTGGAATAGAGACTCGACCTTCATTCTCAGTTAGTCTTGCCAGCCGGGACCTGGAGTTGATTAAGGCTCTGAGGGATTTTTTCGGATGTGGCGGAATACGGTTCTGCAGGCAGGACCGCACTTACAAATACGAAGTGCGCTCTATAGACGACCTGTGGAAGCGGATTATTCCCCACTTCAGGAAATTCCCGCTAAGAGGCAGCAAAGCTGAGGACTTCGAGAAGTTCGTCGAGATATGCGATTTAGTAAGAAGGAGCCATCATCTAAATCCGGAGTACCTGAGACATATAATAGAGTTAGCATATAGTATGAATGTCTCGGGGAAACGGAGGTATGGGAAGGAGGAACTCCTACGGTTGCTTCGTGAGGTGAAGAGATAGTCCACCACCGATGGAAACATCGGGAAAAGGTGAAGTTCCGACCCGCACGAATGGCGTAACGACTGGGCCAGTGTCTCGAGGACGGGCTCGGCGAAATTGGAGTCGCGGTGAAGATACCGCGTACCCGCGCCGGGACGGAAAGACCCCGGAACCTTTACTGCAGTCTGGTGTTGGGTTCTGGCATATCGTGCGTAGGATAGGTGGGAGGCTGTGAAGCACCGACTCCGGTCGGTGTGGAGCCGCCCTTGAAATACCACCCTCGGTATGTCGGGGCTCTAACCCGCCGCCTATAAGTACGGGCGGGGGGACAGCGCCTGGCGGGCAGTTTGACTGGGGCGGTTGCCTCCTAAAAGGTAACGGAGGCGCCCAAAGGTCCCCTCAGCTCCGTTGGAAATGGAGCGTTGAGTGTAAAGGCATAAGGGGGCTTGACTGCGAGACCGACAGGTCGAGCAGGTGCGAAAGCAGGGCTTAGTGATCTGGCACCCCCGTGTGGAAGGGGTGTCACTTAACGGATAAAAGGTACTCCGGGGATAACAGGCTGATCGGGCCCGAGAGTTCACATCGACGGCCCGGTTTGGCACCTCGATGTCGGCTCGTCGCATCCTGGGGCTGAATCAGGTCCCAAGGGTTGGGCTGTTCGCCCATTAAAGCGGCACGTGAGCTGGGTTCAGAACGTCGTGAGACAGTTCGGTCCCTATCTGGCGCGGGCGTAGGAGGCTTGAGGGGGTCTGTCCCTAGTACGAGAGGACCGGGACGGGCGAGCCCCTGGTGTACCAGCTGTCGCGCCAGCGGCACAGCTGGGTAGCTATGCTCGATAGTGATAAGCGCTGAAAGCATCTAAGCGCGAAGCACCCCCCAAGATAAGGCCTCCCGTGTCCCGATTAGTCGGGACCCTGAAGGGCCCAGGGAGACTACCTGGTTGATAGGCGGCAGGTGTAAGCGCCGCGAGGCGTTGAGCCGAGCCGTACTAATAGCCCGTGAGTCTTAACCAAACTTTCTTGTCATCGAGTGTCTGCGCAAAGTCTTCCTCTTAAAATAAAAGCTTCCCCACCCTCCATAGCGCGGGGGAAACGCCCGGTAACATTCCGAACCCGGAAGCTAAGCCCCGCAGCGCCGATGATACTTGGCGGGAGACCGCCCGGGAAAGTAGGTCGAGGGTGGGGTTAATAATTTTAGAAAATGAAAAATGCAATTTTTCTTATAATATTAAGTTTCTTATCTTTGCGAGCTGTAGAGCTTGAGAGAATTCGGTTTGTAAAGATTTTTGATGAAAATATACGAAAAGTAAAATATTATTTTGTAAATAAGAATCTTAATTACGAAAACGCCTTATATCAAGTTCCTGGTACAATTATAGACAATAAAATAATTCTCGTTGATAAAAATAATAAACTTTTGTTCTACAAAATCAACGGCAAGAAATGCAAGTCGTATCCTAAGGACTTGGAAACAGAAGTTTCCCCCATTAATATTGGTGATACAATAATCGTTATACCAAATTATACGAACAATATCCTTTACTTTTACAATTTAAAGAACAAAAGAATTTTATATTATGGACTGCCAGAAAATATAATAATCACTAATGTTGACATTAAAGATTCTATATTAATAATATCCGGCAGAATAGCCAATATTTCGTGGATTAAGGACACTATTATTTTTGTTAATGGCTACTTGTTTGCAACCTTTTACTTTGGAGCGGACACGACAGAGTGGGGGAAACCTATCTCAGTTGGATGTCCTATACCTTATAAAAACATTGTTATGAAAAGAGAGATGTTAATGCACAGCGGTGTTGCTCATCTTCTTGATGACGGCAGGCTTGTTGTTTTTGATAAGTGGGACGGCAAGATATACGAATATTCTGTTGATGGAAAATTTTTATATAAATATACTCAACTTAACCTTAAATATTGTCATGGATTTTCTTTGGGACTTGAATTTTGGAGAGTATACGATACTTGTGTCTCGTTTGCGGAACCCTCGATGATTAAAGCCAAAAATCTTTTGATAACATACCGGAATATAACGAATCCGCCAGTAATTTGCGATTTCTGGGATGTGTGTAGGCGAAAATTTGTCGATAGTCTGAATATTGGGAGCAAAGCTCCTTTCGCATATACTGACAGCTCGATATGGCTTGTTGATTCGGTATCGGATGAGGGCGTATTCCTCGGAGAATATAAAATTATATATAATCCTGCCGACAGCCTCGAAAATCTCGCTCAAATAGTTCTCACAGACCCAGTCGACTTTTCGAGGAAAAATTTAACATTGTATTTAGCTGATGTCAAAAAAGACACGGTTATTATTTTGAATTCATATATGGAGGGACCCGGTAGTGTTGGACCTGTTATCGAGGCGTATATGAAATCCCGCTTTGGTTTTAAGAGGATAATAACGATAAAAGATAGATTGCAGTGTTTGACTTTAAAGAATATGTCAAAATTGTTCAGCGAAAATGTGGCAAATAGAATTTATAATATAGATGAGGATGTATTAAAATTTCCGTATATGATAATGGCAAACCGTTATGGGAAGGTTTTAAGGACTTTCGATTACGAGCAAGCTGAGAATTTTTTAGGAAAAGAATTTGGGGATTAATTTTTCTTGACTTTTAGTCGAAAAGATTATTATATTTAAGCAGTTAACATTTCGTTGAATAAACAATATTAGAGTATTGAGGAAACCAATTTAGCCAAGAAAAGAGGAGCAAGATAATTGTTATTGGAATATTATGTTTGCGGGGGGAGGAGGAAGTGAAAATTAAATACATTAGCCTAATTTTTGTATTTTTGCTAAGTGTTAATCTTGTAGTACCAGTCCAACTTTATGAAATACGAATGTGTTCTGTCCCCAACAAAAATATTGTTATGTACAATTACTTTGATCTTGAGAATTCTGCAAAGGTAGTACCAGGAACTGTTATTGGTGATAAAATATATTTTCAAGGCGAAAATGGGAATTTAATTGTGTATAACATTAAAAATAAACATGTAACTGAGTTACAAAAAGACATCGTTATTTTTAACAGTTTAATTAATATTGGAGACTCATTGCTGATAATCAATTCCATTAAAAAGGAGTTATTTATTTTTACAATGTTGAAAAGGATTATGTGATAAAAATTGGATTGGATAACAATATATTTCCCGCAAATGTTGACATAAAAGATTCAATACTTCTGGTTTCGGGTGGTTTGCGGTTGCCCGAGATGCAGGTGAGTAATTATTTATTACATAGATTTTATTCATATTCGACTTTTTATTTTGGAGCCGATACAACAAGATGGGGTACTCCTTTATCTGAAGGTGGATTGGTGGAAAGGCGGAAAAAGAAAGGTGTAAAGTATTTTTACAATTATAATAACGATGCTTTTTTCACCAATGACGGAAGAATTCTGCTATTAGGCGACTGGGATGGTTATCTTAGAGAGTTTTCCCTTTATGGGAGATTATTATTTGAATATCCTCGCTTAGAAATAAATTATTGCGAATCACTCTTATCGGTTGATAGGATAAGCTACATGTATGATTCGTGCAGTTGTTACATGTATTATCCAAGCTATTTGCGCAAGGAAAATCTGTTTTTGGCTTACAGGAATTTGTCCAGACCACCGGTAGTCTGCGATATCTGGGATATCTCAAAACGAAGGTTTGTTGATAGCATAACAATAGGTGAGAAAGCTCCTTTCTCCTGCACGGATAGTTCTGTGTGGCTTATAGATTCAGTAACCGATAAATTTATTTTCCTCGGCGAGTACAAAGTAGATTACCAGCGAAAGGACGAACTGGAGAATCTGGCTGAAATATCCATAACAGAGCCTATAAGCCTCTCAAAAGAGAATCTAACGGTTTACTTAGACAGTACTGATAAAGATACAATATTTGTTATCGATTCTTATCCAAAGGATTGCCTGGCTATAACGCTGGAAAATAATCTAAAAGAAAAATACACTACGAAAAGGATAATAACAGCCCCAGATAGGAAGCAAATTATTTTCATGAAAAATTCATCAAAGTTCGCAGAAAGCAGTGGTAATGATAAAATATATAATATTGATATGAATATACTCAATTATCCGTATATGATGATAGCGGATAAAAGCGGAAAAATAATCAAAAAGTTCAGCAGGAAAGAGGCGATGGAGTTTCTCAAAAGCTTAAAGGAGTGATTCTTTATTATCAAAAAACAATATCTTAATATGTCAAATCATAATTTTTATCATTCTATTTCGCAAGCAGAGTTTTGAATTATTATTATAGTTATTTTGCTTATGAATCGTAAATAAGTAACAATTATATACTTACTTTTCTCTTTTAATGATCCTAAATTCAACTCTTCTATTTAATGCTCGACCTTCTGGAGTTTTGTTGGTTGCAATTGGTTTGCTTTCACCATAACCTTTGATAATCAGCCGATTTTCGTCAATATTGAAAGTTTCTATTAGATATCTTTTTACAGCTTTGGCACGTTTCTCCGAAAGTTTTTTATTATATCTTTTACTGCCATATGAATCTGTATGTCCAGCGATTTCTATCTGCCATTCAGGGTGTCGTTCGAAAACCTCACCCAGTACTCTAAGAATTGTTTTTGCATCGGGCATTATTTTAGCTTTGCCAAATTCAAAATGTATAGCAGTCGTAATTAATTTTTCTTCTTTTTCAAGTTTTTCTTCCACTTTTTCTCTAGTTAGAATAGTTGGTTCCTCTCTAATTGTCTCTTTTGCTATTTTGGATTCAAGTGCAGGCATAAGTTCATGTGTAGCTTTTATTTTAGGCTTAGGAATTATGGAAATGTCTAAACAAACTTTGTGGGAGTTTGCAACTTTTCCAACATCAGTAAATGGATGTTCAAAAGCGTAACCCAAAACGATGTTTTTTGTTATATTAATGGACAATCCTAAATCAAGGAGCATTGAACACCAATCGAATGACGACATCAGTGAAAATCGTTGACCAATACTCTTTGTATAACCGAACGCTCCGTTTATTTTTTTGCCTTTGGGGGCAGACATATCCAGACCAAAACCAATATTCAATATACCATCCCACAATCTATTTTGTATACTTAAATTAGCGATGGGTTTAAGTGCATCATTATCGGAACCAGATCCACTTCGAGAAATCAGGATTGCCAGTAGATTTTTCGCATGTAAACCGACTTTAATAAAATCTACATCGCAAATAATGCCTGTACTAAGAGAAAGATAGGCATTAGTTCCTACATTATGGAAGTAGGGATCTGAAGAATTGTCAACTCCAACATAATGGAAATTAGCTTTTTTCCAACCATCAAGAACTAGTTGTGGTGCTATACCTACGGAAAAGCTACCTATTTTTATTCCAAAACCAGGAGCAATTTGTGATTTATAATATTTATCAGAGGAAAAATATTTGACATCTAATCCAATGCTCGAGCCAACTTCCCGGGAGCTGTATTTTACTGATACCTCACTGTCGTATAATATTGTTCCGATACCAACATAAGGACGATAGAATTTAGTCTGCAATGAAAATCCGTGAACATAATAAGCAGGATTTTCCATGGATAATGCTGGGAAATTGTCCGTGATTACTGCGTTATCTGCTGCAAAAACAGAATTAAACGCAATAATCAGTGTCAAGATTAAAATAAACATTATTTACCTCCTTTATTTATCTTGCTAAATGTATAGTCCCATGGCAAATAATATTGGAACCATTTTTTATTATATATAGATATACTCCCTTAGGCATGTCGTTGCCTGATTCATCTTTACCATCCCACATATAGACCCCGCCTTCCAGTGTCCGAACAAGTCTATTTTTCAAATCGAAGATTAATATTTTAATGTTTGCATCATCAATTCCTTTTCCAGGATAGTCGAAAATTGCCATAGAATTAATTTCATCACCATTGGGTGTGAACGGGTCAGGATGGGCATCGCATTTTGACTTAAAAATAGTTATTAAAATGCTATCTAGGTCTTCACAACCGCGTGAGTCTATTGCTCGCACGATAAACCAAGTATCCTCTACAATAGGGCCAGTATTTGGGTTTTGCTGGTCCGAGCTAAATCCTGCAGGATTTGACCACCATTCGAAATTAACAGGAGGATTTTCCCAAACAATATCTGCATGAAGAAATGTGCTGTCTCCAGCATGTAAAATAGAATCATCAGCGGAGGCGGTCACCTCTAAGGAACAGCAAGCGGGAATATTAACATAGTAAGTAGCACTAGAGTCATAGTCCGGATGTGACCCCACGGTCATCTCAATTGTATAGTATTGAGTAGTTCCATAAGTACTCGGGGGTATAGTAACTGACCAGGACACGATTTCAGAGCCGCCATAACCTGCGATGGTTGTGAAACATTTAGGATTAGGGTCTCCTCCAGTATAAATGAGTGAAGAAGCAGATAAATTTAATGTTAGACAAATACTATCAGCAGTTTCAGATAGTCCGTTTGTGATTATTACATTTATTGGGAAAGGATTGGGTTCAATATCTGCATCGTTGCATTCGAATGTAGGAGGATTATGTGAGAAATATATATTTCCTTCTACTTCACCTATTCCGTAGTAAGTTACGAATATCACAGAATCGCCTGGAATGATGTGATGCAGATGCCATTTAATCATAACTGCGGAGTCATCAAAGCCGTAACCAGTGTCTAAAATCCATTCTGAGTTATCCCAACCATTATATACTGACAATGGCCAGGAGCCATACCAGAAAACATCAGGTGGATTTTGCGCAGCCTCATATCCTGTCAGAATTCCTGTTGCAACAATATCAGTCGGTGCTGGGGGATAGCTATTTTCATAGGCATGCCAAATTGAAGGAATATTAGGCGCAAAAAAGATTTCTGCAATATTTGTGTAACCAAAAATAGTTGAAATTCGTGCATCATCATTATCTCGGAGCATTGTATCATAAAAGATTATGCAGCCTACATCATGTTCCGCTCCGTCGGCGGATTTAAGAACAGCCTTGAATTTTATCTGCTCGCACTCGCCGGCAACTCTTCCCAGACGAACGGGAACTATTTCCTGACGAATATACACACCATTCCAGTTGTTCCATATGCAGAAAATGGTGTCACCTGACATATAGCTGGATGATACGGAAGGCAACTCTTCGTTTGTTTTAGCCCAATTTCCGTCAACATTATACATTACCCATTCAGTACCTGGTGATTCAGGCCACGAGAATGTAAGCTTAGTATAAAAACCTGTACCGTTTGGATCGCAACCCTCATCAAACTCCCCACTTATCTTATCAACATCAGCTCGGACATATCCATTCTCAGTAATCCAGTTCATGGATGTGGTGGATCTTGCCAACCATCTTCTGCCCATCGAGGCATCATAATCTGTTTTCCATTGCCGATAAAGTTCGGAGTCAGTAGCTATTTCAGGATTCGTCGCAAGATATGTCTCAGGATTAATTTTGATTTTAATATCCGTGATTGATTGTGAAAAGCTTTCAAGAGAATATACACCAGTTGGAATGAATTGTTCCTCTAAAGTATATGGTCTTGCTATGGAAGTTCCGCTCCGGATCTCTTGACAATGTATTACGGATGTTAGAATAATAAATAGCAGTAGAACCAAATTAATAGCGTATTTCATAATCGCTCCTTTCAAAATGAATTTCGATTTTCAAAAAAGCTGACTTTACCTGATCACGAGTAGAATAGGTGAAAAGAAAAAAATAATGTACAAATAAATCTCTACTATCTATTTTTTTATTTACTATCTGAGTAAGTGTCATAATTCATTTAATATAGGTATAAATTATATTCATAACTGATGCTATGCTATTGTTTTCGCTCTCTTTTAAAGAATAGTAAAGACGAGGAACAAAATTGTAAAAAGATATTATGAATAAATCACATAATACTGATATTTTTAAGCATTGTTCCATCTTTTTTATTTAATTATCTAATGAATAGATTTTGTCAAGTAATTTTTAAAAACCAAAACTTTAATGGATTTCCAAATCAAAGCAATTCTTAATACATTGCCTGTTGATGTTACATTTATCGATTCTGAAGATACCGTCAGGTATTTCAATCAGTCAAAAGACAGAATTTTTGTGCGGACAAATGCTGTGCTCGGACGAAAGGTTCAAAAATGCCATCCTCAAAAGAGCATTCATATAGTTAACCGTATCCTTGATGAATTCAAAAGTGGAAAGAGCGATATGGCTGAGTTCTGGATTAATATGGGTGGTCGGCTGGTATACATAAGATACTTTGCCGTGCGAGATGAGACTGGGAAATATCTTGGAACGCTGGAAGTAACTCAAGATGTGACCCGAATTAAACAACTTGAGGGCGAGAAAAGGTTGCTTTAAAAGGATTAGATAAAAAATCAAATTTTTTGAAAAAAACCTCTTGACATAAAATTAAATCATTATTATTTAATAAATAGAATTTAACAATACTACTTATGAACAAATTATTAGCAAAATTAACTGAAAAACTAAAATTAGCGGGCTTAAAAATAACTCCTCAGCGGCTTGAAGTGCTGAATTTGTTTTACGGGAAAATGCTTCACCCTACTGCGGACGAAGTGTGGCGAAAGGTTAGGAGAAAATTTCCAGCTATACCTAAAGCCACTGTTTATAACATTCTCGATACTTTTGTCGAGAAGGGTATCGTTAAAGTCCTTATTATAGGCAAAGAAATGAGGTTCGACTTTAACACATCGTTTCATGGGCATTTTGTGTGCAAAAAGTGCGGGAAAATCTACGATGTTGACCTCGATTGTGTCGGTTTGGGGCATGGAAATTTGCCTGAGCTCAGTGAGGGGCACAAAGTAGAGGATTTCCAGCTTAACTTTTTCGGAATTTGCAAGGATTGCCTCAAAAAGGAGGGGAAATGAACCTTAAGGCGCTAAGAAAAGTAAGTTATGGCATGTATATCGTCACCTCGCATCTTGACGGAAAACTTAACGGACAAATTGCTAATACGGTTTTTCAGGTTACCTCTGAGCCCGCAACTATAGCAGTAAGCATAAACAGGCAAAATCTCACTCACGAATTCATCGAAAAAAGCGGCGTTTTTGCGGTGTCGATACTTTCCAAGGATGCTCCGCTTACGCTTATAGGGAATTTTGGGTTTAAATCGGGGAGAGAACTGGATAAGTTTTCCAGTGTTAATTATAAAATCGGTGTTACTGGCTCACCAGTGGTGCTTGACAGCGCTGTAGCATTCCTTGAAGCTGAAATTAATAATTCCCTCGATGTGGGAACCCATACAATTTTTATCGGGAAAATAGTTAACGCTGATGTTTTGAGCGACGATGAGCCCATGACATACGCATTTTATCGTTTGGTAAAGCGTGGCACATCGCCTAAAAACGCACCCACATACATCAAGGAGGAACCAAAAGAAAAGGAGGAAAAAGCTGTGAAGAAGTATAGATGTAAAATATGCGGATATATCTACGACCCCGAAAAAGGTGACCCTGATGGTGGAATAAAACCGGGAACACCGTTTGAGGAAATCCCTG
>Ga0190336_1000307_pt1 | contig 9914 bp, 2 predicted proteins | sample 487204910_MG_FD_161651 | JGI IMG/M metagenome (GOLD analysis project Ga0190336, IMG submission 161651) | Hydrothermal vent sediment bacterial communities from Southern Trench, Guaymas Basin, Mexico - 4872-04-9-10_MG | ecosystem: Environmental > Aquatic > Marine > Hydrothermal vents > Sediment ...
TCTGGGGCCAATTTTTTGAGTAGCCACATTAGCTCTATATTTCTTTTACATTCTTTTTCTAAACATCGACTGGAGCGAATACGATTTAAGTAGCCATAAATATATAGCTTTAATAAATCAGCAGGATCGTATGGAGGACGACCTGTGGACTTTAACTTAGTATGCTTAAAACCAAGTCCCTCTAAATCTAAATTATCTACAAAGGCATCTATAAATTGAACAGGATTTTCTTCCTCAATGTAATCATCAATGGCTTTTGGGAACAATATCGTCTGTCTTCTGGGGACGCCCTGAATATACTTCATATTTCCCTCTTATCAATTTTTTCTTGCCAAAAGAATATCAATATTTTATTATTTTTCAAGGGTTTTCACACAATCTGACGTTTACACGTTTTTAACGTCTACTCCGTCGCACACCTTGGTCTGGTGCACCTTAATACACATTTCCTGGCATCAAGCACTGTGATTGTTCCATCTCCATCAATATCACAATCTGGGCATTCAGTAGATGGTTGGTTTCTGTAAGTGAGTATAATGTCTATATCATCACGGTCTACATCGCTGTCGCAATCGAGGTCGCATAATAGACAAGTGGGAGCGCTGCTAACGCTAATCATCACATTATCAAAATCTTTCTTTTCACCGTCGAACACCTCTAGTCGCAAGATATAGGTGCCTGCTACATCCGGCCTGAATCTGGGGGTTACCGTATCAGCGTCGATAATATCGCCATTGGTTAAGATACTCTCATCGGGCAAGAAGACAAAGGTCCAGATGAATGAGAGTTCTTCCGGTCCATCATCTGGATCATTGCTGGATGTACCATCTAGAACAACTTCATCACCCAGGCTTATATTCTTGTCTTCTCCTGCATTGGCGTTAGGTGGCACATTGCGATAAGAGGCAGTAACAACCATTTCATCGTCATCGCTGTCTTCCCCGTCATATACTCTAAGATTGAGCACATAGGTCCCCACAGCGTCGGGGATAAAGTTGGCCTGAACTTGATCGGCATCAATAATGTCACCGTCTTCCAAGGTACTTTTAGCTGGTAGTTCTTTGAATGTCCAGAGATAGGCTAAGAATCCGGGACCATCATCCGGGTCGTTACTCCCTCTGCCATTCAAGGTTACCCCGTTCCCAATATATGCAGTTTGATCTTCTCCAGCATAGGCATTGGGAGGAACATTCGGTATGGTGGCCCTGATTTCCACATAGTCAGGCTCACTTTCCAACCGCCCGTCACTTACTACCAGTTTGAAGACATAAATGCCATCCATATCCGGGGTAATGGATGGATTTGGGGTAGTCCTCCCCCAGATATCTAGGTCTGCCAGAGTGCTATTTGGCGGCTTACTCTCTAGACTCCACTCAAAGGTAATTATATCCCCATCCGGATCAAAAGAGTTGCTTGCATCAAGCGTTACTCCTGTGCCAGTTTTCATATTCTCATCTGGACCGGCATTGGCTACCGGTGGACAGTTTGGAGGTGGCGCTTCTCCTGCCCTTAATAGTGCAGTTGCGGAAGCATGAACTAATGGATTACTTAGTGAGGTTACACCCACGGTGACAGTTCCTTCACCATAGGCATCCAGACTAGCATTCAGTAGAATTATGCCTGTCGCGAGTCCTGGTAGCCTGAAGGTAGATATCGTCTGTGTCGCCTGACCATACAGCCCATCGAAATTTGCCGTGACTGGTCCACTGATTTCTGTAACCTCAGCAGTGTAGGCATCCTCTGTGTTGCCGGTATTATGGACTGTGAGGAGAAAGGCAGCACTACCAGGTGCGGCAAGTTCCACTACGGCGGGGTCAAAGCTAACTCCTATTCCCTGGGTGGCCTCTATGATCACGTGAGCCGTAGCGCTGTCCGTAATTGCTGTGTTCCCACGGGAGGTAGCGATCGCAACAAGATCCAAAGCCCCGGGAAAGGCGAAATCAATCGCGCCTATCGTTATAGTTACTTCCTGTGACGTGCCAGGGGCAAGCGTAACCGACTCAGTTTCGAGGGTTGAAATCACACCGGCCGGGCCGCCTAGCGTGAGATCAAAGGTATCTTCTACTTGGCCAGTGTTAATAACAGTTAGCTGGAAGGTGCTTCCAGCTACACCTGAAGCGGGATTTAGGACAATGTTTACCCCATTTTGGACCACTGTCACCATTCCAGTGCCTTGGCCAGACACTGAGGTATCAGTCGTAGATACGGCTGTCACTGTAAAGACCTGGATGCCAGGCGGGGCACCCTGCGGTGGTGATACAGTTAAGAGGACTTCACGGAAGTTATTTATGCCAGGCGGCACCTCTACAACTTGTTGGTCAAGACTGCTGCTAAAGCCCGCTGGCGAGGCTACCGAAAGCGAGAAGTTGTCCGTCATGCTTCCTGTATTGGTTATGCGTACCACATATTCGGCTGAGGTAGCTTGCCCAGCGGTAGCTTGACTGGGGGTTATACTAAGCACAACTCCTCGGGTGACACTCTCTACGTCTTCTCCCAGGAATGAACCTTCAAGGATTAGCGAACCATGCACAAAACCAGTGGGACATGTATCTGCTCTTGCAGTAACCACAAATCCATTTTCACTCTCAATGGCAGAGGGATCCGATCGAAGAGTCAGTACAATTTCTCCTGTACCATGGGCAGGGACAGCTACAGAGGGAACAATATCCACCCAATCCTGGGGCACCCCCTGAACGGATAGGTTATACGTTAGCGCTGACTCGGTGGGATTTTTGACTGTCAGTGTATATTCTGCGTTTCCACCTGGCAGCACGGTCTGGGTGTGTGGATCCAGGGTGAGGATCTGCTCACTGAGTACTTTCATTGCTGGCAACTCAATCTGTCCAGAATCACCAGAAGGCATCGTAAAATCAATCGTGGCCCCCAACGTTATGTCTCTAGCTTCACCTGGCTGCATGTTATTCACAGTGGATTGCCACGTAAGGGTTTTGCTAGTGCCTTCCGCACCAAGTAAAAATTCCCATACCAGGGTATCAAATTCGTCACCTGAAATGATTTCTACAGGTTCGATATTAAAGGAACCTGGCACCAGCTCCAAGCCGTTACCTTTGGGAATTATTACTTGTGCTGTCACTCTTGCGCCGATCATTCCACTTAGGTCATAAATACTCAATCCGGCGCTGCTTGGCACGAAGAGCAGATTGTCCTGGATGTTAACTTCCTCTATTATTCCTGGAACGGCTAAAGTGATAAAACTCAAGTTCTGGGGATCGGTTGCATCTACCACCATCAAGACCGGTTCATCATCAAGAGCGATTCCGCTCACTGCAAAAAAGCCGTCCCCCATGGGGGTGACAGTAGTATCGCTGCGGGTGTCAACTGTCGTATCTGTGTTATCTATGCCTGCTCTCCCATTTGTTTCAATTGTTCCTATGACAACCGGGTTTAATGGATCTGTAATGTCAAGTGCTGTCAGGGTTACATTACCTGATAAACGCCAAAGAGGATAGAGGGGAGGAAGTATGCGCCCTGACCAGCCGCCGGTATTACCCACCACAAGGGCCAGATTCCCTTGAATGCCTATACCGGTGGCATGTACTGTGTTTGGTATCTGCACTTCCTTAAGAATCTCGAGACTTGCGGGATTCGACGTATCCACGACCAAGATACGTCCATACCCGGATGGATTGCTGCCCTCAGATGTAGTAGTAGCGACCAGGATGATATTGTCGTTGACTGCGGCGGCCTGCCATACATTGAAGTCTCCACTTCCCATCTCTAATTGTCCAGTATCCGGATCTACTCGAGTACCGAAGAGAGCATCAAGAAAACGAGGATTCTCCATGTCACTAAAATCAAACGAGAGGAAGTCGCCAACTTGGTCAGTAAGAATTACCCAAAGCCAGAAATAAACCCCCCTCATTGTCACAAAGCCTGTATTTCCATTAAAAAAGAGATCTCCAAGAAAATGAAAGTTTGCGCTTGTATTGGTAATGAGGGTGGGCTGGAGTGGGTCGGCTAAATCATAAACAAGGATCTGAAAGGGATCCGAGCCAAATTGTTGTTGCCACATTACAACAAGATGATTGTCTATAATGCGACAAAAAGATTTGAACACACCACTAATATTGATTAGGTTATCGGCAAAGGTGTTGACAATCTGGGCGTCCGTAGGATCGCTGATGTCGATGATAGCAATATTTTCCGAGCCACAGACATAAGCCAAGTTGTCTTTGATAGCCACGCTGGCAGCGATGCCATCCGTATCTACTTGGTCTAGAAGGACAAATTGCTGATCCGAAAAATTGACCAAGCTACTAATATCTAAAGTGGTAGTAACTGTCTCCTGGCAAGGTGGCACGGCCTCGGGAGTCACTGCCATTTCAGCTGTTATTGGTAAACCGATGAGCAGGCTACCTTGACCTACTGCACCAGGTATGGGTTGGCCATCCAGATCAGCAACGGTAACTTCCAGAGTATGGTTTCCAGATTCAAAATCTGTAGTGTCGAGAATACCAAGATCTACGGTGTCCAAGGATGAAAGTGCAGTAAGTTCTACTTCTTCTGGCACAGAGGTAAAGATAATCGCACCCATTGGGTTCTTAACCACGTAAGATACCCGAACGAGACGATTTTTGTTGACGGCATTAAGTATGCGCGCCAAGATGTGTACCTGATCACCAGGGGATGCAAAGGTGGGGTCCGCCTTAACCTCAACGACTTCGACCAATTCCTGTCTAACCGTAAAAGCTCCATGGGCTGTACGGGCAATATCAGGCCTATCCGCAATAGAAACAGTGACCGAAAAGTCAAAGGCCTGTAATTCCTCTTCAGCCTGTGTAATGGTTACATAGGCATTGGGCCCATCAGTACTTGGTATGGATTCGCCAGGGGCAAGCGATACAGACGTGCGATTCAGCTCGCATGTTACATTTGGCGGCATCGTTGACATGCTGAGGTTGTAAGTTGTAGTCTGGCTCCCTGTATTGCGGATGTATATGTCAAAGCGGGTGGGAGTTTCAGGTAACGCCACTGCACTGTTCGGGGAAAGGGCTACTTCAAATGGATATGCTTCTACTGTTGACAGGATATTAACAAGGCTTAAAAATAAGTTGCTCAGATTATTCAGGGCATCTTGAATCTCTTCTGGTGTGGTTGCATCAGCAATGTCATCTCTCAATGCAGTGAAATCGTCTTTATAAGGAGCCAGGGCAGGACCATTTAGTTGTTCAATGAGACTCTCAAGTAAGGCCACGGTCCTGCCTTGAAAATATTCGTTGCCCATCTCTTGGCCAAGCTCGGTCATCACCATTCCTAGTTCGTTGAGGGTGCTTCCCAGTTGCGGCCTTCCTGCCTGTCCAGCGGCGAGCGCAGCATCTGCAGCAGATTGGGCTGCGGGGGCAACCACCTGGATACAAACCCGTGTACTTACTGTCTTTGTTTGGCCGGAAGAGGTGGCAAATGTGGCTCTGATAGTTGCCCAGAGCAGTGAGTTCAATGGAGCAGTCTCGCTTATATCGAGAGTGAGATCCTGCGAAATGGATTGGCCTATACCGAGTGAGAGGGGGCTTGTAAGGCCACTGAGCACCAAACCTGCAGAGGTATCTACTTCTAAGGCAATACCATCAGAAGGTACGTTGCCTACTGAAGTCAGGGTAAGAGTAAGTGGCAACGAACTGCCAGGAGTTGCGCTGGTGAAGGGCAAATCCGTGGCTATTGTGATCTGGTCCAGCTCTGGCATTACAAATTGTGCATTTGCCACTTTTGTGATAGTTGGATCGGTAGTACTTGTGACGTTGATGGCAAAGGAAAAAAAGCTTCCAGGAGGATCAATTCCTTCGAGCGGATAAAGTGAAATGCCAACCTCTGCTGTCTCCCCTGGTGGCACGGCTACTTCCGATAAGCTGAGGCAGGTGGTAAATCCAGGGGGTTCTTGTGATATGGCCACAGAAAAGGTGTCTTCAGTGGGGCCAGTGTTCTGTATCTGAACCCTGAAGGTGGAAGGGATGTCCACACCGTCCAATTGCACGCTCAGCAGTTCATCCTGAACAATTTGCACATTGACGCCAGGCTGCTCCCCTGGGGTTACAGGGGGCAGGTCACCTGGAATGCCAAACATGATGCCATTTGCAGGAGGATCCACAAGGTGTAAGACCTGGAAAAGTGAACCGGTAAGATTGCATGCCAGCATCAAGTCTGGCAGTGCAACCAATGCAGCATAGCGTTTCTTCGCATCCTTATCTAATGCGGCCTCCAATGCTTCCAATACCCTTTTCAACATGGTGTTGGCTATAGTAGAGATCTCTTGTTTAAAAGCAGTTTCGTCCATGGAAAGCTCAGCAACGAGATTCATGATATGAGGCACTCTTTCTAAGATCGTATATGTAACGCTAGTTGCCTGCTTTAAGAGCTTTGCTGTCTCACATGCCACCTCTGCAAAATGGGTCCATTCTGTCAGCGCCGTGTGTTCTCCATTTTCTGCAACATCCTTGATAACACCTGTATCAGGATCGTATTCAAACCAGCTCACGGTTTGCATCTCGCCCACCTGAACATTGCCCTGAGGGACGACTATAAGCTTTCCTTGGGAGATTGCCTGCTGGATACGGATTCTTGCTTCCTCTGAGAGATTAAGCATATTGACAAGACTTGCATTTTCCTTACCAAGCGTGACTAGGTAAGCCCCTTGGTTCTCAGCAGCCTCAAACACCCTTGCTATGCTATAAGGTTCTGTATAAAAATCCTCATCATGGAGATCCAATATCTCCACAACCTCACTCTCAACCGTGCTTTCCAGTAGCCCTATTACAAGATAAAAGCGAGACAACATATCCTTGACCTGTCCGGTAGAAGGCACCGCTCTTATATTGTCTTTGCAAAGGTCTATGGACAACTGGAGCGACACTCTATCGTCCACGTTAGTGGCCCTGTTGGAGGCCACTATGATCCGAGGGGTGTCAAGGTATGACTTGACAAGGCCTATGGTTGTCATTTGCTGGACGACAATATGTGACAGGTTCGTAAATATCAGGGCAGATAGCTGGGTTAAGATCCTCATAATATTTTGGTCTACCTCAAGCATTCTGTCCAAGAGTTCCTGCTCTGTTGCGTCTAAGGACTCAGGGTCGGCCTCTTGAAGGAGTTCAAACAGATCTGCAGCATAATTTTGGAGGTCTTGGCCTTCATTCAATAGCACACAGAGAGCCTCTGGATTGGACAGGCCAGATTCCACACTGATGGTTACCGTATCAAAAGGACTAATGGCGGGTTGTTGGCCGGATGTCACGCTCAGCTCTATAGGGCTCCCGTTTTGGCGATTGACAAATCCGATCCGGTCAATCAATGTCCTTTCGTATGTCTCTGTCCCTCTGCCTGGGGTGATTACGTCGATCTCCAGGAACAACCCAGTCAAGAACTGGCTTCCCATCGGGAAATTGGTCAAGTATTCCTGATAGTCCTCACCACGGATGATAGGATCATCCGAGATGTCACCGTCGATCTGTCCGATGAGGATATAAGGAGAATACGTATGAGTGACTGTTCCAAAGACTAGAGAAGGGGGAGAGAAAGAGTTCACGAAGTGACCGATTGACAACGGCCGCCCAACTAGCTCCACGGTATTAAAGGTTACATTTAGAGGAGTCTTGATCTCAAGGGGTATGTTAGGGAAACTGCTCCTAAGCTCTGCTTTGAGCCGTACAGTTACCTTGTGCCGCAAATTATCCGGCACCTCGACAAACCTACTTTCAGCAGTTGCAAATGTGTTGCCAATCTCTGCTCCCGTGAATGTCGGGTCTGCAGCTCTGAAACCACTGCCATCATCAAATTCCACCCAGTAGTGCTCTTTCGTCTCTTCAAGAAGACGGGGATCATTGGCTGGATCAGCCCGTTCGGCATCTGCTGGCACACACCCTACAACTCGCAGTATCGGCGGAAACATCGAGAGGATCAATTGCTGGGCCTGGGCTGTATCAAGCGTACCATGTACATACCGTGCTGGTATACCGGATGTACGGAGGAGTGCAACTAATAAACTAGCTTGATCCAGTGCATTACCCGCTTTGGTCCACAGAGTGCCCCGGGCACCTCGCAGGGATCCTTTATAAGATTCGTAACCAATCTCATCGCGGACAAACTGAAAGATCCGTGTGGGATCATGACCCAGCTCTGCAGCCTTATCCAGCACATAAGGATCTGTTGTATCAGCATCAGGAGTAGGCCTGAGTAGATCGTCCTCTGGCTCTTGTGCGTAAGCCGCGGCCGGCCCAAACTCCAAGGAAATCTCAGACATAGGCAGGTAATGTGCCGTGGGCAATATAGTTTGATAGAAAAGTAGAAAAGCGACTAAAAGGCATAAATTCTTAAACCAAATGGCTTTCGTCAACTTCATAAGCTGTACTCCTTTTTATAAAAATTTCTTTATAAAAAAGCTGACTACCTTGTTTCTGAATCTCTGTAAAGCAGCCAATAAACTATCTCACTTTAAATAGAATAAAAAAACCAGGTCACCAATGTTTCCGCTTTTTTTGGCAACCCGGCTAACTTAAAAGTAATAAATAACAATCAGCAATTAGTTATTTTCATCAATCACTAGCCACCATCTGCCGTTTTTTAAGTTCCGTGGCTTTCCGTCTCTACCTCACGGTAGATTTGGCTTTTTCCAAAGCAAAATATGTATTTGTTAATCAGCTCATTTTAACCTCCTAAAGTTACTTTGGTTCCGTTGCACACCTTGGCCTGGTGCAAAGTAAAACAAGTTTCCTTGCATCAAGCACTGTGATTACTCCATCGCCATCAATATCGCACTCTGGACAGGCACTTGCTGGCTGGTTGCGGTAGGTAAGAAGGATGTTTAGGTCATCTAAATCAACATCACCATCGCCATCTAGATCACTCTGAACAGTTACTTTTCTGACACCCAATTGAAAGATAGAGAAATGGGTTACATCAATCATAATCAACATATTCTCTTCATCAACTGTTTTTGGGTCTTCTACCAATTCCCAAGTTGAAGTAGTTGTGTTAAAAGTATAAACATCTAATTCCTGTGGATCGCTTACACCTGCATTTTCTAAGTCTTCCTCTGTGTATGGGAGTTTTATAGTTACAGGTTTATTAAACACAAGGCCTTCTGGACCAAAATGCACTGGTGAACCAATGCCTACTATATCTTCTGGAAATGGAGGGGTTTCTTCTACAAGCTCACTGATGGCAATAATCGTGTCTTCTGATAAGGCATCTGCAGGGATTTCAACTTGGGCACCTAAAATCCCACTTGATGTATCTGTAACCGAAACAGTTCCACCATCAAAGCTAACGACTTCCCCTCCAACTGTTTTTAATGAATAGGGGTAGGGAGCCGATGTAATGTGACATATTGCACAAGCATCCTCATATCCGAGTCCAAGTTCAAAAACATCTTCATAAAACACAACCGGATGAAAACAAATGTCCTCATTGTATTCGTACTGACAATATTGATAAGTCCAAAAAAGCAGGTCATAACCTTGAACAAAACCACCAGCATCTTCTGAATTTTGATTCTCTTGTCCTTGGGCAAAAAATGGGAAGAAAAAACTTGAGCTGATTATGAGGCAAAGTATATAAATTAAAACACTTAAAGCTGTTCTTTTCATTATTTACCTCCTTAATCTTCCTTCGCATGTTAAAAACTTTAATGCTCTAAATAACCTTCTTCCTCCTCAAAATCCCAATGCCACCTAAACCAAAGCCAAAAAGAATAAAAGTTGCAGGTTCAGGGACAGGGGCGATGCTTCCAGATTGAACATCAGCAGAAAGAGGGTTTCCATAGGCATCACCTAGGGAATCAATAGTGATATCCAAAGAGCTGGTGCCCACTGCCAAGGTGTCAAAGGTCAACGTTGCCAAAGTAAAGCTACCAGCTTGATTACTGTTCAAGTCCGAAGCAGAATCAACAGACACTTCAAAGATGT
>Ga0190336_1000313_pt1 | contig 9863 bp, 19 predicted proteins | sample 487204910_MG_FD_161651 | JGI IMG/M metagenome (GOLD analysis project Ga0190336, IMG submission 161651) | Hydrothermal vent sediment bacterial communities from Southern Trench, Guaymas Basin, Mexico - 4872-04-9-10_MG | ecosystem: Environmental > Aquatic > Marine > Hydrothermal vents > Sediment ...
GCGAGAGCTAAATGAAGAAGGCGAAGCGATATTCACGCATGAATACTTTGAGAGAGTCATGCGGGTCGATATCATATCTCATCCGTTAGAGGAAGAGTCAAAAATTTGGAGGGATAAGCGAATATGAGCGAGAAGAAAGAGCCAGTTCGGGTTGGTTCACAGCGGCGTGTAATCCTTCCGCCTTCTCTCCTTGAGGAGATAGGAGCGAAGGAGGGAGATATAGTTTTGGTAAGTGTCACGAAGGCGAAGGTGACAGAAGAGAAGGAAGAAAGGTAGAAGAAAAAAATAGAGGAGGTGATGTGGAAGATGGAATTGTTTAGAGTAGAGAAGATGAAAATAAAGAAGATAACGGACACCACAACGAAGCGTGAAGAGAAAGAAGAAGCGCAGAGGCGGACCATAGCAATTGATTCCGAGGACATATCAGTAACAGTAAAGGGTAAGCCGTGGGTACTTACGGATTTCAGTGTTGGGGATATTGTTGATGTACACATCAGCAAGAGCAAAGAGTAAAAAAAAACAAATAAAACGAAAAAATGAAAGAAGAAAAGAAACCGGATAAGGAAAAAGAAAAGCCAGAGCAACAGCCAATAATAATAGGCAAACCACAAGAAACCAAGGATAAAAGAGTTACAGAAAAGAAAGAAGAACCACAGAAAAGCGTAACACCAAAGAATATAAAGGAGATGGGTGAAAATGAATTTGAAAAAACAATAGAAAGAGAGATAGAGATGAACAAGCGAGAGGACGAGCAAGAGTTCCTTAGGCGTATAGGGTTCAAGGAACAGGAGAAGAACGGTAAGACACAGTTTAGCAAGTGGGTTGACGAAGGTGTTATTATAGGTATAACATACAATAATGCCAATCCAAACGGGCGTATCTGGGGCTTCCGCGATAATAAACCTATCAATACCGATGAATTAAAAGAGATGGAAGAATTTAAGCAGTTCAGTAAATTCAGGCGAGGAGAGGTGAAAATGCCAGAACTTCCTGCAGTACCAGCGCCGAGAAGGGAGATACAGACAAAAACGTTTGAAAAGAGAGGTGGTGTGTATAAGGTAGGTGGACACGAAGAGCCTGATGCGTGGCTAGTGCAGCAGTGGGCGAACAAAGCAGGAGTTAGCACGGAGATAATAGAAGCGACACAAACAAGAGAATATGCAAAGGCTATTGTACGAGCACGTATGGGCGAACAGTTTGTTGATGAATCTGTGATACATGTTTTTGATACACACAAGGAATCAATAGCACTGGAAATAATAGAGAAGATGGAACGAGAAGGTAAGAAACCGATAGAAGGCTGGGATGATGAAGGAAGGCCTATCCTTTCGCCTGAGGCGAAACGCAAAATCTACGAGCGTTTTCTGCGTTTCAGGATGTTTGCTGTTCGAGATGCAATTACTAAGGCTGCACGTAGAGCACAGCTAAAAATCATGAACAAAGAATGGCGTGAGGAGCCGGAGATAGAGGAAGAAGAGAGAGAAGTGAAGATAGTGCACAAAGAGTAAAAAATGATGTACTGCCCGATGTGATTATAACGATGGATAGAAAAGCATTAGATGCTGTAATAGATAAGCTGATAGAAGATAGAATAATATCGGAAGAACAAGCAGATGCAGCACGCGTATGTCTTGCATGTATAGTGGTACAATCAAGTGATGAAGCGGAGATAAGGAAACTGGCAGATTGTATGCTTTTCGATAGTTATATTGAACGCCTGAAGCGGGCACAATATTTCAGTAAAGCAGGTAAGTTAGAACAACCAGTAGATGTCTTAGAATTTTTTCTCATGGTTCTAATCGCAGAAGGCTCGCTAGAACGCAGGATACATCGTGGTACTCCTCTATATCGGCTAACCACGCACGGTAACGCCTTAGCGAAGTTGCGAGTGGGACAAGCATGGGTAAAAGCGCAGTCACTATTAAACTAAAGAGGTTGATAGTAAGATGATGGATAGAGAAGGGGAACTAAAAAGGAAGAAGGGTAGAAAGGCAAGCGATGTTAAAATAGAAAGGCTTACAGTATCAGTGCCTCTACGATTACTGCAACTTTTTGAATCGGTGATAAAAGAGCAGGGTTATGCGACGAAGTCAGAAGCTATTCGTGATTTGCTGAGGATTCATATCGAAAAGCACATATCGGGACTACGGCACGAAAGAGATACGAAGAAGATGGGTGTGGTAGCGTATATACTGCCTGCTGAGCATAGCGAACGTAAGCAAACACTAATTGCGGAGCTTATGGAATGTGAAGCAAAATTCAGGGATGTTGCCTGTTCGGTTTCAACAATGATAAACGGTAACAAGATGATGCGGGTTGCAATAGTTAGAGGCAGTGCAAAGCGTATCAGTGAGTTTAAAAATGCAGTAGAGGCGCTAAAGGATGTGACAGTGATAGGTACGTCAGGATGGAGAGTTGGAGAGGTGAAAGTAAATGAAAATCCCTGAACTTTTTGCGGTATTGGCAGAACATTTCATGGAATACGCACCACTCACGGAAAAAGGGCTTGTCAGCAAACAGATTGGAGACTATGTTGTTAAGACCACGGCGGACGGAAAGACAAAGGATGAAGATGGATGGGAGATAGAACCATTCACCTTCCATATCTTCAAGAACGGATGGCTTGTAGCAGTTGTTTCACCGAATGGAGGAGAAGTTATGGCTAATTTCACAACAGAAGAAGATTTGATTGATACATTCAAAGCAGAACTAGTGAAGAACGGAGAGGTAAGATAAGAGGAGGTAGATAGGTTGAACATAAAAGACCAAGTTGTCTCTATCGGGCTCGCAAAAGAGCTGAAAGAGGCTGGTGTGAACTCACCCAGTCTCTTCTACTGGCGAGTATGGAGCGATGAGTCAGTTGATCTTGCGATGAAAGATGATGACGATTTTGATTACAGTGGTGCCGGTAGAGAAGTAAAAGAGAAAATACCAGCCTATATGCCTCCAGAGCTAATGGAGATGTTACCACATTCTACGAGATTGCGCGAGGGTCAACAATACATCCTATCTGTACACAAGTCACATCTTAGTGATGGTTATGTAGTAAGATACCAGCGTTACCATAACGGTGAAATCGAAGTTTTTCGGGAATTTGTGGATAGGAAACTTAGTGATGCGCTCGCTCAAGCGTTGATGTGGTGTAGGGAGAGAGAAGGAAAATGAGTGAAGATGAAAAAGAAGAGACGAGAATGGAAGAACGCTACGAAGCTTTCAAAATAGCTGCAGCGATTACATATTTTGAAGAGAACTTCGGAACGATGCCGCATCCGCTGAAGATATTTAAATTTAGGAGATGGCTAAAAGATTTTGAAATGTTCATGGAAGGACTTGAGTTTGGTGGAATGCTGATGCTGAAGATGCTACGAGAGGTGCGGAAAAATATGAAGAAAAAAACAATTGAGGTGACAAAAGAAGATGAAGAAAGAGCATCTTACTGAGTTGTTGGAGAAGGGAGTAGTTGTATCACCACTGGAAAGGCAGTTGTATATCCCACATGAAGAGCAAGCGAGAGAGCCGCTGACTGTGCATTTCGGTGTTAAATTTGATGGTAGGGTTATATCCGTGCATAGAAAGTGTAATCTTTCATGCTCATGCGAAGAATGCCCGTTCAAAGGATTGTGTGAAGATATTGAGGAGCGGATTCGTATGTGAAGAGGTGAGGTAGAGATGAAGGGAGAGATTGAGAGAACCTGTTCTCTATGCGGTGCAAAGTTCAAATGCAAATACAGTGATGAGATGAGCAAAGCGTTCGCAGAAGCGTGGGAGATATGCCCGAAATGTTGGAAAAAGTGTTGTTTTGATGAGAGTGGAGGGAAGGAAAAATGTTAAACAGAGAGTGGGTTCTTGCACACTTAAAAGAGGCTAAAGAAGAACTGGGCAGGGCGATTGATAAAATCGAAACCGATGCAGAATACGATGAAGACGAGTTCAAAATAGCGATAGGTCATATCTATACTCATCTAAATACAGCATGGAACGAGCGGAAAGCCGAGATTGTAGGAAATGATAATGCATTGCTGTTCCCTAGCGATATAGCAAAAGAAATTCGTACACAGGTAAGACATATAAAGCGAACGAAAAGAGCGTGGAAGAAGAGAGAAAGAAAATGAGTGAACCGAAACCGCTAGATCTGGAAGATTTCACGATTTGGATAAAAAATAAACAAAAGGAGATGTATAAGAAAGAGGGTGTGATAGATACTGACAAGCTTAATGAATTGATAATAGACGAAATCAAACAGCGTATCAGAGCTGCGTCCGAGTTTTACTTCCAAGAACTCAATAAAATCGAGAACGATACAAAAATTCGTATATCTGACGAGAGAGAAGGTGGTATCAAAGCTTTTTCTGGTATTTGCATGGACGAAGTGAGAAAAGCATTCCGAATAGCGTTTAAAAATGTGTTGGGAGTAGAAGTAGATGAGTGAAAAGATAAAGAAAGACATAGAAGAAATGGTAAGCAAACCAGTCGTTACGAGAGATAAATCAACACTAAAAGCTTTAGGAGTGAACGGGCTTATCGGTCATTCTTACAAGTCTTTAGTGATTCGATTGCAAGACAAAGAAGAGATTCCCGTGTGCTCAAGGACAGCAGAAAAAATAAAAACTTGCTTGATAAAGCGCGAGAAAAGCGAATTCACTGAAGAAGATATTAGAGAGGATTATACCAATTTTCGCCGTTTTATCTTTGATTTCAATGATGATGGAGCACTGATTACAATAGTAGAAGGAACGAGATATCCTGTGAAATTAGAGAGTCTTCAACCGACGCCAAATGAGAGGAGAATCAAAGTCAATAATCCTGAAATTGTTGGAATAATCTGCGTAATAAATAAATTCTTGGAGTTGCAGGAGTATTTCTATGCAGTCAAAGAAGCAGCCGGACAAGAGATAAGGAATTTTCTTGAACTACAACTAAAGAGAAAGCTTAAGTTTATTCGGGGATTAGCAGAGAAATATAAGATAGAATTCGATGATGCTCTTGAGCTAATAAAAGATGAGATAGGTATTGCGGATGATGCTTTCGAGATAATGAAAGCCGAGATTGATATACGAATGCTTTTGGATGAGATGAAAGAAAATGAGCGAAGAAAAGACACATGAATTCCTGTTCTTATGCAGGCGCCGAAGATGTAACGGTAATTTTACATTTTTAGGACGCCATTGTGAATGTGATAGTAGCCCGTTCAGTTTCATGCGCAAGAGGAGAAGGAGATGATAGAACGCGAGCACTTGCAGATGCTGAAAGAAGCAGTGGATGAAATAGAGGAAAAAGTGGCAAACCTTAAAGCACTCATAAGCTTGATAAAGGAATGGGGAGCAAAGAAGAGGAATGACTGAAAAATGCTAAACAACACGTCTGTATCTGCTCAAGTAGATTCTTTTATCTTTTCAAATACTTCTGTGACTTCTCAAGCTGAGTCTTTTGTCTTCAGGAAGAGGAGCGGCGATCCGCGATTGTTAATTTTCAAAAAGCATAAAAATAAACTCTTTATTGCGATTCTGGAGAGTGATTATCCAATAGATTCTCTTATCAGCGATATAGCAGCAGCGGTTTTGAACTCTATTGTGGGAAAATACGATGACCACAAAAGGTAGTTTACATGAACGAGAAGCCGTACAAGAATATGAAAAACGAGGCTGGAAAGTGTTTAAACCACAAAAGACCTCGAAATATGGTACACAAGATATTTTTAATATGTTCGATTTTGTGGCGATTTCGCCTGATGGTAGTGAGATAGATTTTGTACAGGTAAAGACCAAATCCACTCGTGGGTTCTTGAAGAAACTTAAAGAGTGGCGGGGAAAACATAAGGTGAAGAAAGTGAGTTGGGTTTTGATGGTGCGATTAGACGCGCGCAAACACAAAATAAAATGGAAGAGATATTAACAGAAAGTTTTTTATTTGATTTTTCGTATAATGTTAGTAGAGGATAAAAATGGTAGAAGAGAAGAAGGCGGTAATAGAAGGCATAGCGATAGATTCAGAGACAGGTGAACCGATTTTTGCGGCGCCGATAAAGATAATGGATGAAGCGGGCAATAATGTGGTAGCGGAAACGAGCACGGACATGAACGGTGAATTTCGGGTTGTTGTACCTGCAGGCAGACGCTACCAGTTGCTTATGTTCGGGCAGATTTATCAGCCTGTACAGGCAAAGATACTTGATGATGAAGGGCGATTCACACCTGTGACAGAGGATGGGCGGAGGATAAGAGTGGAGAGTATAAAGATTAGACTTGCTGAATTGATGACGGAGAAGGAGGGAGAATAGAACCAAGGAAAAGATATGCATGCACTGGTGATAGCACCATACGAAGGTAGCAAAGTATTAGAAGCTGCCTCGATACTTGCGCATGTCTGTATCGAGGCATTAGAAGCGGAAGCGTTCGAGGTGGATTCTTTAGAGGGCGAAAAAGCAACGCGGGGTAACCTCCCGAAAAACAAACATTATGACTTGATACTCTTCGCCGGTCATGGCGAAGAGCGGAGGTTAGTAGGTAGCGACGGCAGAGCGATATTCAATGATAACAATATTGACTATGTAGCAAACTCGATGGTCATAGCGATAGCGTGCGAGAGCGGCAGGTGGCTCGCACTTAGCGCGGCATCGAAGGGTGCACATGCATATTTCGGGTTTCGTGACCTCGTATGCTTGCCTCAATCGTCAGACAGGCACGCATACCTATCCGATTTTGTCAGGACGCTATCAGTACCCTTACTTTCACTACTGGAGGGTTATACAATCCACCAAGCATGGGAAGCGTTCCAGGGACTGTGCCGTGAGTATGCGACAGAATATGAAAGTGGTAGATACGATAACTTCGCTGAGAATATGGCTGCATGGATGCGCTCTAACGCGAACTCAGCAGTCTATCAGGGTGCCCCAAATGCTACTCTTGGTGAGGAAGCGTTCGTAATCAAGTGCGAATTATAACCTTGAAATGACCGATAATCTTATCTCGCGTATTTTGCGAGAGAAGCGAGAAGAAGCGGGGAAGCGAGAACATAAAACCGAAGGTACACGAACTGGTACACTACGAACTATCACTGTAACAGCGGAAGGTACAACACTTAGGTATTACGATAGTGCAACACATCAAGAAGAGATTGTGGAGGACCATGTTACAAAGACCGATAGCAACTACACAGCGGAGTTCGAGTGGTTATTACGAGATAAACTACATACGCCTTTTGATTTGTTTGCATTTGTAAAATATCCAACGAAGCTCGTGTATACAGGTGATTTGAATGGTGTACCGACAACAATCACATTAAAGTTTCCTGCGGGCATTACTCATTGCCACTATCATGTTATGTGGTCGGGTGAATGCCAAGATAGTGAGTGTGTAGTGTATGTCCCAACACCTGAAGAGGAGATAAGGACAGCGTTACGAAAAGCGAACCTTAAACCGGGCGAGATTTTTGTGGAGCTGGGGTGTGGCGATGGCAGGAACCTGAAGATAGCAGCAAGCGAGTTCGGTGCGAAGTGCATAGGCTACGAACTCAATCACGAGCGTGCGGAACGAGCGAGAGCAAGCACTAAGGGGCTGTCTGTGACAATCAAAGAGGAAAGCTTCATGAACGCGGCTCAGGATATAGCGAAGGCAGATTGTGTTTATGTCTATCTTCTCCAAAGTGTGAATCAAACGGTAAAACCCTTGTTGGAGGAGAATCTCAAACACGGTGCACGAGTTATCAGCAGACACTTCATTTTTGAGGGCTGGACACCTGATTTTGAATGGAACAATATTTATTTTTATCACTTTTAATAGTTAAAGATAATGGCGAGGAAACCGAAAGGGCGAACACTAGGACCAGCATACGAATTTTATAGTGCATATATATGGTACAATAACAAGATATACCATCCTGGCGATACGCTCATAGCGCCAGCAGGAGCAACACTTACCGCAAGAGCATTTGTTAATAACACAAATAACACCGCAGGCACGGCTTGCTACTATATTAAGTGGGGCGGACAAATTCGTTGCTGGAAAAAGAAGTATATAAGTGCAGGCGCATGGGAAGAGAAAATGCCTGATTGTACCTTCAGCATGCCCTCATCAGACAAAGATGCGGTGATAGAGTGTGGTTCGTATGAAGGTGGAACATGCTATTATCATGATTCGGCTGGCACTATACACTTGAAAGTAAAAACAACTAAGCCCTGTTCCGTTTCGACAGACGAGGATGAATATTACCAAGGCGATACGGTAGCGATAAGCTACAAAAATGCACCACCAAATAGCACTTTATATATCGGTGCGTATCCCAGTGGGATACCTGGCAAGTCGTGGACTGTGTCCGGCACTGGCGGTAAGGTTTATACAATCCCGGATGATGCTACTACAGGCACATGGCAGGTTAGTCTATACGATACTGACTGTTCTAGAACTGAGTATATAACAGTATCGGCTAAGCCTACATGCAACCAATCCTTTAGGGTTATTGAGGAAGATACAGGTGCCCGTGTCCCCAAATCTGTTGTTATAGTAAGAGAGAAAGGTACTGCTAAAGAGCTTGGTAGATGCACAACTGATTCTAATGGTGAATGCACGGTAAAGAACATAAAAAAAGGAGTTTGGTGTGTAGCAGAAGCATCTGCACCTTCAGGGTATGAGGTGATCTCAGACTCCAGCACAGAATTTGTTACTTGTACATCGCTGAAAACGTTGAAACTTAGAAGTACCACATGCAAACAGCGCGTTAAGGTGATTGAACCTTCGGGTAAGCCCATAGAAGGTGCCACAGTAGCAATTGATATGGGCACCTACTCTATTCAATGCGAGAAGCCTGACGGTAGCGGCTACGGGACGGATGCAAATGGTGAGTGTGATTTATGCAATCTTGATAAAGGGACAGTATACACAGCATGTGCATCAAAGGAAGGCTATGAGTCCTATGGTAGCGAGACATGCAAACTATTTAAAGCTTGTTCTTCCCTTGCTCTAATCTTGAAATTACAAAAAATACCTCCAGCTAAGTTAGAAATTGTAGAGGCTTTTTACAGTACCGATAACGGTATAACTTTCTGGGGCTTAAAAGAGAACAGCACAATAGATTTAGGGGATTGTAAACGTCCACTATTCAAGCTAATAATAAAGAATACTGGTGGTTTACCATCGTACCAGCGTTGTCTGTGGCTGCGTAAAGGTACAGGCTGTAGCTCTGGAAGTACAGTCGGTATCGAAACCAGTACTACAACATTAAACAAGGACGAGCTCGAAACAATCTTCTTAAGCTGCGATGTTGATATGGAATATGGCAAGGATTATAGTTTCCATATCAAAAACGGGCAGATAATACAGGGTTGTCCATCAGATGACGAGCTCGATTTCAAGACAGAAACACGAAGACCGTACGAAATACGGATAACCGTAAAGGACGAGAAAGGTCATGGTATAAAACACGCGTATGTAAGCGTTACGAAAGAGATTTTTGAAGGTACATGGCAGGAAGTACCCTGCTCTGATATAACGGTACATAAAGGTATATGCACTACCGAGAGCTGGAACGGCTATGGTAATCTCCTGAAAACAGATGATAACGGTGTTCTTAGTATAGGCTTACCATCACTACCCGGGGCTGCTTGTAGATATGGATTCATAGCAGGCAAGCCGGGTTATTTGAATGAAGAAATGCATGAGGATTGGACAAAACCAGTGACAACACGCCGCCAGGGCGAGAACGGCGAAGGCACTTATGAGTTTGAGTTCACGCTCAGGTTTATTACAGAGGAGGATAAGTTTATCGTACACACGAGAGGGTTTAAAACAGGAGATCAAATTCTTTGTAAAAAGGCGTATGGCTGGGCACGATGCTTTTTATCTACACCGGATGCCGTGCCTATCTTTAAA
>Ga0190336_1000318_pt1 | contig 9840 bp, 11 predicted proteins | sample 487204910_MG_FD_161651 | JGI IMG/M metagenome (GOLD analysis project Ga0190336, IMG submission 161651) | Hydrothermal vent sediment bacterial communities from Southern Trench, Guaymas Basin, Mexico - 4872-04-9-10_MG | ecosystem: Environmental > Aquatic > Marine > Hydrothermal vents > Sediment ...
GAAAACAAAAAGAGGGCAAATTAAATGTTCGAATCCTCAATGTAAAGACAAGCAAAAATAAAAGAAAAAGATAAAAGAAAAAGGGGCAAGAGATGCCCCTATTCGTTGACTCGTAAAAAAACAAGGCGCGCTCTTTCTAGAGACTCTTCCCCTACCCGGTTTTTTAACACTTCTTCTAAACAAACGCCTTGTTCTTCTGATTCCTTCTTGGCCTGAGCTAGCTCCCTTTGGTTAATTGCCCCGAAATCAACCAAAATTTCTCCGATATCTTTGTTTTTCTCAAAATATTGCTCGAGAATCTCAGCGACAAGATTAGAAACCGACATTCTTCTTCTTTGCGCTTCTCTTCTCAACAACCTCCATAAATATTCATCTTCCTCTCGGAAATAAACCGTGGTCTGCATCTTTTTCTCCTTAGTCGCTTAGAAATTCCACGACGACAAGTTGAGTATATTGTTTTATAATCTTGGGAGAAATGTCACCACTTCTTTGGCGATTCATAGCCAAAATCAAGGCAAAGCCGGTTATATACTCCTCATAAGATATGGGCTCTTTTTCCTTTCCTCTCCAGGGCAAGGAGAAACCTTTTTCTTCTGCCGTGCGAATAAAGTCGTAAACTTTTTCTGCGTCCTCTTTCGCCATTCTCTTTACTCTTTCCAAAACTTGTGTCTCCATACTCCACCTCCTAAAAGAACTGCTTTGGGGATACCTTATCCTAAATCATTCTTGCTTTTTGTCAAGAGACTCAGATGACAAGAGTGTTTTCTTTTTGTAAAATAACAAATGAAATAGGACAGAAAAAAGGGGACGGGTGTTTTTTTCTGTTAAGAACATATGGACTAGGACAAAAACTTGACAAAAATTTGAGGATGCTATATAATATAGTTAGGAGTCGAATAGAAAACTCTTGAGAAATATTTTTAATAGGTAACATTCACAATAGTTCTTTATAATTATCCCTGCCAGTTGTCCGGCAGAGTGATCATTATTCTAATTGTGGTGGTTAATCTGCCGGACAACTGGCAGGGCTTGTGAAGCCGGCCGAGCAGGCAAAAATCCCTCTGAGCGGGAGGGATTCTGCGAGGCGCGTATGCAAAGAGAACGAGGGCCGCCGGGGGCAGATCTCGCCAGAATAGCGAGAGCCGCTCTCTGCTTTCTGGGGGGGCATATCGCCCAGCCCTTGCCAGTGTCCGGCTTCACCATCGGGCGCACCAGACCCCAGCGGTGCTGGGGAGGAGTTCGAGGAGTAAACGAAAAAGCTCCGTTCTGGTGTGCCCGCGCACCAAAGGGCGGGTCGCCCAGCCAATTTTTGGCTCGGCTCCCATTGGAGAAGAGAGATTGCTCTCTTGCGACCCGTCCCGCCATCTTTTGGGTCCTTTGTGGGCCCTCTTTTATTGTTTTTAGATAGGATACCAATCCTATCTTTTATTTGAAATAGAAAATCGTTGCAAGGTCGAACCTTGCAATAAGAACGAGAACTGTTCTCGTTCTGTTTTATACAAATAAGATCGTAAAGTCTTTCTGCGTCCTCTTTCGCCATTCTCTTTACTCTTTCCAAAACTTGTGTCTCCATACTCCACCTCCTAAAAGAACTGCTTGCTTTTTGTCAAGAGCTTGACAAAATTTTTAATCTAAGATAAACCCTTAAAGGAGGTGATAATATGGGGCTCTTTAAAATTAAGGGAATAAAAGCAGGTCCCGGAGAAAAAATAATGGTTCTCAAATTCTCTAAAAGAGAATGGGAGATCTTAAAAGGACTAAAGGTGTTGACGGGAGACGAAACCATTGGTCAAGTTATAATATTTGCCTTGAACTGGTTATATCATACCTTTGTAGAGATAATGGGCGAAGGGGGAACGATAATTCTCAATCATCCAGACAAGGGCGAAATTGAAATAGGACTAACAAAAAAAGGTATTCCATATGAAAGTTTAGATTTTCGCAAGGTGTTTCGAATAGCCGCACAACTTGGAAGATTTTGGGAGGAACTAGAAAACGCTCAGGATGCTGTTGATAAGGGGAGCGAATAGAACAAACTCACAAACCCTTGCCTTGCGCAAGGGTTCTTTTTTTATTTTCTCCTGGAGGGACAGTTCCTACTAAGAGAAAACACGGAAAGCCAATACTGATAAGGATTAAGAGATTGGTTTTTTTAAAATGGCATAATTTTGATTAAAATTGTTTCGGTTGTCTGTTCTAGGCTTAAGATTATTTGTTCTGAAATTTTAAGATTATAGGGATCCGGGGATCCGGTTGAAATTTGTGCAATAAGAACGGGAACTGTTCTCGTTCTGTTTTACATGTTTTTCAATCTTCTTTAGTAGATGATATCATAGTGACCAGGACAAATTCTTGACTTCTTGGGATATCTATGTTAATATAATTATATCTGATGACGCTCATAAGTCCCAAAAAAGGGCAGAGTGTAAAGGAGGTTAAGGGTGAAAATTCATAAGGTAGTTTCGGTAAGCAACGAGAGGACGATAAGGGAAGAACGCTGTTTCAGGTGCGGCGCTCCCATTAGAGGAAGGGGACGTACAGCCGAAGTTATAATCAAGGAAAAAAAGAGAAAGGTCAGGTTCTTTGTTCCTTTTAAGTCGAGAATAAACCCTTCCCAAACCCATTTCACTCGTCATGTGCCACTTCACCTTTCTTGTTCTCCTCCCCGTGAAGGAGAAAGAGTGGAGTGGCTTGATGGTTTTGTGTCGGAAGAAGCATGGAAAAAGAGAAGGAAGGGTTAGTTCGGTCAAAATAAATGGAGGAGGGTGCTGGCAGAAGCCAGCGCCCTTTAAATTTAGAGCGGGCTAAATTGAGAACTATTCCCCTAAGAAGCTTTTTTAGAAACTCACACTGATAAAGGCTAAGAAGTTGGTTTTCTCAAGTGATATGATTTTGGCTAAAACCTACCTGAATTATCTTGAAATCTAGAGAATTGGTTGAATTTTCTAGGAGAGATAATAAAATAAAAAAGAGGCCGGAGTGGCGGAACTGGAAGACGCGATGGACTCAAAATCCATTGCCCCTCGGGGCGTGAGGGTTCAAATCCCTCCTCCGGCACAAAAGTTGATCTATCTGTGTATTTATTTCTTTAATAATCTCACAAAAAGCCATCCTACAAGAACTCCAACCATTGCTCCCACTAAAATATCCAAAGGCCAATGGAGGCCGCAATAAATTCTAGAGACACCTATTAAGGCGCTTATGATAAAGAAAAGAATTCCTAATTTTTTATTAAAAAAGTAAATTACCGAAGATAAAGCAAAATAAAAAGAAGCATGACCTGATGGAAAAGAGGCGGTTGGGTTATGGGGTATTAAAAGATTAACAGAGCCAACAACAAATGGTCGTGGGCGGAAATAAAGATAGCGAATTAATTCTACTACAACAAATCTTGAGATAAACGCTGCGGACAATGAAAGAATTGTTAGCTTTTTATACTTTTTGAAGTTTCTCAACAACAATATAAAAAGGATCAACAAAATTAGATAACCAGCATATTGAGCAAAAAAGATTGCCAAACTATCTAAAAAGGGCATTTTGCCTGCTACCCTGTTGAAAGATTGAAAAATTAGAAAATCGAGGTTCATTTTTTTAGAAATTTAAAAGAAGGTAATTTATTTTGAGCCACAAAAACAAGACCTAAGGAAGCAACGGCAGCAAAAATAAATCCTATCTGTGGTTTGGGAAAGAAGTAAAATATTCCTGCCAAAAACAGAAGGAAGGCTAATTTTGAGAGATTAAAAACTATTTCTCGGTAAATTAAAAATTCATCTGCCTCTGCTTTTTTCAAGGCTGCTTTTTCGTAAATGGTTGTTCTAAAAGGAACAAATGCTGAAGTTTTCGCGATGCGATAAAAATTGTGTGTCAGAAAAGCTCCAAAGGCATCTTTGACAAAATATTTGATAATCCAGACCAAAGAGAGCAGAATCGAACCCATTCGAAGAAGCTTTTTCTTGTCCTGTTTTTGAGTCACTCTCCCCATATAAATGGCATACAAAGCAGCAATAGCCAACCCTATGGTTGTAATTGCCCCCATTTTCTCAAAGTTAATTTCTAAGACGAACATAAATATCGGCCAGAAAATCATTATACTTACACTTTCAATTCCCAGTGAGGCTAACCCCAAAGAAAGAGATTTGTTCTTTTTAATTCTCTGCCAGGCTCTGAAATAAGAATCGGTATAAATTTCATGGCGTTCTTTTGAAAGAAAAAGCGGGAAAGTAGATGCAAAAAGAGTAACCAAAACTACAATAAATAGGACAAGATATCCAAAGTTGGCTAAAATTAAACCCCCAATTGTTGGACTAATAATATTTGCTGTAAATGAGATCCCGCTCAGTTTTCCTACTTCAACTGCTCTTTTATCTCTTTCAGAAAACCTAACAAAATCGGTATGAAAAGCGGGCCAAAAAAGTGTCATACCTATAGCCCGGAGAAAAATTGCAGGGATTAACAGGTAACTATTTTGATAAAGAAAAAATAAACAAAGGTAATAGCCAAAAAAGAAAAAATGAGAGATAAGCATTGTGTGTTTTAAACCAATCTTTGCCATTATCTTTCCTCCAAAAACTACCAAAATTCCAAATAATCCATAAATTGCTGCCCAAAAAAGTAGGGTTGGGCAAAGAGATTTCCGGAAAAATAGATAAATAAAAATCGGCTCATAGATGCCGATCATCCCTAAGGCTAAATATCGAATAGCAATGCTCACAAAAAATTGCGTGGATTCACGCTTCAGAAAATACTGAAACAAAATTTCTGGTGAGAAGTGATAAGGCATGATAAAAATCTCAAAAGTCAAATCTTTCACCCGCCCAAATTTTGCAAAGCAAAATTTGTGGCGGGCAAGAATCTCAAAATTATTAATTAATCTTTAATGTCTTTAATTACTTTTTCTCCGGGGAGAGTAGTTTTATAGGGCCAAATTTTTCGTCCCGGATATATCAGGGTTCCGATTCCTGTTTTAACCCCTTCCCCAAAAACAGTGCCAAATTTTTTTCTTTTTGTGTCTATTAATTTTTCATTTATCATTGTTTTTATTGAAGCATTATCATGTCTTAAATTCGCAATGATTGTTCCGGCGCCCAGATTACAATTTTTATCAATAATTGAATCCCCCACATAAGATAAGTGAGCAATGTTTGTATTTTCATAAATAATTGAATTTTTAATTTCTACTGCCTGCCCGATACGACAATTATCTCCTATTATTGTATTGCCCCTAATAAAACAATTGGGACCAATTGTGCAGTTTTTACCGATAAAAACCGGACCTATAATATATGTTCCCGCCCTGATAACACTTCCTTTTCCCAAGATTAATTTTCTTTTAATAGTCGTCCTTTTTTCAATTACTCCTTCATTTTTGGCTTTGCTTTTTTGTAAAAAGAACTCAAAAGCATCTAAAAGATTCCAAGAAAAAGAAACAGGTATCCAATTTTTCGCCTCAACAAAATATAAAGGATGCTTTTTTGCAAATTGATTTATATAATCGGGAAATTCATACTCCCCTCTCTTTGACTTCTTAATTTTATATCTGAAAATTTCTTTTGGAAGATAATAGACGCCAATATTAGCAAGATCAGAAATTTTCTTCTCTGGTTTCTCAACAATCTCTTTTACTTTTTTGCCTTCTTTGACAATTATTGCCCCAAAGTTTGCTGGATCTTCTTTTTTTGCCAATATTGCTGGGAATTTTTTTATTAACTTTTTCAAATCTTCTTTAAAATAAAAATCATCTCCATTTAAAAGAAGGAATCTATCTTTCAAATAAGGTAGGGCATATTTTGCTGCATCACCTGTTCCCTGAGGTTTCTTTTGCCAAACATATTTAATTCTAATTCCTTTATAGTTTTTTCCTATTTTTTCCTGAATCAGCTCACCCTTATAACCTATAACTAAAATTACCTCTTTTGCTATTCCTTTCAATTGTTCCAAATTATGTTCAAGGATTGACTTATCAAAAATTTTTATAAGAGGTTTTGGACGCGTACAGGTTAAAGGCTGAAGCCTCGTTCCATTGCCTGCAGCAAGAATTACCACTTGCATATTTTAAGTATATCTCAAAATTGAATAAAAAATAAGGGCTCCTCTCAAGAGGAGCCCTCCTTCCGGACCGCGTAGCTTTCATCTTCAGCAATTTCAAAGTCATCAAAAATAACGGGTATTCCTTCTTGAACTCCTTTGAGCACCTGAACCATCAAAAGGCGAATTTCCCAGTGAGCCTCGGGGGCGCATCTTAATTCAAAAATATGACGCCATTCGCGAAAATTTGCAGTGATTGTAATTTGTGTTGCAATTCCTATTGGCAAAAACTGTCTTGCATCTTCGGGCAACCAACTTTTATTTCTTAATTCCCGATAAACCTGCTCATTAAGATTCACCCAGCCCTTCAATGTGATATTGATTGTCTGTCCATCAGGTAAAGTTAATTCTACTGTTTCTTTAGAGTCTCTGTGAGGAGGCAAAACAAGTGCGAGCTCTCTTTTATCTACGTAACGTGTTGATTCCTGAGTGTAGGAGGCAAGGCGATGTCTCACAAGCTGATGAGTAAAACCGCGAGAAACATTAGAAAATTTAACAGTCATTGCTGAATGTTCCAAGACCGATTCATGACCCCGTCTTCTTAACATCTCTACAAATTTTTCGGCAGAGCCAGGAGAAATTTTGTGATACGACTGGTAAGCAGTTCTTCCTGCCAGTTCAATTAATTGCAAAGGGTTCTCTCCGTTCAATCCAACAAGAATCCCCAAAATCTCAAACTTCCCTGGCGGCTTTATTAACCTCGTCATCTTATCACCTCCTATTCTTATACTCTGCTTTACTGACGTATTTCAAAAACGGGAATAATTTTTTAAAGTACCATACTTCTCACCTCCTTTTAATGGTTTATCTTGGCGAAAAAATAAAATTTAGTCAAGTTAAAAAACAGAGGGTGTACCATTTTAAATTTTTGTCCCAAAAGCCCTGAAGATTGGGGGTTTCTAAAGGTCAAAACGGAGAATATCATCTATTCTACTGTCACAGATTTGGCAAGATTACGAGGCTTATCTGGATCTAATCCTTTTAATACTGCAATATAATAAGCAAATAACTGCAAAGGGATTACCGATAATATTGGTGTTAGCATTTCTAAGGTTTTGGGAATATAAATACAATCATCTGCCAGGCCTTCCATTTCTTTATTCCCTTCTGTTGTTATAGCCAACACTTTCCCCTTTCTTGCTTTTATCTCCTGAATGTTTGAGACCATCTTTTCATAAACACTATCTTTTGGCGCAATTACAACCGAAGGAAAATTCTCATCTATCATTGCAATAGGGCCATGTTTCATTTCTCCTGCCGGATATCCTTCTGCGTGAATATAAGTAATTTCTTTTAATTTTAGCGCTCCCTCCAAAGCAATTGGATAGTTATATTTCCTGCCTAAAAACAAAAAATTTTTATAATTTTGATATTTTTTTGCTATCTTTTTTATTTGATCTTTTTGAGCTAAAATTTTCTTTGCCAAACCAGGAATCTTTAAAAGTTCTCTTAAAATTCTTCTCCCCATTACCAAAGACATCTCTCTTTGTCTTCCTAAAAATACTGTCAAAAGTGCTAAAATTGTAAGCTGAGAAACAAAAGATTTTGTTGCTGCAACCCCAATTTCGGGTCCGGCATGATTATAAACTCCTGCCTCTACCTCTCTGGCAATACTTGATTCAACTACATTAATAATTCCTAAAGTCAAAACTCCTTTTCTTTTTGCCTCTTTTACTGCGAACAAAGTATCTGCTGTTTCTCCAGACTGAGAAATAGCCAAGAGGACATCATTTTTTCTTAATACTGGTTTTTTATATCTAAGCTCGGATGCGTTTTCAACTTCTACAGGAATTTGAGCATACTCTTCTAACATATATTCTCCCACCTTCCCTGCTAAAAGTGCTGTTCCCATAGCGGTAATAATAAGTCGATCAATATTTTTCAATTTATCCATTACGCTTTCAAGTCCACCAAATTTCACCATCCCTTCCTCTAACATTATCCTTCCCCGAATCGCATTTTGAATTGCATCTGGCTGTTCTGTTATTTCTTTTAGCATAAAATGATCAAACCCTCTTTTTTCGGCTTGCGAAAGACTCCATTTAATGTAATGAGATCTTTTTGAAACAAATTGATTATCCAAAGTAAAAATTCGAAAATCATTCTTAGTAATAACCCCCATCTCACCATCATCAAGATAAATAACCCTTTTTGTATATCCCAAAATCGCGGGTACATCTGAGGCAACAAAATTTTCTTTATCTCCTAAACCAACAATTAAAGGACTTGATTGTCTTGCAAAAACAATTTTTTCAGGATCTTTTGAAGAAATAACAGCAATTGCATAGGCGCCAACTATTTCCCTTAAAGCCAATCTAACCGCTTCCTCTAAATTACCCTGAAAACATTTTTCAATTAAGTGGGGCAAAACTTCGGTATCTGTTTCTGAGATGAATTTATGGCCTTCTTGTTGGAGTTGCGTTTTAAGTTCCAAATAATTTTCAATAATCCCATTATGCACAACAAAAATCTCTTTTTTACAATCAAAATGAGGATGAGCGTTGATGTCCAAAGGTTCTCCGTGAGTAGCCCATCTTGTGTGTCCAATTCCAAAAGTTCCTTGAATCTTCTTGGACTTGAGTTTTTCTTCTAGGTCTTTAATTTTACCTTTCGTTTTGACAATGTAAGAAATATTATTTTCCTCAACAATAACAATTCCCGCAGAATCATATCCTCGATATTCTAAACGTTTAAGCCCTTCGGCAATAATAGGAAGAGCTTCTTTTTTTCCGATGTATCCAATTATTCCACACATAGTTGAAACAGGTAATTTCATTATAAGAAATAATTCCTCACAAAGAAAGCAATGTCAAAACCGAGCCTCGTTAATTGAAAAACAAAATTTATAATACCCCCTTAACATGGATTATTAAATTTTCTATGTCTAAAGTGCCACTTTGTACAGCTTAGGTTAATACAGTTGAAAAAGTACCTGCCCTTTTTGTTTTTGTGTTTTTGTGGACACAACTGATACTTTTTCATTTACATTTTAATTTATGATGACTTATTCGATCTCTTGCCAAACAAAAATAATTTGCTATACTTAAATATCTCGCCAAGAGAGGAGGTGAGTTTTTAGTTCTTTTCGCTCTTTAAAACTTCTAACAAAGGGGGTAAGCATGGCAAAGAAACAGAGAAAAGATCTACCGGAGTTTGAAGTAACAGAAGAAGGCTTGGTTGTACATCGTCTCTTTCCTCGCACAAAGAGGGTCTCCCTATTCACTGCGACAAGACCTCACGGGGGGGACATTGAATGGTACCTTTCCCTTAACGGAGGGAATGGTACTCCAGTGGTAGTAGAAAGAAAAGACGATGGGTTTATCATCTCCCATTCTCAAATCCCACCGAGGTTGAAAAAGAGGTTGCTGGAGATGAAAGAGGAGTTACTGAAGAAAGGAGGTGGATCGCTCTTGCCGTTACTGGGGGCAACTGGTATTTATCGAATCCAAGTCTAGTTTAAAGATATCAAGGGGACAGCTTTAGCTGTCCCCTTTTTTATTTTCTATTTTCTTTTAACATTTCATGCGACCTTTCTCAACTTCAATCTGGTCACAGAATTACTTATTAAAAATATAAAAGAAGCGGCCCAAATGCCACACAAGACTGTGATTGTTAAAACAAGAAGTGGTGACTCTATAGAAGTTAAAGGTTGTATAACCGGAGATCATATAACAAGAGCCCTCCGTGGATCATCCGTGGAAGTATCTGTAGAAGGTCATTTTTTGGCAGTGAAAAGAACCAGAACAAGAGTGGATA
>Ga0190336_1000319_pt1 | contig 9833 bp, 8 predicted proteins | sample 487204910_MG_FD_161651 | JGI IMG/M metagenome (GOLD analysis project Ga0190336, IMG submission 161651) | Hydrothermal vent sediment bacterial communities from Southern Trench, Guaymas Basin, Mexico - 4872-04-9-10_MG | ecosystem: Environmental > Aquatic > Marine > Hydrothermal vents > Sediment ...
TCTTCACTCCCTGGGCCACCAACCCTAAGCGGCTCACCGCCTCCTTGACCAGCCGGGCAGTTTCCGGAGGATTGCCCTCACCCGCTAATAAAATTTAGGATAAATTTTGGGAAGATTATCTCAGAATAAATAAGCAATTGATCCTCTCAATGGTTAATGTAGAATACACGTGGAGTTAACAGCATCTAGCAACCTTTGGGACAAAGCTAAAGATTAAATTTGACAAGGGGACTAGAGTTGTAGTTGTTTTCCCAATTAAATATTTAAGGTAAAAGGTCCGCAGAATGGGTTCCGTGAAAAAAACGTACCCTGAGAAGATTATTCCCTTTATATAAAAGACACTTAGGATAAGAAATTTCTTCCAAAAATTTTCATACTTTTATTGTTTTCTCTGACTAAATTTTGGGGTAGAAAAAGTGGAGTGCATGTCAGTGAAGATTGGGTTTTTTCTGAAAAATATTAGATATTTTCTTGTATAAGGGAGGATTGAAACACAAAGAAAGTAAAGATCAGATTTCTTTCATAATGATAACAATAAACATTGGAGGTTGTGATGGGATTTACAAGGTGGGGTTATTATTTCTATGGTCCTTTTTCTGACCTGGATGAATTAAGTGATACCCCTGGAGTATATGTTCTTTTGTGCGAAATCGGCAAAAATATTCTTGATGTAGGAGAATCTGAAAATGTACGAACCCGTGTAAAAAGTCATGAAAGATCAGATTGTTGAAGAGAAAATTGTTTTGGTGCAATAATCTATTCTGTCACTTATATTTTGGATGAAGAGGAGAGAAGAGAATTGGAAAAAAGAATCAGAGAATCTGAAAGGGTAGCTTGCGGGGAGAGATAAAATATTCCTATCGGGAATAGCCCAGGTATAAATAATGTAAGAAAACTGATAAGGAAGGTTTCAAGGTGTGATTACCCAGTTATAATAAGGGGAGAAACAGGAGTGGGCAAAACCTTAACAGCGAGAATTATTCATTTGGCCAGTTTTCGGAAAGATAGGACTTTTTTCATTTAGGGTGTAGCAATATTCCCTCAGAGTTATTTGAAAGTGAGCTATTTGGTCATGAGAAAGGCGCCTTTACTGAGGCAATAGAGAGGAAAAAAGGCAAAGTTGAGCTTGCAGAGGGTGGTACTCTCTTATTAGATAAAAGAAGAAAAAGGAAGTAGGCCGGTAGTCAAGTCCATTATAACAGTGGCTTTGGTGAGCCTGGTTCAAGGGCTGAGAACAAAGGGGATGATGCCTCGGCCCCTTAAGCGCTTCATAATTTTCGCCTTAGTGATTTTTGATATTTTTTGTTTCTATCTAATTGACTGTTTTACTTTAATCCGTTAGCGAACTTCTTTGGGCAGGATGACATTTATAGAAAATTGAGATAAAATATGAAATCTAATATATTACAATGCAAATAATGAACAGTTGCCCTTTTTTGGTTTACTTTTGGATTTATTTTATTATTATTCGTTGTGGTGGCCATGATGAAGTAGTAAATCATTTAAAAATTAATAGCTATTCTCTTTGAAGATTTCGACCTTGAATAATTAATACTTGAGTAACAGAAAGATTGTTGGCTAGAATCAATAAAAAGGGAAGGCAACCGAAAAAAGATTCATTATCATCTAAAAACAAACTCCAACTAGCAAAGAAAGTGACTTGAAAAAAGAGAAGACTCAAAATAATCAATTCAGCCAAATTGATTGGGTTCATAAGTTAACCAGAGTATTTGTTCAATCAAAATCATTAAAAAACGCTTTCCCTTCAACGCTCCAAGTGTTGGGCCAGGCCACAGATGCTGATTCAATTTTCTTATTCCTTCTTCAGAAAAAGAAGGAAAAACTTATTGATTATCCAGAAAATTATTTAAGGTATTCTTTCCTAGGAGAAAGCTCTAAAGTTAGAAATTTGCTTAAGAAATTAGCTCAGAGAGCTATAAATGATGGAGAAGTTATTTGCTCCGCAGACCCTCAAGCTCATCATCAACAACTGTTAAAAAAACTTAACTCAATGGGACTGTTGAACATAGCTGTATTTCCATGGGGCAGCGTAGAGAGTAATCAAGGTGCCCTTATCTTTTCATGGAGAGAAGGAATCGATTTAGCTAAAAAATTTCCCCTGATTAAAACTTTAACCGAGAGATTTTTTCTTGCCCTAAAGACTTATGAAGCATTTGTCGTGCAAAATAAAAATCAGGAAGCTGATCTTTTTCATAGAATCAGGAAATTATATTTTATATACGATTTTACTTATATGATCAGCAAATCGAAAAATCTAAGTAAAACTCTTCAGGAGGGATTACAGCGCATTGTTGATCTAATTCCCGCTGAATTAGCCACTATTCACTTGTGGGATAACAAGGAGAAGAAATTTCACTGTGTGGCCAGTTACAGAATAAATCATTTTCCTCAAGTAGAGGGAAAAATTGTGAAATATCTTTTAAACAAAGTTGTCACTCAAGATGACCTATTAATTATTCCCAACATCAAGAATAATTCGTCTTTTTCTCAATTTTCTCACTTGAAATCTCTGAAAACTTATATAGGCTGGCCTCTTAAAGCTAGTGGAAGCCTGGTTGGAGTTTTTAGTTTTTTTGAAAGTTCTCAAAAATCAATTTCAGCCGAAGACATTTCTTTTCTGAGCACAATTGTTGATTATCTGGCTATCGCCGTAGAGAACGAACGACTTTATCGCCAGGCCCAACATGCCACTATAGAGAAAGAGCGGCATCGTTTGGCTCGGGAGCTTCATGATGGTCTATCTCAATCACTTTACAGTTTGCAGCTTTTTACGGCTACTGCTCAAGAATATCTCAAACTGAATGAGAAAGAAAAGTTAAAAGTAGTTCTGGAAGAAATAAAAAAGATAGCTAACCAGTGTCTTAAGGAAATGCGTTTAATGGTTTATCATCTCCGGCCTGGACCTCTCCTAGGTAAAAATTTAACTGAAGTTTTGCAGCAAAGATTGGAGGAAGTAGAAAAACGGGCGGGAATAAGGACGAAGCTTTGGATTGCCCCTTCTTTCCACTTGCCCGAATCTCTGGTTCCCGATCTCTACCGGATTATTGAGGAAGCATTGAATAATTCTCTTCGACATGCAGGTGCCTCTTCAGTAGAAGTGATTTTAGATAAGAAAGGCCCCAACTTCATCGTAGAAATCAAAGATAATGGCCACGGTTTTGACCCACTTCTAGTAAAAGAAGGCGGACAAGGATTAATAAATATGAGAAAAAGAGCTGAAGAGTTGGGAGGGGATCTGAAGATTATATCTTCTCCAGGAAAGGGCACCACTGTTAGAATTAGACTTAAAGAAAAGAGAGATTAGACCATGAAGAAGCAGAAGAAAGTTAGGTTATTGATTGCTGATGACCACGAGATTGTTCGGAAAGGATTACGAGTCCTTTTGGAAACTAGCACCGAAGTTGAAGTGGTCGGAGAAGCGGCGAATGGGAAAGAAGCTCTCTCTAAAGCAGCTCAGTACCGACCAGATCTGATTCTCCTGGATTTAGTCATGCCTGGTAAAGATGGTTTAGAGGTAATAAAAGAGATAAAAAATAATTTTCCTTCGGTTAAAATATTGGTTTTAACTAGCTACAGTGAAGAAGAGAAACTGGCTCAGGCCCTCAAAGAGGGAGCTTTGGGTTATCTTCTAAAAGATTCCTCTCCCGAGGAGCTCTTGGAGGCAATTAAAGAGGTGTGCCAAGGAAAGACTCACCTTTCTCCTGAACTGGCTTTCAGAGTAGTTCGATTGATGACTGGTAAGACCACCCCTTTATCTAATAGCGAATTTTTAACCAAACGCGAGCTGGAAGTGCTTAACCTACTGGCCCAAGGTCTCTCCGATCGGGAGATTGCTCAGAGACTATTTATTAGTCCGCGGACAGTAGGAACCCATGTTAGCAACATCTTGACAAAACTGGGAGTAAAAAATCGAACTCAAGCGGTTTTACTGGCCCAAGAAAAAGGATTAGTCAAGAAAAAAAGCTGAAAATCTTTTTATCTGCGTAATTTTACCTAGTTAATAATTTTAGTTAAAACTATGATTTTTCCCGATGTTTTTAAGAGACTAAATCATTTATCTTTAATATCTCTAACACTTGCCGATGACAGCCAAAATGAAGGCAATTCGAGTTTTGCTTATCGAGGATAACCCTAATGATGTCCTTCAGTTTCGACTTTATTTGAAGGAATCAGGAGAAATTAAAGTTCGCTTTTCTCAAGCAGAAAGCTTGGCCAAGGCCAAAGAAATTCTGAAGAATGAAGTCATAGATGTAATTATTACTGACCTTAATTTGCCTGATAGTCAAGGATTAGACATTCTGAAAAGTTTAAGATCAGTTGCCTCTCATATTCCTATAGTTGTCTTGACTGAAAGGGATGATCAAGATTTAGGGATGGAAGCGGTTAAATTGGGGGCTCACGACTTATTGGTTAAAGGCAAGGTTCCCGGCCAAGCGTTGGTTAGAGTTCTCCGTTATGCCATCGAACGTCATAACGTGTTCAAGAAATTACAAAAAAGTGAAGCCCGCTTCAAGTACTTAATTGAAAAAAATCCCGATGGGGTGATTATTGTTGATGGAGAAGAAGGGGAGATTCTCTATGCTAATCCAGCCGCCGAGGACCTTTTAGGCTCTCCTCTTGAAAAATTAAAAGGAATGCCCGCTGGGATTCCTCTCATTAAAGATAAAACTTATGAAGTCGAAATCTTATCCTTAAAAGGAAAACAATCAGTAGTCGAGATGTTCGCAGTGGAAATAGAATGGGAGGAAAAAAGGGCTTATCTTATTTCTTTTAATGACATAACTGAACGCTATGATTTGGCTAATAAACTCAAAGAAAGTGAACGTCGTTACCGGAGCTTGGTCGAAAATGTCCCGATCGGCCTTTTCTCCACTACGCCAGAGGGAAGATTTCTCGAAGTCAATCTTGCCTTGGCCGCAATTTTGGGGGCTTCAAATGTAACTACCCTTCTTCAGAAGAATGCCCAAGAATTTTATTTATCTCCCCGAGATAGGGAAGAGTGGCGAAAAATTTTAGACGCTAAGGGAGAACTTAAGAATTATGAAATTCCTGCTCGGCGGTTAGACGGAAAAGTTATCTGGATTAGAGAGCATACTCGGGCGATTAAGGATGACCAAGGTCGTATAATTCGGTATGAAGGAGCGGTAAGAGAGATTACCGAGGAGAGAAGAATCAGGCAGGAGTTGGAGATTGAACTTCAAATTAAAAATGCTTTTGCTGACATTTCAGCTTCTTTTCTTGCCCCTGAAACGGATGTCAATTCAATTGCCCAACTTGTGCTCAGGCAAGCTAAGGACTTGACCCATAGTCCTCTTGGTTATGTTAGTCAAGTTGAACCTGAAACAGGGGATCTTATTGGTTTAGCTCTCACAAATATGATGGAGAAAGATGGCCAGGGCAAGGAGGAAGCAGGACCAGTTCGATTTCCCAAACAAGCTGATGGCTACCCTGGCCTTTGGGGACACTCTTTAAACACTAAAAAAGCTCATTTCACCAATGATCCTTCCCGCCACCAGGCGTTTAAAAATCCCCCTGGCCATATTCCTATCAGGCGTTTCATGGCGGCACCTGCTTTAGTCGGCGATAAAATCGTGGGGCAAGTTGCGGTGGCTAATGCTGAAGAGGATTACACCAAAAGAGACCTTGAGGTTTTAGAACGATTAGCTGAATTTTTAGCTATTGCTCTCGACAAAAAATCGGCCGAAAAGAAAATTGGTGCACAATTAGCAAGTTTGAGAGCTTTGTATGAGGGAGCGAGGCAGCTGTCACAAAGCCTGGACCCTGAGCGAATAGCTCAGGAATCAGTTGAATTGGCGGTTGAAAAGTTTGGCGTTAAACTGGCTTGGCTTGGTTTAGCTCGACCCGATGGTCAGATGGAAGTCGTGTCCTTTTATCCCCAGGAAATTTCTTATCCTCAAGAAATAGAAGTTCGCTGGGATGATACAAAGAAAGGTCAAGGTCCGACGGGCCGGGCCTTTCGCCAAAAGAAGCCTGTGGTGGCCGAGAGTTTAGAAATTGAATCCAGCTTTAAACCATGGAGAAAAAAAGCCTTATCATCGGGTTTTCGCTCCAGTGCAGCTTTTCCCTTAATCAGCCGACGTGAAGCTTTGGGGACACTTAATGTCTACAGTGATTCTTCCCGCTTTTTTACCCAAGAACGCTTAGCTAGTCTTCAAGCCTTTGCTCACCTGGTTTCTGCTTCGCTAGAGAATGCCCGCCTTTTCCAGGAGGCTTCCCAACGACTTCGCCAGTTACAAGCTTTAAGGAACGTCGATTTGGCCATCACTTCTAGTCTCGATCCCAACCTTACCTTAAAAATCCTTCTGGATGAGGTTATTACAAACCTTGAGATTTGGGCAGCAAGTGTATTTTTGCTTAATCCAATGACGTTAGCCCTTGAATTTGCCGCGGGTCGGGGTTTTCGAACCAAGCAGGTTGAAAAACTCCGCTTTGTGATGGGCAGAGGATTGGTGGGACAGGCAGTTTGGGATCGAAAATCTATTTGGATTTCCTCTTTAGAAGAACTTGACCAAGCCGAGCCGGAATTGAAAAAATTAATCCAAGAAGAGGGTTTTAAAATTTTTAGTGTTCATACTTTGGTTTCCAAAAATCGAGTGCTGGGAATTTTAACTACCTTCCACCAGAAAGAGTTTAAACCCACCGACGAGTTCCAAAGATTTATAAACGCTTTAACTGGCCAGGCAGCTATTGCTATCGAGAACGCCCAGCTTTTCCAGGATTTAGAGAAATCAAACATGGAATTGCGCCTGGCTTATGACGCGACTATCGAGGGTTGGTCGAGAGCTATGGATATCCGGGATAAGGAAACCGAAGGCCATACCCAGAGAGTGACCGAGATGACAGTTGATATTGCTCGAGAAATGGGCATGAGTGAAGAGGAATTAGTTTATGTGCGTTGGGGAGCTCTTCTTCATGACATGGGCAAACTAGGTGTCCCTGATAATATTCTTCTCAAGCCGGGTAAACTTACTCCTGAAGAATGGAAAGTAATGAAGCAACATCCAAAGTTGGCTTATGAGATGTTCTTCCACATCAAGTACCTGAGGCCAGCGTTGTCTATTCCCTATTGTCATCACGAAAAATGGGATGGCACAGGTTACCCCCGTGGTCTTAAAGGAGAGCAGATTCCGCTAGAAGCACGCATTTTCGCTGTGGTTGATGTCTACGATGCCTTGACCAGTGATCGTCCTTACCGCAAAGCGTGGTCAAAGAGGAAAGCCCTTTCTTATTTGAAAGAACAAGCTGGGAAAAGTTTTGACCCCAAAGTGGTCGAGGTTTTTATGAGTAAATACGGGAGAAAAAGGGGAGAGTTGCCTAAGGAAAAAGATGAAGAGAAAAAAGGTCTTCCTCCTTCCAGAAAAAGACTAATTTGATTTAAAATATCTTATCTGAGGAGTTGACTATCGGCCAGGTAAGGATAAAAAAGAAGGTCATCTTGGAAAGTAGATTTTTATTTATTTAAATTAAAAGAGCAAGCAAATAAACACACTTTTTTCCAGAGCTTTTAAGAGTTCGGGGAGAGAAATGTTAATTTGCTTAAGGATAAGTAAGTGTAAGGAGCAAGCAGAAGAAGGTGTTCGGATGTTAAGAAAAATGATTAAAGAGATAAACCAGGAACTTGAAAAATCATTATGGATTCGTCTTTTTCCTGTTGTTTTGATCTGGATAGGGGTAATAGTGGTGATATCTTTCCCCTTTAATTCCTCATTAAAAGTAGACGTGATTAAAGGATTTTATTTTTTCCTGGCTGTTTTTTTAGTGTTCTTCATAAGCGAGTTGAGGGTACCCGGGTTTATCTTAGGGTGGTTGCTTTTAATGGGAGGCCTCTTGGCCGATTTTCTGGGCGATATAAAGACAGAATTAGAGGCAGTGAGCCGTTATGGAGAATTAACTCTGCTGAGCGCTGGTTTAATCGTTCTGGCGATTCGGATCCGGCTGACCATCGTCAAGTTACGTCGAAGTGAAGAGAGAGCTCAATCTCTTCTTCGTCGTGATCCCCTTACTGGGGTCTACAACCGGTATGTGTTAGATGAGATTTTGAACCAGGAGGTTAAGCGTGCCCGCCGTTATGGTCATAAAATCGGCATTATCATTATTGATATAGACAATTTCAAAAAAATTAACGATAAATTTGGGCATTTAATGGGGGATAAAACCTTAAAAATGGTCGCCGATTTTTTAAAGAAAAATGTGCGCGAAACAGATTTTGTCGTTCGTTATGGCGGCGATGAATTTTTAATTATTCAGCTTGAAATAACAAGTGAGTCAGATGTGGCCGCAACAATCGAGAGGATTAAAAAGAAATTAAAGGAGTTGAATGAGAGTAGCCTTGAGTTTCCTCTTGTTCTCAGTTTAAGTTTAGGGGGAGTTTGCTGGAATCCTCGAGAAAAGTCAGATATAGAAGAAGTCTTTAATATTGCTGATAAACGATTATATAAAGAAAAAAGACAAAAAAATATTTATCAGCGGCCCCAACGGCTTTCCAAAATATATTATGTGAAAAAATCTTTACAGATTTGAAGAACGAGAGGGTAGTTAACCTGAATTATTCATAAAAAGAAACAATTTCCTTCATAACGTATTGATATATAATATGTTAGAAAATAAAGAAAGAGGGAACAGTCGTAAAAAAGATGGGTCCATTCGCCAACCAAGATTTTTGGCTGTTCATGAGTCAATTTTTCTTGATTTTCACAATTTATGAATAGATCAGGTTAATTAAATGAGAAAAAAAAGAATTTATTATTTAGATTATTAACTTATCATGCGCTATTAATTATTAATATAATATGCTAATTAACTTCTACCCCGAAAAAAAAGATGCTTCCGACTGTTGTTAATTTTATACTCCAAATGAGAAAACAGATGGCCGGAGAAAAAAATTTATTAAATGACAAAGTAAATAAGTTTGACTTTATACAATTAAATGTTTAAAGTTAAGGCGTGACCCAAGGGCTAAGGAGGAATAAAAAGAGGTGAAAAATTGAAAGGATATTATTAGCCATAAGGAAAGTGAAGTAAATGTTTCTAAGAAATTAGTCTTATTTCTCTCAAGCGGGTAAGATTTCTGAAAAAAGATACAGTAAGGCAAAGGAAAAGTTGTTTTTTTTTCTTTCTTTCTTTCTTTCTTTCTTTCTTTCTTAACAAAAAACAGCCACTTATTTTCTTTCGGCTATAAAAAGGAGATTTGCCAATTAAGTTATTATCAGTCTGTGTTTTGATGCCGGTGGGGCGTTTTTATCAGATTCTTTTTTCTTTAATTAATTCGCTTCCAGTGAAAAATAAAATCTATCGGTATGGTCGCGTTTTAACCTTCCTGGATGATATCGGTAACAGAAAACCTAAATTAATATTAATCGATGAAGATATTGTAGAAAATATGGAAAATTTATTGAGAGATATAAAAAAGATTGTTCCTCGTGTTCCCATTATTATCTTCCAGAATCCGGAGAGCGAAAAGGAAATCAGCGGATTAAGTAAAAGGCATAAAATCTTGTCCAAAGAAGCGTCTCTTAATAAAATTTTGAAGACGATAGAGAAAGCAATTAAGTAATATCTTTGTTTGCCTCAAAGTTTGAGTGTTTTCTACTCCTGAGCATTGGTATTTCTTACTTTCCAGGTAAAAGAGCCTAATCCTGAATAGAACCAGGAAACGGAGCCACCCATTAGAAGGCGATGGTCAAATGTGAAAATTTAAATCTCTTCTTCTTAACTAACCTGAATTATTCATAAATCATAAAAAGCAGTTTTTTTCAAATCAAATGAGCCAAAGATTTTCACCTAGATTGTAT
>Ga0190336_1000324_pt1 | contig 9800 bp, 21 predicted proteins | sample 487204910_MG_FD_161651 | JGI IMG/M metagenome (GOLD analysis project Ga0190336, IMG submission 161651) | Hydrothermal vent sediment bacterial communities from Southern Trench, Guaymas Basin, Mexico - 4872-04-9-10_MG | ecosystem: Environmental > Aquatic > Marine > Hydrothermal vents > Sediment ...
CGTGCCCACACAACCCAGTCATCTACCGTGGGTTCTAGCTCTATACCTATATCAAACCGATCCATTATAGGAGCTAGAATTTTATTAGCACCCGCCGCTTCCAGACCTAAATTTCCACAAGCAACTATACGACACTCTTTGTGAATACTGTGCCGGTGTAGAGTCCCACATAACAATAGTTCAAACAAAGTGCCTTGTATTATTTCATTACACAAGTGGATGTCATCAAAAAACAAGATACACGCCCGACGAGGAAGCCAGTCGGGACGAGTCCACCTCGTTTCTAGTTTCTCCAAGTCAATATCTGGCAACCCTTTTGCCTCCCCAATATCCATCAAATACAGACGTTCTTCCCACACTGGTAACTTCAACTGAGAGGCAACTTCTTGGATAGCATCCGATTTTCCAATTCCACTGGCCCCCGAGATGATTACCGATGCAGAGGGTTCAGATAGATGACGGGTGAGAAAACGCACCAATTCTCCTGTTCCCCGAATTGTAATCATAACCACTCCTCCACTTTCCATAATTTCAACCATTTTTCTTCCTGTCCGCTAAATACCCAATTAATAAACTCTCGCTTTTCTACTAACCAATATCCCATTACGACTTGTCCTGGTAAAGGATCTGGATACTGATCCCAGAAGGAGGAAACCATTTTATTACCACACAAAGGAGTCACACGGAAACGGATTGTCTCATCTTCTACTCGAAAATAAACACCTCTCGGAATAGGAACCCGTTGAGATATCTTCCGTCGGAGCACTGAACGAAGTTTCGCCTGTAGACCTTTACGAATAACAGACTCTCGTGTATTCATTGTGTGCATAATTATAACACACGAACTATCCACTGTCAATACAAAATCCAGTGTGTGCTGTTGACATTCACATAATAATATGTTATAATAGAGGCGTAAGATGAGAATCCGTCGCCTAGTCCCTGAACGAGATCTACGGCCTCAGTACAGATGGATCGGAAGGAGAGTAGTACTGTGTCCAGCTCTTCACCGGTACCAGTCTCAGTTGTGGTGCTACGCTTGCCGTCTCCGCCACAGGTGCCCCTGTGGGAAAGTCACTCTCCAGATTCCACTACGGGCAGTCATGGTGGACCCGGCGGCACTGAAAAAGTCAGCGACAGTTCAGACAGTAATTCAGCACATACGTCGGTTTCAAGTTTCCCACCGAAAGTGAAATAACTCCCCATGTATATTTCAAGTTCCGTCGGGAGTGCCATCTTAGCATGGTTCCAGTCCCACTCTGTTAATGGCACTAGTAATGGCGAGAGTAGTGAGCACTCATAAGTAGTGAGCACTAAGTTTGGTTCCGGTCCCACTCTGTTAATGGCCCCGGCACCAGTGAAAGAAGTTCTACTGAGTTTGGTTCCGGTCCCACTCTGTTAATGGCACTCAGGGGAGAAAAAGTAGAATGTCAATACATTTTAACTACTCTCCTTTGGAACTGACAGGAGAAGTTAACACAGGGCGGTCCTAGATAGTGAGGGCCCGGGCCTTCAAATTCCTCACTTTCTAACTCAGCAGCAGACAGTAGTGTCAACAGAAATACTACTCGGGACTAAAAAAAGAACCGGAACTAGTTCCTTCAAGGCAACTTCTATGAGAAAAACCACATATTGTATACCACCGGGGGAGAAGTTGCCTTAAAGATGGTTTTTCTGTAGTGCACTAATAGCAACTACTTCCCGCCAAACTAGCAAAAAACTAGCAAGCACTAGAAAAAGTGAGCTTTTTTAAGCGGTGCTCAAGTGGATACCGGCAAGTGCACTTTTTCCGTGCGTTTGAGTGGCAAAGATAAAACTGCTTGATGAGTTCTGCTCCCCCGCTCGCTACCTACCGCTTTCCAACTCCTCTGCCCCATCCGAAACACTACCCACACTAACTTCTCCCATCCATATCCCCACTCTCTTCTATTCTCCTCAACATTTCTTCTCTACACTGATTATATCCTTTACTGAAATATATCTCCTCCAAACTATAACTCTTTTCCTGATTATAAGTGCCTTCATCTTCTAAATTCATAACCTGATGACACTCTCCTTTAAGGACTCTTTTCTCAGGAACCAGTGAACGGGCATAGCTTTTAAAAAGTTCCACTAATTTTCTTATTTTAATTAACTCCACCCATGATGCACCCCACAGATCTCCAGAAGATGATACTAGTTTTGCTATTTCTTTCTTTATTTTTTTCATTACTAGCACCTCCCTTCTCACTCACTTTTTTTGGGAGACTTTTTTAAACTTAAATAACCTTCTCTAATAGCTTTCAGATCCCGACGATATTCTTCAGTATAATTTTTGTTTTCTATGGCTTTTCTATAACGGAGTTCTTCTGTAGCTTCTTCATAAACCCCAGATAACAGCCATCTAAAAGCAGCCTCTAAAGCTCTCCTATAGACCATTATATCCTTTTCTAAGTCCTTACTTTCCATTTTTTATCCTCCCATCACGCTCCTATGTTGCATCTACCACACCAAGTCCAATTAATACCTACTTTTGGATCAATGACAATATATCTAGCTTGGTAACCACAATCACAACACTTAAAATTTTGACATTCTTTACAAATTTCCTTTACCCATTCATCTAATTCGTATAAATAGACTATTCTACCAACCATATAATAAGCTTTTAAGAATTTATCTGGTATATAAACTGATACAATTTTTCTTTTATCAATGCTTCCATCCCATATTTTTACTTCTATCATTTTTAACTCCTTTTTAATAGTTATCTTTTACCAGTTACAATCGCCTATTAGCACGTAGGCACGCCAAAATTTAGACATCTTACTTACCCTCCTTTAACCTTCGATATAGATAACATTTTTGTTTTAAAAGATAACCAAATATAGAACATCGTTTCTGGTCTTTGTCCCAGTGCTTACATTTCCAGCACTTCATTAGAACTCCAAAATTAATTACTCTCCTTCTCTGCATACTAACTCCAAATCTTCAACAAATATTTCTCTTATGTCATAGTATGGCATATCTACAAGCGCTTTCCCATCTCTAATTCTCAGAATAGTTCCAGTCTTACCACTTACCATACCTAGGCCCTTCTTAACTCTTACTTTACTACCAACCTTTAACTTTCCTTTTATCTCTCCTCCCGGAGTAGCATCTCTATCACCTTTTATTGCATCTCTTGTACTGGCTGTCATTTGTCTGAGAAGTCGGTAGACAAGATCTGGTATTTCAATCATTTTTTACCTCCTTTGGTTTTGATATAAGTTTCCCAGTCGATTTCTTTAATAAATTTCTTTGCGATTAAATTACTAATTATTATCAAGCACAATAGGCATAGATAGATATAAAAGATAATTTTAGGAACAGTTAAAAATACAGGAAATATAGAAACAAGAACGATTATAACTAAACTATTGGTAAAATTAAAGAACATACACAGCAGTTCGCTGAAAACTGACCTGTCAAGACTGACAATTTTAGTATATCTAGTAGAATCGTACCAAGTTCCAACTACCCACCATACTCTTCGCAGGTTCTTAAACATTACTATCTCCTTCTATTTCTAAATTTCTCATTTACTATCCGACTCATATCTTTCAAGTCCTTCTTTAACTCTGTTAGAGTGTAACCTGTAAATTCTACTACTCTTGTCACTGCATCTATCAGTTCTTCATCCGTGGTAACTCCTAGATTTTGCTTGGCCATAGTAATTCTTTTCCTCCAGTATGGGTCCGATGCAGCTCTTTCTATCAACCACTTTACCCGAGGTTCGCCCGTCTCACAATCTACTAATATATCAAGATCTTCTATGGCCTGGTAAGACAAAGATGGGTAAAGAATTTTTAACTTTACCTGGAACAGCATCCGGTGTCCAACTACATCAATTAGATCTTTAGCCGCAAAATTATAAGCACGTCTAGGTCTAAAATTTGGTCCTAAGGGCTTTCCAACTCTTGCTTCAGCGTTACACATAATTTTCCAATGGTCGTAAGGATGGGAGTTCTCCCAGTGCCCATCCGATATCTGCCCTTTCAACTCACACTCATATAATGTAACCTGATGTTCATTCCTGAAATTGATTATCTTATTCACCTTTTGTTACCCCCGCTTCTTTCCGCATATTAAGAGCCAAATCAAGAGCTTGTTTCAGTTCCGCTGGAGTAAAATCACCAGATACCATTAAATGGAATAATGTTTCAACCAAAGCTTTAAACTTAGCATTATAGATATATTTTTCTTTAACCCAATCTTCTAAAGTATTCTTTTTTATTACATTATTAAGTTCTTCAAATTTTTTTTCTCCTAAATTATCCATTTCAATTACATTTTTTCCTCTCATAACTTCTCTCCTTTTAAAAATTATTTCAGTTCCATCTGAATATCTAAAAACTGGTACTATTTTTCCCACCTAAAGATATTTTATCCTCTATTCTTGTCCAACATAAAATCTTAGGTGACCTCCCTTCTCATTTCTTTGTAACCAATAAGTAGTAATATAATATGGTCTTTGACAAATTGAGGGAGCTCATCCCAGGACTTCTGGAGAAGCTCCTTATTCAGATGCTTGAGAGTAGGGTATTTTGCTCGCTCTTCAGGTGACATGCTGTCCCACACATCTTTAGTCGTCTTCATACTACACCTCCTAATACTATCATATTTCTAATATGTAGGTTCCCACCAAATTTTATTCCACTCTTCTTTATGTTCTTTTAAGTAGTTAGTTAATTTATCAAGCACTATTTTGGCTTCCCTTGGACTGGCAAAAGAAATACTTGAAGCTATAGGATCTAAACCGAACCTCTTACACATTTCATCCAACTCATCTGCTAATGTCTGATAAAATAAGTCATTATAATTACAATTACCGTTGTTTAGACGTTCATACAGTAACCTATTAGCACGTAGGCACGCCGCAGGTAGCAAAAATTTAGCATCACCTTCATCTGGTATCAGTTCTTGTTTTTCCATTTCATCATATATCTTACCAATATCATGCGACCATAAACTTGATTCTGTAACTTCCTTACCCAACTTTTCCCTCCTTTTCTGTTATAATAACCTCACTATTTTGTAACCATTTCCGTATTAGTTCTATATAGCGAATTGCACCAACATCCACCTTGATATTACCCACAAAGAATATACCTCTTAATAACTTTGCAATAGAAGGATAGAAACATTCCCACACACTGATAATATGGTGTAAGTAGTGCTGAAGTTCTTCTTTCCTCGCTTTAATATCAATAAAACCATGTACCATATCATCTTTGCTAAGAGCAAGAAAATCATCAACATCAAGTGCCATTACTGTCCTGCCCCGTAACGGGCAAGTAAACAACACTTTCGCACTAGGCCAACTATCGTCTTTATCTGGTCCTCTTAGCACAGTTATATAATGCCATAAGATTGAAGGTTCATGACTTACTTCATATATAATATGTTCCCAAGACTTATCTACATTTCTGATAGGCCACTGGTCCCACCATCTCGAAGCTGAGCGTACTACACTTATAGCGGTCCTAAGGGCTTGCTTGGTGACAGGATTCACGTGGTCATCCTTAAGGATAGTTGTAATTGTAGATATTATTTCGTGGAGTTTAATTTTATGTTCTACATTAGGTAACTCCTGTAATTTCATCTCCTACCTCCCTTTCTTCCAAATTATCCAAATGTTTGTCTTCTTCGTGTAAAGTATAGTGACTCTCTTAATAACCGGTTTTCTACATCTTTGTCTAATAAAATATTCTGCTATCCGTATTGCATCCCCTGGTGCTACATTAGGGGCAAGAGAAATACTTGTTTTATAAGTGTCTCTTACAACTCTCACTGTTGAGACCCAATTTGCAGGCTCTGTATCTACCAGTTGAGAATCTTGAGGAACATTATGAGGAAGTTCCATTTTCCAGTAGAAATACTCGGTGGCAGTAAGAGATATAGCCCAGACTGTTAGTAATAAGACTTTCCAATCTAACCTGTTGTTCCCAATTGGCATAGTACAGTTCCCCCTTTTACTTGAGTTATAACTTCTTCAAACTCCTGTTTCCAATTTGGTCCATATAACTCAATATAATATTCTACTTTTAATTTTTCTTTTAACTCTTTTTCTTTTTTGGAAAGTCTTTTTGCTGTCAAAAGTAACACTGGAATATCCCTATATGGACTATTTTCTTCTCGTAAAAAATATTCTAAAATTGCAAACCCTGCCCACATCCCATCTAATGTATTTACTTCAGGTTTACCAATAGAAGACAAATCGTGAACTGCGGGTAAGTAAGTGTCCATTACTATAAGTTCTATCCTCTCTTCCAACAGAATATTTGCTAACTGAGCTACTGTCTGACAAAGATGAATATTGAAATTAAGTTTTAAATCCTCTAACAGAAATAGTATATCTGCCCCAACTAGTTCATCGGATGTCATTAGTAAGATTTTTTTACTCATATTTTACCTCATCTCTCACTTGTTCCTTAATAATTTAAAAACTACTTTTAGTTGTTCCACCATAACTTCCGCACTCTCTACCCACTCTCCCCAATATCTAGCCTTACTAACATCTGACCAAGCATTCATGGATAGAGAGTCATCACATTTACCAAATACATCTCCCAAAGGACATTTTTTACATGGAGCATCCAAACGACGGAAGCGACGACAGAGCGGACAACTACCAGCATACCAGCTCTCTCCAATCTCAGCTTCCATTTGGAAACGGAGAACAGTTCGAGAAGGATTTTGCTTCCTTCCCCACTCAAGCATCCTTATCCAATGCTCTATTGATTCTTTAATCAACCCAAGTTCAGGTTGTAGATTCATCTTTACTTCCTCCTAAGATCTCTTCTTCTATAAGACGATTGGTACATAATCTTAACTTATGAGCAGTTCTTCTAATTACAATTTTCTTTTCTTCCTGAACGTACCGGTATTTCCTCAAGATAAAACAGATATCCTCTAGTATCTTACCAATATCATTTAGCAGTGAATTGTATTCTAGATCTAACTTAAAACTGGTATCCGAAGTTCTAAATGAATCCGCAATATTATTTAAACAATATTCATACTGTAGTAATTTTCTAATTTTCTTATCCATTTTTCCTTATGAAAGTAATAAAATAATATGGTCTTGAACTGCTGGCGGTAGTTTTTCCCAGTCACTTTCCAAAATTTCTTCACTTAAATAACACAGTAAAGGATTACAGATCCTTTCTTCTGGAGACATAGAATTCCATTTCTTAGCTACTTCTAACTCATCTGGTTGGATGCATCCTAGGTCATGTAACTGACTTCTGGTTTCCACAGCACTCTCAGAGTAGTTTCTTCGCACATACTGGACGGCTTCTGGTCCATCAAGGTTTAAATAGTGCATTACTAACCGAGCCGCTAACCACCCTGTTCGTCCGTGTCCTCCCAGACACCCAAACCCAATAGTTAATCCAGTATCTATCTTCTTTATACACCATTTTACTAACCGTTCATCAGTTTCTCCATCTGAGATATGCCACAACCGAATCTGGGGGTGATAGTATGTTCCTTGAATGAGAAACTGGTAGAAATTTTTATCAAGACATATAAATAGATCTACTTCTTTTGGAATCTGACTAATAGAACTTAATTGAAGAAGCCCCCCAAGAAAGATTTTTTTCTTTCCTAAATACAAGAACTTAGCTCTTTCTTTCTTCCATCTTTTAAAAATCATTCTCTATCTCCTCCTTCCTCCGTAACTTGAGAAGTGGTATAATACTTCCAATAATATTTTTTATCCTTTTTTGCTACTTTTGTACTATTAATTTCTCGAAAAGGTATTGAGTATAGATATTCAATATCTTTCGGTAAGAAATTAAATTTAAGAACATCATCTGTATTATACTTCCGGAAGAATTCTGGCCACTCTCTCCCAGCAGTAAGAATAATATAACATAGACGATATTCGTAACAAGAAAAAGGTCTGGGAAAAATTTTATCTACTTTATCAAGAAAATATCTATAGTTATGTGTCCTATACAAAAGATGTTCCAGTTTTTTCTTATTAGGAGACTGAAATAAATCACGAATACTTTTCGCTATCATATACCATGGGAGGCCTCCATAATGAGGTGCCCACTTTCCCAAAAAACCAACTATACAAGTATGCACAAGGCGTTCTGGTATTATATCTAAAAGTTCAGATTTAATTATTTCTCCATAAAGGTCTTTCCTTGATTCTATATCAAGATATGGTACTAAAGAATTTACTAGTAAAAGTTTCTTAAACTCAGGGTGGACAATATTTAGTTTTCCTCTGTAATGTCTCAATTCACCCAAACAAACTAACAAGCAGGCTTTTCCAATACTGAAGACATCATTAGTTTCAAACCGAATAGGACGTCTAACCTCTTGTGCATAATAGCGCCATAATGGTGCTACTAACCTATCTGCAAACCAACTACCTACAAAGTCTTTTCGAGTAGCCATTTTTTTAGACCTTTATTTATAGTTCTTGAGTTAGCATTCCTTTATTTCTTCTCTCTTAATATAATCTAACGCATCAATAAGTGCATTAACAGGAACATCTACTACAACATACTGATCTCTCATGTTGTATCTATTTATCTGAAAATGAACAACTGTTCCTTTTACTCGAAACTGAATTCCAGGAATTATTTCCAGATAAGGTTTACCAGTTCCTGCCATACTTTCTACTGAGTTTAATTCTTTCATTTTAAACCCCTCCTTTACTATATTTTATTTCCAGCAGCCACTAGCTCATTAACTGGAATATCTACCACAATATACTGATCTCTCATTTTATATTTATTTATCTGAAAATGAAGCACTCCTTCCTTAACTCGAAACTGAATTCCAGGAATTATTTCTAAGTAAACCTTACCGGTTCCTGCCATACTTTTTACTTTTTTCATTTTTTTACCTCCTTTATTTTTTGTTTTTTATTTTAACATATTTTTTTAGTTTCATCAATACATTTTTCTAGTTAATTCTTTGTCTTTATCATTCCATCCTTTCATTCCTACCAACTTTCTTTTTTGTCTAGTTGTAAACTCATTTTCCACAACTACTACTTTATCCGAACTAACCCCCGAGCCACTTTTTGGTGGGTTAGATACATCTAAATTTCTTCCCACAGGTTGGTACCCTTTAAACTTTCTCATTATAGTTATCTCACTGCTAGAGCTTTTTTTTATTATTCTGTTAACTCAACCGAAAAACTTTCTGGAGTATCAGGTTTAGGTAGAGGAATATGGATAGTACATTCAGCTTTATCACTTTCAGTTCCTTCGGTATTAACTGCAACTAGAGCAAATGTATAATCAGTACCAAGTTCAACTGCCCACGAGAAATTTTCTTCAAAATTCTTGTCGGAGGTATCACTTGTTAGACAAATTCCATCCATTTCTTTAACTAAATTATAGCTATTATTAGTTTTTACATATAGACGAAACCGAATTTCACGGCCGGGACAGACATAAGACCAAGTTGCCTTAAAATTTTTAGTAATTGGTTCAGCAAGGACCCAAGTTCTTACAAAAGCCAACACACCACTAACAACTAATAAAAAAGTTAATACTAAAAATAATTTTCTCATTCTTCCCTCCTATCTTTAGCTCTAGCAGTGAGACATTCACCTCCTTTCAAAATTCTCTCTATAATGTTACTAGTTGAGACCCCTTCTATAAGTGGAATTGTTTTCACCTCCCCTCCCTTTTGAAGTATGTATTCCCTCCCTACAATCTTTTCTTCAGGCCAATCTGCTCCTTTTACTAACACATCTGGTGTTAAGAATTTAATCAAGGCCAAAGGGGTAGGGTCATTAAAAATCACTA
>Ga0190336_1000325_pt1 | contig 9799 bp, 10 predicted proteins | sample 487204910_MG_FD_161651 | JGI IMG/M metagenome (GOLD analysis project Ga0190336, IMG submission 161651) | Hydrothermal vent sediment bacterial communities from Southern Trench, Guaymas Basin, Mexico - 4872-04-9-10_MG | ecosystem: Environmental > Aquatic > Marine > Hydrothermal vents > Sediment ...
GAGCACTCCTTGACAGCCCTAGTTCTAAATAAAATATTTGTATGGTTGCGGTCAGTTTTTTGACCGCAACCCTTAAAAAATGTTTTTTTATAATGTTATGGCTTAAAATTAAAAACAATTTTATACTGTGCGTAAGGTCAGTTACTATATTTGACCGTTTTCTTTTAAAGTTATTACTGTTTTGAAGAACTTACCTTTCTTTTTAGAACGGATCTTCCGGGTTCCCAAACAGGTATTCTATTGGAAAATGCGTAAGTTAACTCTATTTTAATCTCAATTTTGTTGCCACTATATTTTTTACTGTTAGGTCTTGACGAAAACTCAAAGTTGGTTTAATGTATTCTCACTATGTATGTGGACCTCTGCAAATACAAAAGAGGGAATAAAACCTATAAAAGGGTGCTGTTGAGAGAGGGCTATAGAGAAGGTGGAAAGGTAAAACATCGCACACTTGCTAATCTCTCTCATTGTAGTGATGAAGAAATTGAGGCCATTCGGATTGCCTTTAAGGGTAAGAACAGATTGTCTATGGTTTGCTTACCGATGAAGAGGGAAACACATGTTGCCACGAGAAAGAAACTGAATAGTTTCAGGAAAAGAAAGTAATGTTCGGTAGATGCAATCAAAATGGGACTAGTTCTTATATGGAAGATTCGTTAGAAAGCCTTTAAAAATTCTGGGGAAAGTCCTAGAAATTACTAACTTGACAAGAAAAAATTTTTGTGATAGGAAAAATTGGTTTGTTTTTTATTTCTCAAAGAAAGGAGGTGAGAGAGAAAAGGCTAGTTTTTTATGCAGATTTATTAAAAAATGAAAGAGGAGGGAGTCATGAGGAAAGTAGGTGTTTTAGTAGCAGTTGTGGTGTTTTTTAGTAGTCTTTGTTTTGCTCAAACGGAAAAAGGCATTATTGATACTATTGCGAAGAGAATTGAGTTTAGCGGAGAATTGGAGACAGGTTTTAAAGTAGAAAGTATTGGTCATAAAAATATAAGTGGTAGAGTAGAAGATACAGAAATTCAGCTTACTACGGCAGCACTGGCGATAGAGGCAGAGGTGACTGACTGGATAAATGTTGCGGTAGTGCCTATTTTTGAGGTGGAAGAATTTTATGTAGATGAAGGCCATGTTACTCTGGGACCAACAGAGAGCATACCCCTTTATCTCAAAAGTGGCTTGATGTATTATCCATTTGGCAAAAGAGAAGAATATACCCATTTCCCAGATGAGCCGTTAGTCAACCTGCCATTTACTATGTATTTTGGTGAAATTTGGGACCCAGGTGCAGTAGTTGGATTTACCAAAGAAATCCCTGGAATGGGTAGTCTTACCTTAGAAGGCTTTGCAGTTTATGCCAAGGTGACCGATAGTGATAACAGGCAAGTAGATACCTATGGTTTTAATGTCTGTTACAATCTTGAAAAAGGCGATTATAAATTTGAAATAGGAGCATCTTATACTAATAACGCACTTGATTCCACAGGTTATAAAATGTATAAAACGGGTCTGGAAGATTACGAACGCGCGGATTTTTGGACTATTCATACTGAGCGAGATATAGACGCCATTGCTACTTATGGAAGTATTGAATGTGGTGGGTGTTATCTTACAGCCGAATATATGGGTGTTGTGCAACCTCTTAAAGATGAAATCTCTCGTTCAGGAAAACTCGGAGCCCGTCCTAGAGTCTGGGGAGTAGAGGTAGGCACTGCTCTTGAGAATTATTTACCTTTACCCAAACCAGTAGAAGTGATGTTTAGGTATGAAGGCTCTTTAGACGCTCAGGAAATTTATGATATACCCAGGAATAGATATGCAATTGGTGCCAATATCGGCCTTCATGAATATCTCACCTGGTCGTTAGCTTATGCTTACAATGATTATAATGAAGGATATGGCGGAGGAGATCCTACAGGCCATGAAACTAACAGCTCTCTGTTCTTTACTCAACTGGGTATTAAATTTTAGTTAAAATTTTAAATTAAACCAAGGGAGGCTTGAACCTCCCTTGGTTTCAGTATTTAGAAAAATGAAAATACAAAAAACATTAATTCTGAGTATTTTAATCGTTTTTGTTTTTTTGACTCCAGCATTTTCAGAAACCTTAATTAACGCACCTCGTGGTATAGTTTGGGAAAAGGCCATTAAAATATTTCCTAAAAAATTAAAAATCAAAAGAATTTATAAAGATAAATATACCATAATAGCTGAAAGGAAAATAGGAATTCAGAAAAAATTCAATAGAGAAATTAAAATAAGATTTATCTCAAAAGGTGAACAAACAATTGTAACTTATGATATAAAGACCTTAACAGGTCTTTTAGGTTTTGGTTCTACCAAGGCCATTATGGATAATTTTATTGCCCAATTGAAAGAGACCTGTGAAGCTTCTCCTTAAAAATCCTTTGTTTCTGTCAAACCAGCAATTACTGCCTGCCCCAAAGATTTGGAGGATAGCTAATGTATAGAGGGATTTTGGCCGATTTGAATTATTGCCTCTTTTTAGAGAATGTGTTAATAATTTCAATAGCGGGGCGTAGCGCAGACTGGTTAGCGCACCTGCCTTGGGAGCAGGGGGTCGGAGGTTCAAATCCTCTCGCCCCGACCACTAACGAAAAAACACTACAAACTATGTGTCCTTTTCTGAAAGCTAGGGTTTTAAAAACTTTTCTGTAGTCTTCTGCCGGGTGGGTAGTTCATAACCGCTAGTTTTCTTTGAGCACTCCTCTTTAGATATCTAATTTCCTCTCTATTTTTTCCATTATCTGTCCTACACTCAAATCATCCATCCTTGCCATCATTATGTTCCATAATTTCTATATACTTTTTAATAGTTTCTTTAGCATTTCCTATATGTACCAATTTACCATTATTTAATAAGGCTACTCTATCACAAATCCTCTCTACATCTCCTAACCCATGACTGACAAATACAATAGTTACATCCTTTTTTTTAAATTCCATTATCTTTTCCAAACATCGTTTTTGAAAACTCACATCCCCTACAGCCAGAATTTCATCAATGAGCAAAATTTGAGGCTCAACATGAATAGCTACTGAAAAGCCTAAACGGGCTAGCATTCCATCAGAATAAGTCCTTATGGGCTCATAAATAAATTGCCCCAACTCAGAGAACTCCACAATTTTCTCCATTTTGAGTTTTATTTCTTTTTTGGTTAGTCCCAATAAAACCCCATTTAAAATAATATTTTCAAAACCGGTCAAATCGGGATGAAACCCTGCTCCTAATTCTAAAAGGGCAGAAACGCGGCCCTTAACTGTAACCTCTCCTTTATCAGGCCTTAACACTCCAGCAATAAGAGCCAATGTAGTACTCTTACCAGAACCATTGCGACCTATAATGCCAAAGGTTTCTCCTGGATAAACACTGAAAGAGATTCCTTTAAGGGCTTCAAAATGGCGGTTGTGTCTCATCTCTTGCCAGCTTTTGGGAAAATGGAAAAGGAATTGTTTTATTCCGCCTTTAAACTGAGACTTTAAAGAAAAACTTTTATAAACATTATTCAGGGTAATCAAAGGTTCCATAACAGGTTTATATCACTTCGGCAAATTTAGGCTCTAGCTTTTTATAAACTATAAAGCCTAAAATGAAAATAACAACCACCCAGATTGAACCCACTAAGATCATCTCAGTAGAAAAGGCATCTTCCATAAACAATTTTTGCCAACTTATAATAATAGGAGAAAGGGGATTTAAAAAAAGAAATATCCTAAACCTTTGGGGTATCATGCTTGCAGAATAAATAACAGGAGTACAATAGAATACCAAATTGGTGAGAATCATGGTTATATGCTCCAGATCCCGAAAGAACAGATTTAAAGAAGAGATTATTAAAGAAAAGCCAATAATCATTAATGAGCTGAGAAAAGATAAAAAGATAATTCCTATGACCCATTTAAGGGAAAAGGGATATATTTTATAAGCAATAAGCACCAATATGAGGACAGGAATGGAAAGTAAAAAATGTACTAAATTGTTTCCCACTACTGCCAGGGGTAAAGCAATGCGGGGAAAATTCACTTTTTTAATTAGACTAGCATTACTTACAAAAACAGTAGGAGAAGTGTTAACAGAGTTGGCAAACCATTGCCAGGGAAAAAGTCCACTTAAAAGGAATGCAATATAATTAGGGATCTGAAGACGCATAAAAATCTTAAATGCTACAAAAAACACCAAAGCAAAACAAAGAGGATTGGCAATAGACCAAAAAAAACCAAAAATGGTACTTTTATACCTTATTTTTACCTCTTTAGCTGTCAAAACCAAAATTAAATCTTTGTAATAAAGCCACTTTTGCATATCAAAACCAAAACTCATGCCCATTCCAGGTTTTGTAAGGCAAGTTAAGCATCCAATCCATATCTTTCCACCACTCAGGATGTTTCTTATACCACTCTATAGTCTTTTTAATGCCTTCTTCAAAAGAGAAACGCGGCTGCCAGTTAGTAATATTTTGAATCTTCTGGGTATTAGAAATGTGTCTTTTCACCTGTCCTGGACGGTCAGGAACATGCTGGATTGCAGAGGAAGAACCAGTAAATTCTTTCACAAACTTGGCAATCTTCTCTATTTCCACCTCTTCTCCTGTACCAATATTAAATATTTGGCCCATCACCTTTTCGCGAGGGGCATTAATAATGGCATCTATAGCTCCACAGCAATCAGTAACAAATATCCAATCACGAGTGTTTTTTCCTGTTCCATGAATAATTAAGGGCTCGTTTTTCAATGCTCGCACAATAAACCTGGGGATCACTTTCTCTAGATGTTGCCTAGGGCCGTAATTATTAAATGGCCTTAATATTATGCCTGGAATTTCATAAGTAATAATATAAGAGTAAACTAATCTATCTGCTGCGCATTTGGCACTGGCATAAGGAGTAGTGGGATTTAAAGGATGCGTTTCAGACATAGGAACTTCTACCGCTGTCCCATATACTTCAGAAGTAGAAATATGCACAAAAATTTCTAGATTGTCTTTACACCTTACCACAGCACTAGCTACACTTTGTGTACCTAGAACATCTGTTTCAAAAAACTTCAAATCATCAAATAGAGACCGGGCTACATGAGACTCGGCTGCCATATGCACTACTATATCAGCATTTTTAACCAAATCAAAAACTAGGGCTCTATCTACAATATTGCCATACCAGAATTCAAACCTTTTGCTTTTCAAAATATGCTCAGGGATGTTTTTCAAATGACCTGCATAAGTGAGGGCATCTAAAACTACGACTTTCCAATTAGGATGGTGATTAAAAATATACTCCACGAAGTGACTCCCAATAAAACCTGCACCACCTGTGATTAAAATGGTCTTTTCCGTGTTTTTCATATAGAATAATTTATAAACTACATACTCAATAGGTGTCAACTTGCCAGTTAGAAATAATCAGTTTATATTATATTACAATAAAAGATTAAAGAGGTGAGTGATGCGAGTTAAAAATGCTGAAATACCTTCCCAAAAGGAATTAGAAAGAGAAATAAATGAGTACTTATCTAGAAAATATGGAGATCGGGTGCGAGTTATATCTGCCCCATTTATACAGCCTAAAAGGGAGAAAAAACAGGAGAAGTCCTTTGCTGAGCGCATTCTTTCTAAAATTAACTTTGATTTAAAACCCCAAGAACTTATTGCCTATCTGGACCAATATGTAGTAAAACAGGAAGCAGCCAAGGCTATCTTAGCAACCAAGATTTGTACCCATTTCAACCGCATTAAATATTGGCTCAAACACCGTAGAAATACCTTAAATCGTATAAACTATATCAAAAATAATATTTTAATGATTGGACCTACGGGAGTAGGCAAAACTTTTATGATCAAACTAATTGCTCAAAAGTTAGGAGTGCCTTTTGTCAAAGGCGATGCCACTAAGTTTAGTGAAACAGGTTATGTAGGTGGAGATATAGAAGACTTGGTAAGAGAGCTGGTGCATCAAGCTGAAGATGATATAGAATTAGCCCAGTTTGGTATTATTTACATTGATGAAATAGATAAAATTGCTTCTAGTAATAGCTTTTTGGGTCCTGATGTTTCTCGTACGGGAGTGCAACGGGCATTGTTAAAACCTATGGAGGAAACAGAGGTAGATTTAAAAACTCCCTTTGACCCTATATCTCAATTAGAAACTATTGAACAGTATCGCCGCACTGGGAAAAAAGAACGATTGGTGATCAATACTCGCCATATCTTGTTCATCATGAGTGGGGCCTTTAATGGGTTAGAAGATATTGTTAAGCAACGTATACACCAACAGGAGATAGGGTTTGGAGCCAATATTACCTCTAAGAAAGAGAAAAGGAACTATTTAGCTTATGTGAAAGCAGAAGATTTAATCAAATATGGTTTTGAGTCGGAGTTTATAGGCCGTTTGCCTGTAATCGCTGTTTTTGAAAAACTGGAAACAGAAGACCTTTACCAAATTTTAAAAAATCCCAATAGTGTAGTAATTAATGCCAAAAAACAAGACTTCCGTGCTTATGACATTGATTTAGCGTTTGAAGACCAGGCCTTCAGCTTCTTTGCCCAAAAGGCAGCTGAAGAAGGAACAGGAGCGCGGGCATTGGTAAGTGTATTAGAAAGGACTTTATTACCATTTGAAAAAACACTTCCTTCTACAGAAATAAAAAAGTTAGTGGTTACTAGAGAAGTGGCCGCAAACCCTAAACAAGCCCTATGTGAACTTTTGAAAGGTAATTGGGAAGCTATTATAGCAAAAAGGTTTGAACAGGCATTAGAAGCTGAAAAATCGCATCTTCGCCAGGTGATAACTACTAAAGGAAAGGAGCTAGCCGCCCAATATAATTTGCATTTAACTCCGGAAAGAATAGAAATAATTGTGGATGAATATGAAAAATTTGGCTATGATTTGGATTTTGCCTTTCAAGAAATGGCTAGATATATTAAGCAAATGGGGACATTTATTCAAAATTTCCAGCGAGAAACAGGATTAACATGTCAATTGTCAGAAGAAGCTCAAGATAAGCTCTTATCTCAAGCTATTCTCGAAGGCATGGATATAATGGTTCTTTGTCAAAATATTGTTCAAAATCTAGAATTTGGTTTAAAGGTAATTAGAGAAAAAACAGGGCAGTCTAATTTTGAAATTACACCAGATGCCCTGGACAATCCTGAAGGATATGTGAGAAAATTGATTAGAAAATTTTATGGGAAAAATGTATAGGAATGAAGGATATCAAGAATTTGAGGCAACTACTCTCTATTGTCCCTATTGTCGGCAAACAGTGCCTGTAAGGAAAAGACTCTTGCTGGTTCTACCAGAAGGAGACAAATACGATTATTGTTGTTCTAGATGTGGGCGTCCTATTGGGGCTAAATTGGATAAAAGGGATAATTTGAGAAACTATAACTCTCCGCTGAACAGGGGTTAAAAAATGTTAAATTTTATGCGTCGTCATGCACGTTCTTGGCTAATAAAGGCCGTCTTTGGGATAATTATTATCGTTTTTATTTTTTGGGGAGTAGGCTCATTTCGGACGCGACGCATACCAGTATTGGCTTATGTGAACGATGAGCCAATTTATTATCCCCAATTCATTACTCTATATCGTCAGGTAATAGAGAATTATAGAAGGCGGTTTAAAAATTTCAATGAAGATTGGATCAAAAAGCTAAATCTTAAACAGACAGTATTAAATCAGTTAATTGAAAGAAAATTATTAATACAAGAGGCAAAAAAGGCAGGATTGACAGTTACCGATATGGAGTTGGCCCAAACTATCCACCATTTATTTCAAAAAGAAGGACAGTTTGATTATAAATGGTATAAAGAAGTTCTGGCTAGATATCACTATACTCCAGAAGAGTTTGAGAATAGTATTAGAGAAGACTTAATTATCTCTAAATTGAGAGATACCATGCAAAATTTGGCCCATGTGTCAGAGGCAGAAGCCTATGAGACCTATTGTTGGTTAAACCAAAAGATTAACCTAGATTTTATGGTGTTTGACCCCAAAGATTTTAAAAAAGGAATTAAGATCAAAAAAACGGCTATAAAAAAATACTTTGAAGACCATAAAAAGGATTATCTTCTCCCTCGCCAATTAAAAGTGGCTTATGTAAAAATCCCCTACGAAGCGTTTCTGAATGAGATTAAAATTTCTGCGAAAGAGATGAGGCAATATTATGAAACTAATAAAGACGAATTTTTTGAACCCAAAAAAGTATGTGCCAAACACATTTTATTCCGTGTTTCTCAAAAGGCTCCTAAAGAAGAAGTGGAAAAAATAAAGCATAAGGCGAAAACAGTTCTGAACAAGATTAAAAAAGGAAAGAACTTTGAAAAGTTAGCCCAGAGGTATTCAGAAGATAAAGCTACCGCAAAAAAAGGTGGTGATTTAGGTTGTTTCTCTCAGGGAAAAATGATCAAGCCCTTCGAAAAAGTAGCTTTTTCGTTAAAGAAAAACGAAGTTTCTGATTTGGTTAGAACACCTTTTGGATTCCACATTATAAAAGTTTATAAGATTAAAAAGGAAGGAATAAAACCTTTTAATTTGGTCAAAAATAAAATTATAAATAAATTGAAACAAGAAAAAGCAAAAGAAAAGGCTTTTAAAATAGCAAATCGCATTTATGCCCAAAGTGTGTTGGAAAATGACCTTAATAAAGGGGCAAAAAAGTATAAAAAAATAACCGAGGAAACTGATTACTTTAGTGAAAAAAAGTGGTCTCCTAAACTCCCTTGGCGATTAAAAGAGGAAATTCTCTCTCTGAAAAAGGGAGAAATTTCAGCACCTTTAGAAATACCAAATGGGTATCTTCTAGTGCAAATAAAGGATGTAAAGAAAGAACATATCCCTTCATTTAATGAAGTAGAAGAGCAGGTAAAAAATAAATGGATTATGGAAGAGGCCCGGAAAAAGGCCAAGAAAAAAGCAGAAGAAATACTAAATTTATTACAAAAAAAAGGAAAAATACCCCATGATTATCAGAAAAACATTCAGGAAACAGGACTTTTTTCTCCTCAAAAACCTATTCCTAAAATAGGTTTTGCCCCTAAGATAGAAAAAGACCTATTTTTACTTACTTTAAGTAAACCTTATTTAGATTATGTGCCTGAAATAAAAGGTAAATTTTATATATTCAAACTCAAAATTTGCCAACAACCAAATAAGGCTGATTACCAAAAAGACAAAGAAACATTTAAAAAAAGCCTTCTAACCCAACAGCGTTTAATCATTTTTAATGCTTGGGTAAATGCACTTCGCCAGAAGGCAAAAATAGACATTAAGCAGGAAATCCAGTAATAATATGATAAATGCTTCCTAAATTCTATAAGCCATTTAAGCAGGTCATTTTTCCTAATAAGAGCACAGATTAACGCAGTAGAAAAATATCCTGTCCTTTGGAGTGAGGAGGAAACATGAATGAAAGAAAAAACATTTACGCCTATTTATGTAATGGTACGTTAAATTTAAGTGACCATTTAGCTACTATCCGGAGCATTCTTGCTAATGAAAGAACACTTTTGGCTTATTTTCGTACTGCTTTAACCCTCTTTGTTGCTGGGGTTTCTTTTATTAAATTTTTTGGCGCGTTAGTGCTTACAATTATGGGATGGATGTTTGTCTTTATTGGAATTTTTACGCTTATTGTTGGAGTAGTAAAATATAAAAATATGAAAATGCTCATACAGCGGGAAGAAGTAGAAGTGTTACTTTGTAAAAGAAAAGAATGAAATAAAAAGGATAAGAAAAATTCATCAAAATTGGAGTTAAGTGTATTGCTACCTTTCTTTATCCTTCTTATAA
>Ga0190336_1000329_pt1 | contig 9773 bp, 6 predicted proteins | sample 487204910_MG_FD_161651 | JGI IMG/M metagenome (GOLD analysis project Ga0190336, IMG submission 161651) | Hydrothermal vent sediment bacterial communities from Southern Trench, Guaymas Basin, Mexico - 4872-04-9-10_MG | ecosystem: Environmental > Aquatic > Marine > Hydrothermal vents > Sediment ...
GTGTTTCATCTTCATTTTTTCTTTTTTCCTTTTAAAGCTTTTTTGACTCCCTCATCAAAGGGCTCGGTCAAGAGTGGCACCAGCCAGCCCTCCGGACTTTCGGGATAAGTCTCCATAATTTCTTTAATCGCCAGTGGATATTTAAGCATGTGGTAATACTTATTCAGGAAAGAGGTTAGCTGTCTTTTCTTTTTGAAAGAGAACGGAATCCAGGCGGTTTTTTCCAGATAGAGACTGCCTTTTTTCACGGGTAACATCCGCGACTGATTGTTAGAGCCAAAAGAATAGACAAAAGCCCGGGAGAGATAATACCAGGGACCGTGCTGAATATAGATATAGGGCTGCTGGCAGGAAGCTCCGCCTCCATAAATATTGGTGGCGCCAAAATCAAGGAACAGGGAGGCAAAAGCCACCTTCCTGGCCTGGCTGAAAAAAGCAATCCAAGGAGTATCCGGTCGGAGAGTGATGACATGTTCAGGATGCCGGCGGGTCTGGGCAAAGTCAATGTTTCTGGTTTTCCCGCGAATGGTGGCATAAGCGGCCTGATCAAAAACTTTTTTGTTGAAGACAACTTCTCCATTGCGCAGGGCCTTGACAAAGAGGTCCTTCTTTACCAGAAGCGTGGATTCCATAAGAATGAAAGGAGTCTGGGCAAAAAAGAAATAATCAATGCTGACCAGAACATCCTGGAGGTGAGGCAGAGGGGCACACCGGCTGAGAGAATAAAAGACCGGGCCGAGGATTTCAGAAAAAGGCGGCTTTTCCCAGTCAGAAGCATGCGACCAGGGGTGAGGCGGAGAATAGGTGCCGGGATTCCAATGAACAGCTCCGTTGGTCTCCAATTTATGTTCAAGTTTCAGGCCGGTCTGCTTTTCAATTATTTCCGTAATCATGCCGCTTTTTTCATCCAAAACCACTCGGTAAAAAGAATTCTCAATAGTTTTACCTAGGCCCTCACCTTTGACTTGCAAATCAGTGGAAAATCGGGGAGCTTCGGCGGCCGGATTATTATAAAAAACAAGATAGGTGGCTTTTTCATAAGGTTTGAGGGAGGCCAAAAAACAAAGGCTGAAAGTGGTGGTGGGATGATAGCGGGTGATGGGCCGGCCGGTCTTCTCATCCACTTCTTCGGCCCGGAGGAGAGATTGGTCGGCCCACTTAATAATATTATAAACCTGACAGGGTATTTCGGTGTACAGAACATCTTTGCCTTTTCTCTCCACTTTAACCACCCTGATTTCATCCGTGCCGTGGAAATAATGACTGAGGACACCGAGGGTGGCCTGCACGGGATAATTCTCCCGACGGTAGCCATGTTCCTCAGCCACGCTCAGGGCAAGATAATTTTGCCAGGCTGAATTCCAGTAGCCTTTTTGGCCGGCCGGGGCCTGCGCCTCAGCCTTGATGTCCACTGTTTTCTGCGTTTTAGGATTTAAGAGCTTAATTAAGAAATTATACTTTGCCCCGCCAACCCAACTATATCTTACCTTTAAGGTAAAAGGTTTTTGGCCTTCAATAAGATGGTCATAACTTTCCTGACCATTTTGGAAAACCCGCCAATCTCTGATTTTGGTCCCATTCACCTCAACTTGATTGATCTGCCATACTTGCTCACCAAGGGCAGCTTGTTGACGCAGGCTGAGTTTAATGTAATACCAACCTTCTCCAGCGACGGGATAACCGAATTCCTGGGCCAGGAGGGGCGATATCATTAAAGCCAGAAATAAGGACAAAATGATTAGACTTTTAACCCTCATTTTTCCTCCCTTCCTTCTCCAGGTCCATTCACCGATTGCGCTGATTATATCACACCGCTTTAAAGAAGAACAAATCATAAAACGGTGGCGTAAAGGCGGTAAAGGAGAATTAGCTCTTCACCTTCTACATTGGCAAATTGGCCCACTGGGGGCTAGATACTGGGATAACATCTTGGTAACAGGTGTCAAACATCTTGGTAACAAGTGTCAGATACCATATAACTTGTACGTCGCATAATATTAAGGTGTCAGACACCGTGATTTGTGTCGCATAATATTAAGGTGTCAGACACCAATTCTAAAGTGTCAGACACCATTATGAAAAAGTGCGTCGCATAATTTTAGGGTGTCTGACACCCAAGTAATTGACACCCAAGTAATATCTTCGCCATACGTCTGTTTTTCTTCGTACGAGGTCTTCCCATCTAACATTTTCTTTAAAAATAATTGTCATCAAGGATTAAATTATGATAAAGTTTTTGCCCGAAAAGGAGGAAATTTTACTTGATGGACGTTTTTGCCACCAACTTCGCCACCATTGATTGGATTATTGTTTGTGTTTATATCTGCTTTCCGGTAATTATCGGGATTATTGTCCGGAAGTACATCCGCCAGATCAGTGATTTCATTGTGGCCGGCCGCTCCCTGAGACTCTTCATCGCCATCGCCACCCTCACCGGAACTGAACTTGGTCTGGTCACAGTGATGTACAATGCCGAGCTCGGCTTTAAACACGGCTTCTCAGCCTTTCATGTCGGCCTGATTGAAACAGTTTGTATTCTGGCTATCGGCCTGACGGGCTTTATCGTCTACCGCCTCCGGCAACTTCGGGTAATGACTATCCCTGAATTCTATGAAAAACGCTTCGGCCGCAATGTCCGCATTGTGGGAGGAATCATTCTGGCCCTAGGCGGCATCCTCAATATGGGACTTTTCCTGCAGGCTGGCGCTCGTTTTATGATGGGGATTACTGGTTACAGTCATCCCGCTGGCTTGAAAATTTTCATGTCGGTGATGTTAATCATGGTCCTAATTTACACTGTCCTGGGAGGCATGGTCTCAGTCGTTCTCAACGACTTCATGCAGTTCGTGGTCCTTTCCATCGGCATGCTCATTGGTTCCGTCTTCGCCATCTCTAAAATCGGTTGGGACAATCTTTTTAAAGCTCCGGCTACTGTCGACCAGACCGCCTGGTTCAATCCTATGAGTGAAGGTTCCGGTTTCGGCTCCATTTATGTCATTTTTATGGTGGTGCTGACCTTTTCAGCTGGGGCTCTCTGGCAATCAGGCACCCTCCGGGCGCTAGCAGCCAAGACGCCGCGAGTGGCCAAACAACTTTATGCCTGGAGCTCGGTCTCCTACTTAGCCCGCCGAGTTATCCCCATGCTCTGGGGTATTTGCGCCTATATCTTCGTCTCTCAAACCCCACACCTCCTGAAAGCCTTCCAAGGCCCTAAGGCTCTCAATACCCAATTCGGTATGCCCATTTTCATCGCTAAAATTCTGCCTAGTGGCTTTCTGGGTATAATCGCCGCCGGCATGTTCGCCGCCTTTATGTCGACCCACGACAGTTATCTCCTCAGCTGGAGCTCGGTTATTACCCAGGATATCGTCGCTCCTCTCAAAAAAGACAAATTAACCGATAAGCAAAGGCTGCTCATCAACCGCATCACTATTGTGGCCATCGGGCTGTTCTTACTTATTTGGGGATTGTGGTTTGAGGCTCCAGTCTCCCTCTGGAATTATATGGCGGTGACCGGCACCATCTACCTAGCCGGCGCCTTCACCGTGGTGGTGGCTGGGCTATACTGGAAAAAAGCCAGTACTGTCGGGGCCAAAATAGCCCTTTATGCCGGCCTCCTGGCTGTGCTCGGTATCGGCCCTTGGACAAGAGGTGAAAACGTGCCTTTCTATCTGACCGATAAATTCATCGGGGTGATGACCTTTGTCATCGCTTTCCTCGGAATGATCATCGGTTCTTTACTTTTCCCGGATAAAAAGCCCGCCCTCGAAACTTCACCGGGAGGAACAGAATGAGCTGGGCCACTTTGTGGAAAACAATTCTCATCTTCACCCTCGGCGGTTATTCACTCTTGGTCCTAATTGTCATCATCGGCGGCATCGGCAACATTATTGATATGCTCAAAGACCTCCGACCTCCTCAAACAACTAAAAATTCGGCCGATTCATCTCATGATTAGTAAGTTTTTACTCAGCTGAAAATGTAGCTCACCCAGCAAATCTCTTTCCCCCTAACAAACATCTCCTTTTGGAGAGGCAACCTCCGGAAAAAGCCCCCACCAAGTTTAACCCTAATCTAATTTAATCTAGTTAAAGGAAACTGCTCTCAACCACTAACAATTAGGTTAAATATAATATAGCCACCCTTTCTAATTTAAGGGAAAATTTCAAGCTGCTTTCTCTCCCGGAGAAATTTCGGGGTGATATTTCATCAAAAAGCAACAAGAATAAACTCTGAGTAATTAATCTTCCTGATAATGAATCAAGAGCTGGTGCTTAGCTTTAAAATGATTGGGATTTAACTGCAAAGCTTTTTCAAATTCTGCTTTGGCCTCATTTCTTTTGCCCTTTCCCAAGTAGCCCAAACCCAAAAGATAATGAGCCTGGGCTCTTCGCTTTGTTTCTGATTGCTTTTCTCCGAATTTAGCAAAAAAGTCAAGACCTACCGCCTTTTCTAGCAAGCCTCGTCCGGAAGCAATTAAATCATCAAACATCTTATTGGCTTCGGCCATCCGCCCCAGTCTTTTAAGAGCCAACCCCTGATAATACCCAATCTCAGAACCACTCTGCTTCTCCTGGACGGCTTTTTGATAAAATTCCTGGGCCAACCGATTTTTGCCCAAAGCTTCGTAAGCTTGCCCGATAAAGTAATAGATTTGAAAAGCCCTTCGATCATGGTAAGGTCGTCCCACTTCTAGATTTTCGGGATAGTCAAGGGCTCTTTGAAAATCCCGAAGAGCTGGTTCAAAGTCCCCCCTGGAAAAATATTTCTGGCCCCGCAACAGATAAGCATCGACAAAAAGATCATGAATCCGGCCGCCGCCTTCCCAGACATGAAAATGATGAGATTCCAACAACTTAATAGCCTGGTCATAATCGCCTAATTGGACCAACAATAAAATTTCTCTTGACAGGGAATCGTCTCTCTGGGCAACAATATTATGATAGGCCTGGAGAAGGTTGAGCCTTTTTTGGGGAGAAACTCCACCCGCTTCATAAACAAGATCCAGCTCATAAAAAAGTCGGGGTTGGCTTTTTTCATAAAAAAGAGCTTTTTCCAGACTACTTATGGCTTTAGCTATATCATTTTTCACCCACGCGTAGCCTAAACCCAAGTTGCGGTGAACAATAAAAAACGACTCATCGAGCTGGGCGGCTATCTCCCATTCCTTAAGCGCCTCTTCCGGCTGAAGATGAAAAAGAAGGTTGCCTAAATAATAGTGAGCCCGGGGGTCATTCGGTTGGTGTTCCAAAGCGGTCCGGAGAACATCTATTGTTTCCAAACGAAAAGGAAAACAGTAATAAGGCGACAATTGCCTTGCTTGTTCAAAATAATAAGCAGCTCGCTTCTTCTCGCCAGTCTTCTCTAGAAAATATCCCAAATAATAATAAAGGAGCGGATAGGTAGTCACCTTTTTCTGGCCCGAATTAATCAATCTCCAAAGACAATCCATTGCTTCTGGCCAGAGGCCACACCGACCGTAGTCGACAGCCAACTCAAGGTAATTTTGTCCAATATTGCCCATCCTTGCTTCCACCGCAGTCCAATTTTGGAGCGCCTTTTTCTCGCCTACCCTGTCTTTTTCTAACAAAAAAAGTTCATTCCGGGCCCAGAAATCAAGGGGATCGGTCTTCAAGACAGCCTGGATGATCTCTTCGGCTGCCCTCAATCGGCCCACTCGTCTCAATACCACAGCTTTTAAAACCAAAGTTCGGGTAGATAATCTATTTAAAGCTAAGGAACGGTTCAGAAGCTCTAAAGCTGACCTCCAATCACCCTGAAGGCACCTTATTTCAGCCAAGGACAAATAAGAAGCCGCCGCCCAGGCCTGGTTCCAGGTGGCTCGGTAAAAGGCCTGAATCGCTTCTTCATACCTCCCTTGGGCTCTTAGCGCTACGCCTAAATAATAATAAGGCTCTCCATTTCTAGGACTAGTGTAGTTGGCAGTTAATCTTTCCAGAGCTCTCCTTAACCTTGTTTCTGCTTCTGAGTACAGGCCTCGCTTCAATAATAAAAGGCCTAAAGCTGTGTTGAGTCGGCTGTCATAAGGATCTCTCCTCAATCCTTCTTCATAATAGGGATAGGGTTCAAGGGAAGGATGATGAAATTGTTCCAGTCGCAGTCCGGTTAAATACAACTCCTCCACCGTCTTGATTTCGGCTGGTGGCCGAGGCGGTTTGACTGGCTCGGGCAGAGAGACCTTCTCTTTAGGAGGAGGACAATAAGTAATTAATTCCTTTCCCGAAGAGGAAAAGAGCTGGACTCTAAGAGATTCTTCATTAATTTCAGAGGCAAGACTTATTTCTTTAAGGAAAGGCTGAGGGGGAGAAATATCTACCTGCTGTTGAGACAAAATTTTCTCTCCTTCGCGAATGATCAATTGAGCCTGGCGGTAAAGACAGGTGGAATTAAGGCCGATTTTCAATCTCTTTTTATCCTTAATTTCCAAATTTAAAGCTATTTTTCGGTTAGCCGCCTTGACTCCCCCAATCTCCTTGATGGGATACCAATACTGCTTAAAGGTTCTGACCTCATAGGGCTGGAGCCAACTATAATCAGGCTGGTTGTCGGAAAAAGCGCCAACCATTAGTTCGAGATAAGGGCCATCGTTGTCAGTCAAAATCTTCTCCCACATTTTTCCTTTTTCCCCTGTACCCCACGTCCAAAATTTCTTGCCCGGGACAAGGTGATGGTTGGCCACCTGAACCACCCCAGCTTCCTGGCCATGGTCATAACCAGCTAAAAAGTCTTCCTGACAATCCCAGGCAAAAAAAGAAGTCGGCGCCGGATGATTTTTCCACCAGCTGAGATCAACTCCCCGCCGATAATCCACCCCTTTATAAACTTCATGAGCCACTGGCCAGTGGGCAAATTGATTTTTGCCATGATAGGTGACAATTTTCGTGCTCGGGGGGAAAATCACCTGGTACTCTGGTCCGGTATGCACAGCGACATTAGTCCAGTAAAGAAAAGAGTGAGCAAAAGGAGTCCGGTTCTCAAGTCTGATCGTAAGTTCTAAATAAGCTCTGTGAGAATAGAGGGTTATTCCTACCAACCACTTCATCCGATGGCGTAGTTCAATCTCACCTACCCAGATGGTTTTGCTCCCGTCAGGTCTTTCTTCCAGATAATAGTCGACCGGGAGGAAGGAGGTGGCCCGGTGGTGATGAGGAAAGTTCCACTCCACACCCCCTGAAATCCAGGCTCCCAGCAGCCCGATGAGAGCCGGTTTAATGACATGTTGGTGATAGAAAAACTCATAATTGTTGCTTTTATCCACGGCGGAAAAAATCTTGCCTCCCAGTTCAGGCAGGACACAAATCTTCAAATATTCGTTCTCCAGGAAAACCGCCCGGTAACTCTTGTCGACTCGCTGGTCGGTTAATTCATCCAGAAAGGGATAGGGATAAACAACCCCTTTCGCCCCCTGATAGGCCCGACCACTGTAAAAAACGGGGAAAATACTGGGCTTTCCCACCAGGTAGGTCGGAAGAACCAGTTTTTCTTCCCAAATTTTAACCGCCGCGAAAGAAACCGGCGGCTGCCCCCCGAGACTGACCAGGAAGACTATTATTAATAAGCCGGCGGGTAATAGAGAGCCGTATTTTTTCCGGTTATATTTGGCCATTTTTAGCTCCTCGTATTGTTTATAGGAAAAAAATATCCTAAAAATTCTATAAGAATCAAATTTTCTCTTAAAAAAACTTCCATGGTCAAAGTCGTCTGGTCAGAGGCTAATAAAAGTATTATTTGAGACTCTCAATCTGTCGCTAAATTAAAAACCAAAGGTTCAGGGTAATAGTAAGTACGTGGGACTGATTAGGAACGACCAGAATGAGTACTAACCAGCCAACAGCCGGAGTCTAAGATAGATGAGCCGTTTACTTCTAAATCAAAGGCCTATTTATTACTGCAGTGTCTGACACCCTATTTATTACTGTATCAGTGTCTGTTATTACTGCAGTGTCTGACACCCAGTTCCGTGACACCTAGTTTCGCCCAGGGCTGGAGACCAATAACAAGTTGGTTGTCCGGTGTCCTTGGGTGTCGGACATCCAACTTTGGACTCGGGTGGCTTATATCTCTCTTACCTGTGACACCCATCTTAATTAGCGGTATCTGATGTATTGGCCATGTCTAACACCTTTAATTTTAGCAGTGTCTGACACCCTGACGTGGGGCGTCTGAAAAATTCGGTGTCTGACACCCTAAATTATCGGTGTCTGACACCCTATAAATTATCGGTGTCTGACACCCTAAATTTATGCAACACAACTATTAAGGCGGTGTTTGAGGACCATCTTTACAATGTCTAACACCCATATATTTTAACACCTAAAATTTACGCGCAATGATCTGCAGGATGTCTAACATTCTTGTGCGTGTCTGAGACCGATTGGAGGATGAAACCTGTTGGGTTATGTCGTTATCTATTTAAATTCAGGAAAAACAATCTCTATTATTCCAGCCTTAGTTGATAAGTAATCTTCTTTTTGGTGGTTTTATATTCGTTCCCCCCGGTAATAGCGCGGCTGCCGGTAATCAAGCCGGAGCGAAGACTCCCCTGGTCGAAACCTTTGATTTGGAAAACACCAAAGTCTTTTTTCGGGTCAAGAATAAACAACTCAGTTGATTTAAGCTGCTCACCCGCAGAAAAAGGCACTTCTTGATTATATCTTCGGCCATCAAAATCTGTAATTTCTATGCTTCCCTGGAGGCAAATTTGGAGTTCGAATCCACCTAACTGCACCTCTTTCACCCCGCCCTCTTTATCCAAGACAAGATCGACCGCCGAAGAAGGGCAAGATTTATCACATAAATTCATTATTATTTTGGAAACTTCGGTCCTTGTTTGACCATCACTCAACCAGCTTTTTTTAAATCCCTTCAAACTGCCATGAAAGCCCATCACTTCGCACTGGGTAGATTCATAGCTCTGATGAATTTCCCCATCGTCAGTGTGAGAATCACTCAGCTTTAAATAAAAACGGATGGTTCCAGAAAAATTGGAGGAACTGGTGGAATAATAAGTTTGCCCGGATGCCTCAAATTCGCTGTTAACATTAAAATTAATCTCTAAGACCGGTCTCTTTTTGGTTATTGTAATTTTCTTTTCGGCAATTTTATCCTTCAAGGTGGTTAGTTCCAGAGGAACCATCTTAGGGTCAAGGATTTCACAAGCATTATAAACATAGATTGTATCTTCGCTGACTTCCTCCTCTGAACTTCCGCCTGGCGCCCTATAAGTGAAATTAATCTGACCTTCCCCCACCTGAAAAGCCTTCAAGCTGGGGTCGACCGCCAAGTCAGCTCCCTCGACAATTTCTCCATGGACGGACTGGACTACCAGGCGATTGAATTCCCGGGAAGGCTGACCCTGAATATCCCTGATATTGGAAATCTCCACTTTGATTTCCTCTCCGGGGATGACTTCCTCCCGTTCAGGCCTTATATCACAATCATAAGGGCGTTTTTCAAACTCGTTGAGAACATGAACATCTAGCGGCACAGATTGACGGAAGACAGCCCTGGGATTTCTGAACATTCTATTTAAATGACCGTTAAAGGTAAAGGTCGGCCGGTCGGAGGTTGTCACCCATTGATGGACCAATTCTCCGGTATAAAAGAAAAGCTGGATGATAAATCTGGACTTAATCGCTCCTTTCAAAGAATCTTCATATTCAGTCGTAAAATAATACTCAGGTTCTTTGAACATCGCCCCTCGTAGAGGCAAGCCTTGTTTTTCCAACTTTTCGCTATAATCGATTACCGCA
>Ga0190336_1000332_pt1 | contig 9741 bp, 6 predicted proteins | sample 487204910_MG_FD_161651 | JGI IMG/M metagenome (GOLD analysis project Ga0190336, IMG submission 161651) | Hydrothermal vent sediment bacterial communities from Southern Trench, Guaymas Basin, Mexico - 4872-04-9-10_MG | ecosystem: Environmental > Aquatic > Marine > Hydrothermal vents > Sediment ...
ATTTGTGGCGATGTAGGATTTGGGAAAACAGAGGTGGCAATGCGGGCTGCGTTTAAGGCTATTTTAGATGCTAAACAAGTAGCCGTTCTTGTTCCTACCACTATCTTAGCAGAACAACATTACCTTACTTTTAAACAACGTTTTGCTCAATTTCCAGTAAATATCGCTTGTTTAAGTCGTTTCCGCTCCCTAAAAGAACAAAAACAAATCTTAGAAAAACTAAAAAAGGGAGAAATTGATATTATTATAGGCACTCACCGCATCTTACAAAAGGATGTTGTATTTAAAGATTTGGGGTTAGTAATTGTGGATGAAGAACACCGTTTTGGTGTGAAGCAAAAGGAATATTTAAAGAAATTAAAAACCAGTGTGGATGTAATCACTCTCAGTGCTACTCCTATTCCCAGAACGCTCTATCTTTCTCTCTTAGGTATAAGGGATTTAAGTCTGATTGAAACTCCTCCTTCAGGTAGAAGGCCTGTTAAAACCTACTTAGCTAGATTTAATCCTATCCTGCTTAAAGATGTTATTAGCCGAGAGATGCTTAGAGGAGGACAGGTCTTTTTTGTCCACCCCAGGGTGCGAGGTCTTTCAGGTATGGCTAGATTTTTAAAAAGACTGTTACCTCAGATGCGACTAGGTATTGCTCATGGGCAAATGCCAGAAAAACAGTTAGAAGAAACAATGCTTGCCTTTCTTCGCCACGAGATAGACCTCCTTTTGTGCACTAGTATTATTGAGTCAGGTTTAGACATACCCAATGCCAACACCATAATTATTAATCGAGCAGACATGTTTGGGCTGGCCCAACTCTATCATTTGAGAGGAAGAGTAGGAAGGGCTAAAGAACAGGCTTACGCCTATCTGTTAGTGCCAGGAGAAAAACTCATTACTCAAGAGGCCCAAAAAAGGCTTCGGGCCTTACTGGAACATACTGAGCTTTCTTCTGGTTACAAACTGGCCCTTTATGATTTGAAGTTGCGTGGAGCAGGAAATATATTAGGCATAAATCAATCAGGACACATTGCGGCTGTGGGTTATGAAATGTATCTGGAAATATTACAAAGGGCCATTCAGGAGTTAAAAGGAGAACCTGTCTATGAAGAAATAGAACCAGAAATAAAAATACCTATAATGGCTTATATCCCACAAACCTATATTTCTGATCAAACCCAGCGAGTCACATTTTATAAAAGATTAAGCCAAGTGAGAGATTTAAATGAATTACAAGACTTACAGACAGAGATGAAAGACAGATATGGCCAATTACCTCAGGTAGTAGAAAATCTTTTCCAATTGATACAAATAAAGCTATGGTGCCGGCGGTTAGCCATTAAACGCTTAGATACAAAAGATGGATTATTGCGTGTTTACTTCCATAGTAAAACCCCTATCTCTTCTGAAAAAATAGTAAATTTTCTTAAAACTCATCCTAGCTACAGTTTTACAGCTCAAAACGCCCTCCTTATACCTTTGAAAAAAGAGCATATATTTAAAAAATTAGAAAAGACCATCCAATCTTTAGAAGAAATGATTTAGGAGTTTAAATAATTTATTTAAAAGGGTAGCATAAGTGGCAAAGATGTGGTAAGAATAAAATGTAACTTTTGGTAAGGTTTAATAAACTCTCTGTATTTAATAATGTTTTCATAAGGGAGTCAGAATTGCTATCTTGCTCCTACAAAAACATTATTAAACCCAGGAGAACAAAAAGGAGGATAGGATGCAAGGTAGCAAACTTTATGTAGGAAATTTGGATTACTCTGTGGAGAACGAGGAGTTAAAAAAGCTGTTTTCTGATTATGGTGAGGTCAAGGAAGTTAAGATAATTGAAGGTAAAGGCTTTGGCTTTGTGGAAATGTCTACCCAAGCCGAAGCAGAAAAGGCAAAAAAAGAACTGAACAGTTCTGAATTCAGAGGACGCACTTTAAAGGTTGATGTAGCCCGTCCTCGTAAGACAAGAAGAGATTATAGAAGATATTAGAATAAAGTAAGCTCAAGACGGAAAAGAAAGGGAAATTTGGATAAGGCATTTTAAAAGACGATAGCAACCAAAACAGCACCTTTCCTATCACCATTTTTTTCCTATCCAGGGTTTAGTAATTTATTATGCTTAATTTAAAAAGAAAGGTGAATAATATGAGAAGTTTAGATAAATTTAAAATACTGGGATTATCAGACAACACATTAAAGGCATTGAGGGAAAAAGGCTTTGAAGTGCCTACTCCCATTCAAGAAAAGATTATCCCCATGCTATTAAAGGAGAAAATGGATATTGTAGGACAGGCTCAAACAGGCACAGGAAAAACAGCGGCCTTTGGGTTACCACTCATTGAAAAAGTAAAAGAAAGAACAAAAACTGTTCAGGTAATTATTCTCACCCCAACTAGAGAATTGGCTATTCAAATCTCAGAAGAGATAAATTCTTTCAAAGGTAATAAAAAACTTCAAATAGTACCCATATACGGTGGTCAGTCAATAGAACAACAACTTAGAAAATTGAGGGAAGGAGTTGATATAGTAGTAGGAACTCCTGGAAGAGTAATTGATCACATCCGCAGGAAAAGTTTAAACCTCGGAGATATCTCGTATTTTATCCTGGATGAAGCAGATGAAATGTTAAATATGGGATTTATAGAAGATATAGAAAAAATTTTAAAAAATACCAATCCAGAAAAAAGAATGTTGCTTTTTGGTGCTACTATGCCCCCAGAAATATTAAGTCTGGCTGAGAAATATATGAGAGAATACCAATTTATAGGCATAAAAAAAGAGCAGCTTACTCCCGATTTGACGGCGCAGATTTATTTTGAAATAGCATCCTCAGATAAACTAGAAGCATTATGCAGAATTATAGATATGGAAAAGGAATTTTATGGACTAATATTTTGTAAAACAAAGATTGAGGCTGACCATATTGCCACCAGGCTTATTCACAGGGGTTATAATGCAGAAGCGTTACATGGAGATAGATCTCAATACCAGAGAGAAAGAATTTTGAATAAATTTAAGTATCATAGAGTTAATATTCTAGTAGCCACAGACGTGGCGGCCAGAGGTATAGATATTGCCAACTTGACACATGTAATAAATTACTCTTTACCTCAAGACCCTGAATCTTATGTGCATAGAATAGGAAGAACAGGAAGGGCAGGAAAGGAAGGAACAGCCATAACCTTTGTTGAACCTGAGGAGTATAGAAAACTTATTTATATAATAAAAATGGCCAAAACTCATATTAAAAAACAGAAATTGCCTGAAATAAAGGATATAATAAATATAAAAATATCAAGGATAAAGGCGGAGCTTGCCCATATTCTGAAATCAAAAAATTACCATGAATATATTAAGATAGCCCAGGAACTATTAGAAGAAAATGAGGCAGAAGATGTTTTAGCGGCTCTTTTAAAATATTCCTTTCAGGATGAATTGGAAAAGAAAAGTTATAATAAAATTAAAGAAGTTTCTATTGATAAAAAAGGAAAGGCAAGGCTGTTTGTAGCATTGGGGAAAATAGATGGTATGACTCCCAAAAAACTAGTAGCTTTCATAAAACAACAAACCGAAGTGAATGAAAGAAAAATAGAAGAAATAAAAGTATTTGATAAATTTTCTTTTATAACCGTTCCTTTTAAAGAAGCAGAAGTAATCCTGAGCATTTTTAAAAGAAATAAAAAAGGCAAAAGACCCATTATTGAAGAGGCCAAAGAGAAAAAAATCGCTTGCTCCTGATTTGTTTGGCAAAAAATTATCAAATGTTAACTGTGTTGCCATTATGTAATCAGTTTTATATTCCTTAAAACTCCTAGTTGTCTCAGATCCGTGATTGCTCTGAAAGAAACCCCTCAACACCCACTTACCTAAAAAGTGAAAAAACACTTAAGCGGTAACGGTTTGGCGGGTATGTGAAGTTTCGGCGTAGCCGTATGTCCGCTGTTATATGAAGTGGTGGGCATTAAAATCCCCTTTCCTCTAATACTTTTTGAGCATATTCTCTAGTTAATAACGGCACTCTGTCAGCCAATCCTGCATCTAATACTTGTGCACACCTCACTTTAATAGCACTAGGTAACCCATCGGTTAGTTCATAAATATAATCTACAAAATCCTTCGTGAAAGGAATTAGAGGATCTTTTTCAAATTCTTTTGCAACCCGATTATAACTTAATACTTTCTTAATTAACTCCTCTGTATTTTTTCTATCAAAATTTGAGAGTGTTATTTTAAGATCCACTCTTCTCATTAATGGACGGGTAGGCCCACCTTCTGAAATTTCTTTTTTCTCAATTTCTTGAAGTTTACTCCAGCCATCTTCTGAAACACCAATAAAAAACGCCATATTCGCGAGTTTGTCAGATTCTATATTTAGTCCTATTGGAAAGTCATAAAGCCCTCTTAACAAAGCTAGATAAATGCTATACTGAGTCTTAGATACAAGACTGAATAAATATTCAAATTCATCGATAGCCAATAAAAGCGATTTATAGCCCAAGTTTCTCATAAAAGATAGTATGGCTGCAAGATACTCCTTCGCAACATCTATGCTTTCAATTTTTCTCATAATTCCAAGCTCTTTTAGTTGAGCAGCGGATACTCTTACCTCCCCTCGTAAGAAATAAAGCGCAACTTTTGCCCTATTATCCTTTGAAATCGTTCCTTGGAATAGTGTCTGGGTTCTGTATCGGTATATAGTTCCAAGTATTCTTTTTGGTTCATCAAAATTTTCCGGTATATCTTTAATAGCGTTTACTATATCCTCATTAGTTTTTTTCTCCACTAACTTCTCAAAGGCTATTGCTTTAAAAATTCGAAATATAAAGTCCATTCCTGGTTTCGATGATTTCTCTTCACCTTTAAAACTCAAGTAAACTGGAAATATAGAATCGCCATAATTCTTTTCTGCCTCATCCACTATTTTTAAAAGTGATAGTGTTTTCCCACGCCCATAACTTCCAATAATAAAGGCAATAAAATTTTTTTGAATTTTAATGGATTTTTCAAGAATATCTATCCAATCTTTGAGTTCCCCTTCTCTATCAGTCCAAAATTTGAGGTCTTCCCTTTCTGCCTTGTCACGACTAAAGTCTTCTATCACTTTCTCTTTTAGCCCATATTTTTCTCTTAAAAATTTATCAACCATTTTAATTGCCCCTTTTCTTTCTCATTATAACAGTTTTATAGAATTTGCCCTTGTACTCAAACAATTTCTGATCCGCTCCCATTGGTTCACCTAAGGATACATGAAAGTTTTGTGTGGTAAATATAAATCTGCTGAATAGATAGTCAAATTGACTTTCAGTCAATATCGCTCGCCTTTCTTTTAAAAAACGTATTCCAACGTTCTCTCTTAAATCTCGAATATCAACTATTCCAGCTGAGTTCTTACCTAAGTTATAGTATTCGCTAACAGAATATTCACAAAACTTTGTAAAGTCTTTTAATTCAGGATTCGTATCAGAAATCACTTGTTTATAGTTTTTTTCATTAACTTCAATAATATCATTTTGTGAAAATTCAATTAATTTTACTTGATATAAAATTGATAACCATTTTTTTATTCTTTCCTTTTTTTGTTTATCAGATATACCTACAACCTGTTCACTTAAAAATGCGATAAAGTTCTTTTTTGAGAATTTATTTTTGGTAATAATGCTTAAAAACTCAAATATTTTTTTATCAATTTCGTATGTTATCGCTCTCAGGCATCTACCATGTAATTCATTATCAAATTGGCTTTCAATAATGAGTTTACCATTAGCACTGGGCTTAATAGAATCTCCAAACCCTATTATGAGTCCTAAATATCGTAATGAAGGGATTACCATACCTCGGAATATACTTTTTTCCCTATGTTCTATACTTTTATTACTACTATTGAGATATAGCTTCAATATACAATCTCTTTGTTTCTCCCTATAGTATGCAAATTTGTCAATACATTTCAAACTTTCTATTAGCTTTTGAATTCTATATTCCTTGATGAGGGGGATTTCTTTGTTCATCTCTCCGCCCCCATCTCCAATCCATTTTGAATACAAACGTCCTTAAATTTACAGCTTATACAATGTTTCCTTTGTGCTTCTTCCAGAAAATCTGGTGGCTCACTTTTAGAGATAATATTATATGCTTCATCTCTTTTTGTTAAAAACTCTTTTCGGAGATAGTCATCTATTGGAAAAATATAAACTTGTGCAAATGTTATAGGTCTTCTAAACCAGCTTGGGTTTCGAGTAGGAAAGAAATATATAATCCCCCAATTAATATCATGACCTCTCTCTTTGACATTCTCATACGCCAAAGCATAACCTGCACATGTAAGTTGAAAGTGATCTTTGAATTCAGTACCTGTTTTTATGTCCCCCACAATCCCATATTTTGGTATTATAAAATCAGGAGCCGATGGGAGGTTTATACCTATCTGCTTGGTCTTATCAAATCTCATTTCCTCAGATACGGTATCAATTTTTGCACTATTTCCTGTGAGGACGTCATCTTTGGTAATTGATATATCATCTTTTAAGAGTTCATTAAGGTAATTTGAAGCAAGTTCCGCTCTTCCGCCACTTTTTAACAATTTCTTTAACCATTGAGTGTTGCCTTTTTCTTCAGGCTGTCTCTCTTCTAACTCTTTCAACCTTCCAATAAGACTGTTGTTCCTGCCCATAAAATTATTATAGTTTCCTTCAGAAATCTTTATGATATAATTATAGTTGGAGTCCCCAGATGTTTCTGAGGTTGTAAGTATATCCATTATATAACTTTCTACCAAAGTTCCAGCCTTAGAACCCCAAGTATCTTCCCCTATCCTTTCTTGTCTGGGCAATCGATTAATACCCTTTCTAAAATACAGGTCTCTTCTTGTAGGGCAATATTTGTCTGAAATATCACTTACAGATAAAGGTCTTATTTCTTCTTCTGCTAATTTCCAAGCAAACTCTCCTGTTAGAAAAGTATCTTTTTTATACCCTCTTAACCTAATATTATTTACAATTTCAGCCAATTCTTGGTCAGGTCTTGTAAGATTCCACAGTACAATTACTTGGAACATGCTTCATTCCTCCTTTTGGAATATCATTACATATTCTTCTTTAATTAATCCACCACTTCCATTCCGCCTAGTTAACATACTTCTCGATTTTATTGTGTCTTTTAATATTACCAATTCTCTGAAACCTTCATTGATAACGATGTCTGCTAATAATCTATAAGTACCAATCCACTTTCCCAGCACTTTATTATCTCCAACTACCAATATCATATAACCCTGATTTTTAAGAATTCTATTTAATTCTCTAACTACTTCTATCATATTTTTGAAATAGAAGTAAACTGCTAATGCTCTTTGTCTTGATTTATAAAGTGTTTTTTTTACCAACTCATCTATATTTTTGTATCCTAATTTTTCAATATCAGAAACTTTTATCCTTTCTGTTCCAATGGACTTTTTCTCCAACTCATTAATTTTTTCTATACTGTATCCTAACCACAAAAGCTCTAATTTTGATGTTCTTATATATTTTTGTGCCGTTAAGTAGGGCGGTGATGTAAATATTATACTCACACTATTTGATGGCAAACTGCGAGAACTAGTTTTGTCAATAAACCCTCGTTCTGATAGAGTGCCTTTTTTAATTTCTCTTGCATCATCCCATATTATCTTACCTTCAGTAGGATTATCTCTAAGTGCATCAAAAACACCATCAAGTTTTTTACAATTACTTAAAACTTCTTCTTCAAAAATTTTCCATAAATTTGGGGACTTGACTCTTTCTAAATGCTCTTTTAGCTTATCCAACTTCGGTGTATCTCTGTACTTCTCCAACTTTAATACTACAGGAGGGGGTATGTACGGGTCGGCTTTTGATACTTTTCTTATGATACTGGAAAAACAGAGCCAGAAAAAATCTTTGATATCTCTTTCAGCTTCAAGATTCTGAATTGCATATTTTAGTTTTGCTAACTTACTAATTGCATCCTTAGAAAACCACATATCTATATTTTCATATATTGGAATAAGAGCGTGGATATTTACCGAACTGTTAGAATATATTTTGTGAAGTTCTCTCAGGTATTCAGGGACTAAACTTATATTAATAAAAGGAGTAATTTTTACCTTAGAAATTAAACGGCCCAAAGGGTTAATCTCCACACCCAAGACTTCTCTGGAAATGAATGGATTTATTAATGATTCCAACAAAATGGTTCCGCTTCCTGCAAACGGATCCAATAAAGTGCCATTCATCTCTCTGATATCTGTAAGTGAGAGAAGATATCGTGCTATATATGGATAAATTCTTCCCGGATAGAAATGAAGATGGTGATAATTTATATTATTACTTTCATTTACAGTTAACAATGAATTATAAGCCCTTTTAAAGTCGAAAGTTATAGGTTTCTTCTCATTATTTTGATAGGTTTTTATAAGTCTATTTAGCTCGTTATTTTTCATAATTTACACCATCTTTGCGCCCGCCATTTCATATAACGGTTAAGTTTCTTTCTGATGTGATAATTTCAGAAAGAAGCTGTTGAACGAAGCTGCTACACACCTCCTATGGAGTTTCAATAAAGCAATTTTCTATCTTTTTACGATTATATAGGGTATAGATTTGGTTGTCCAGCATAAACAGGGTGTTGAAAAAGTCATTTTTACCCAGACCGGCACATATAGGCTAACAAGAGCAAAATATTATCCGCAGGCCTGCCTGAGGCAGACAAGATTGTTTTTGAAAGATATATAATAAACCCAAGCCATTTGATGGCATAATTAGAGAGATTTGCCACCCCCTGGATAACCTTTCTGGCCTCTTTGTTACCTCTATGAAAAAAAGTCCACATATTTATTGATGAGTCTTAAAATATGGTTTTTGGGAATCATATCTGCCATATTGAAGTAGTAAAATAACGGTTCTTGTGGATTTCTTTTTCATAACATAAGGGTTCTCTCCTTGATATGAGATTGCATAATTATACCTTTTGTTAAGTAAAAGTCAAGTAAATTCTTAATATGCATCTGAGTTTTTCAACAGCCTGTCTATCGATAACCCCATCTGAATATGGGAAACTCCAGTGTTTTTCTTTGGGGTGCCATTTGTAACCCTCAATGGTTTTTACCTTTGCAACATGAGTAAGGTTATAGGAAAAGGCCACAGTTATCCTACCTGATGTGTCTCTGCCGATTTTATTGACTGCTTCATTATTTAAACAATTATCATGACCATTAAAATTTGTAAATAATTTTCTTTATATTGCATTGCATTTTTGTAAGCGTTCACCGCCCTGCCTGTCCCCACCCTGCCGTCGGGCAGGGGCAGACAGGCCTGCCTGTCGGCAGACAGGTATCCAAAAATAAATTGCGGATTTTTGGGTATTGACAACATCTTGATTTTTTTGGAGATATAAGATAGAGATGTAAATTATCACTTTGGTGATAAAGGGGAAGTGTGATGAGTGAAGTAAAGATTACTTGGTTAGGACATGCTGCCTTTAAAATTGAGGCAAATGGCATAAATATTTATATTGACCCTTGGCTTGAAAATCCCCAATCTCCGGTTAAATGGCAAGAAATTAAAGATGCTCATCTAGTATTAGTTACCCATGACCATTTTGATCACACTGGTCAGGCAAAAGAAATTACCCAACAAAGCAATGCCATTTTAGTGGCCAATGTGGAAACAGCGCGTAAATTTGGCAATGAAGGCCTTTCACCAGAAAATATAGCCAATAATGGCTATGGACTCA
>Ga0190336_1000333_pt1 | contig 9731 bp, 20 predicted proteins | sample 487204910_MG_FD_161651 | JGI IMG/M metagenome (GOLD analysis project Ga0190336, IMG submission 161651) | Hydrothermal vent sediment bacterial communities from Southern Trench, Guaymas Basin, Mexico - 4872-04-9-10_MG | ecosystem: Environmental > Aquatic > Marine > Hydrothermal vents > Sediment ...
ATATCAATTGGCAAGAGTACCGAACCAAACCCTCCAGAGGGAAGAGAACGCCAACTCCCATCCGCTCTCCTCGGTCTCGGAAAGGTAAGCCTACCCCAAAGAATACCGCAAACGGAATCCGTCCAAAACGATGCTCAGTAGGAGGAAGTAGCCATTCACCAAGCGCTACGTTGGGCTCCTCCTGCTCGGTCTCTTCGGGAATCACCATAAAAGCATGATGAGTATCATCCCAATACTCGAGGATTTTTACACGGTCAGTATCATCATAACCTTCAAGTGCTTGTTTGGCGGACTTAACTGCCTTGAGGCGGCCATCCTTGCCTAAGACAAACGAACGTCGCAAGTCACCGACTAACCGATGTTGTATTATGATAACATATTCCCACTCACCTGGTCTGGCGCTAGGCATAGGATAGAAACCCATAGGGTCTATGCTTTTTACGTAGATAGGGCATCTGCCCTTAAGGTCTGCATCGGGTTCGTAGACAACCTGAAGAACTCCCCATCCATCCACCAGACTATGCCAGAGAGCATCTCGTAGCACGCTGTTTAAGCGGCTTTTTGACCAGACCGCGTAGAGCATCTTCTCCATCATGTCGGCCTGCTCTTTGTGAACCTCCCGAACCTCTGATGTCGGAACAGTGATGACAGGAGGCCGGGTTAACATCAGCGCTAGATAAGTTTCAATTGTATTCCAGGCAGTAGGGAGGATAATCCTGACCTCGTAATCCTCAGGGGGAACGTAGTTTCCCTCTGAGTCCACCCAATAACTCTCCTTTGTCAGAAGAGCTAACTCCCGCCATACCAACATATTGGTATTGCGCTGGGAATAGAATTCCTCTAAACGCTGTGCGTAATCAAATATCTGTTCTTTTGTTGGTACCATATTAAGCTCCTATTGGCCATAGCCTCTTTCCGCGAATGAAAGCCCTTTTAGGTCGCACTCCTCTCCAACCTAATTTTGTCACTAGAAAGTAAGTAATCGCCTTAATCAAATGGTTATACTCGTCTGATGGAGGAGCTGCGGCGTAATCCCGTCCCACCGACCTGCGAGTTCTTTTGTATTTGACAACTTCCCTTAAAAAGTTAGTGCAGCGAGGATGTACAAGAAATCTCCCTTGATGAAGTAGAGTGCATAATAAATCGGCTCCCGCCTCAGGGTTCACCCGAACCCGGCGTTGAAGCGGATACCCCTCTCGTATCCAGATGTCTGCACTTTCCTTGTTGGCAATATCAATCGCGCCGACAATATCTCCCAAGCCCACCGAGGGCCACCATTCCTTCTCCCTGCATTTCTGGATGATAACCGGCGTAGGGCCTCCTCGTGTATCGTATATCTCATCAAAAAGACAGACAACATCCTTGCCTGTTTGTTCGTTGTACTTTATCTGCAGAGCGGCAACAGCATACGTTCCACCTGGGTCAACCCCCAGGTAAACAGGATACTTCTTATCATACTCGGCCCACTTGCTGACATGTTCAGCAAAGTTGAAGTTGCGAATCATGAGCCTACGACCTACGATGGGCTTTGCCAAGAATCTGGCAGCAAAAATGTCGGGGTCGTAGATTTTCCTTTGTTCTTCCAGCCACTCCTGGGACACATAAGGACTACCTACCGTTGGGTGACAAAAGCTCTCAATCCCCTGGTCATTTTCGGTTTGGCCAATATTGAAAAAGTCCACAAACCAACGTCCAACATCGGCCTCTTCAAATGTCCCGATAGCGGCTATCCAGCCGCCGGTAACGGTAAGACGAGGGACGAGGTTAATCTGATAAACTTCAAACGGAACAAGACCGGCCTCATCAATAACGATAAAATCTAGAGGCTGAGCATGAAGCCCTGCAGGTTCATCGGCAGATTTCACCCACAACTCTGCACCATTCCAGATACTCAGATAATGAGTACGTTCCGAATACCAAAACTCGCCTTCGGCGAGGTTAGCTTTTCGAGATACTCGCTGAAAGTCCAAAAGATAAAGAACATTGATAATCTCATTAAGAATCGGGTCGGCCAGAGAGTACCTCGGAACGACGACCCAGCCTCTTCGTCCACGAGCGGCTCCGAGAGTTGGGTCGTATATAGGTACAAAAAGCTGACAGACAACCTCCCTGGCTGCTGCAAACGTCTTGCCAGACTGGTTGCCCGCTGCCAAAATTCTGTGGGTTGCCAAGGAACGATGGAAAGGTTCCTGGGCTCCCCAGGGTTTGTACCTTATTGCATCAAAAATTTTCTGTTTAACAGAATACGGTAGATGTGCTCTCGATATAGCCATTATTTGCGCCGACGACGGCCACGAGCGGCCATCTGTTGGAAGCGCTTCTTTCCATATTTCTTACGACCTATCCAGGCTGCAAGAGCCTTGGGATTCTTTGCACCTCGTTTCCTGAGTGCAGCAGTCAGTTTACGGAAGCGCTGTCCAGTTCCCACGCGGCCTGTGGCCTTATAACGTGTTGTTTTCTTCTTTTTACGTCTCGCCATTATAACTCTAAATCCTCCACTATTCTTCTAAAGCCTCGAAAGGCTGATTTACGACGAAGTCTTGCTGCCTCTTTTTCTAATCCGTCCAAAACGCCTTTACGAATCCCATCCATAGCCTGTCGTTGAAACTCGGCCTGTCGAGCAGGTAAGTTACTATACTTCGCCGTCTCCTCCGCATTGAAACGACGGAATACATCGGCAATGCCACAACACTGTTTTGCAAACGTATCTCGCCCCATTAAAACCTCCTTTTGGCCCCTGGAATCACCCGTCTATAAACTTGTTTGTCCTCATCCCATAACCCTTTACCGTCCTTTGTTTTTTGGAGACGATTTCCGGTTATGGGGTCAAACCATTGAGCGCGACCGTTCTCTACAACCTGGATGACATCCTTGCCTCTAGTATAAGCAATACCGTCCCCATGTCGTCCTACCTTTTCAACATAGGGTTCCCATCCTTTTTTGGTACGTCGAAGGACGGGGAAACAAGTCAAAACGTCAATTTTTGCCATGACGTAACCTCTTGAATTCCTTCAATGGCATAACCCGAACCGACCCGTTACGGAGCTGAACAACTGCTCCGTGCTGGTCAGCGTGGATGACATTTTCCACATCTTCCGCATCAAGTGGAAGATTGCGAATGTATTGCTCCTCCAGGTCGTTACCCCTTGGCGTACGAAATCTCCACCCCATAATCTACCTCCTTCGTTTCTTCTTTTTGCGTCGCTTAACGCGACGAGGTAAATTTTTTGGTATCCCGTATTTCTTCACCCATCTTCGCGCAATACGGGGATGTTTAGCAAACAGATAACGTAGTTGGGCCTTGCTTCGGAACGGCATATTACCACCTATATGGACGATATTTTGGGCTGGCATGTTCGGCATAGGGATTACCTTTACCAAAGATGCAATAGCCTATAAGGGCGACCAAGGCTATCCCAGCGAGTGCTTTGTTAATAGCACACAAAAAACCAATAACGACAAGAGGCCCCCATGCAGCAACTCCGCATATGAGGAGGCTTCTCCAAAAAGAACATTTGAACTTATCTGCCATCACTACCGCACCAAGAGCTGTAGATGTGGCCATCCCTACGAGTGCAAGAATTGCTAATCCTAGCATCTTACTCTACCTCCTTCCCATTTTCCTCATCCGGAGCCGGTAGCTCCTCCACGTAATGCCAGTCCTCTGCATCCACGATGTCACCAGATGTAATGCGTTTGACTTCGGACATCATATCCGAAAGGACTCGTCTCCAGTTCGCCCCAATATCGCGCGTAACCTTGACATGACTCTGAAAAGTTGGGTCTTCAATGGCCCGAAGACAGGCTTTTGCCGCATCCAGAGCAACTCTTGGATTACTGTTCTGGTCACGCAGCTCGATAATCCGCGCAAAAGACTTGCCTGCCTCGTCACGAGCACGCGCTTTAATGACCTCGGTAACCTCTCCGCGAATAACATCATTAAATGCAGCCTTGAACGCCTTCCTCGGTAACCATTTCTTACGAACGGTCATAGGACTACATCCTGCTTTGTCCGCTGCCCAGTCAATATCGGGGCACTGAGCATAGTAGAACAGGAATAGTCGCTGAGCAGGCGTAAGGTGCTCGAAGCCAATGTCTATATCGGTAGGTATTATCTTACTCATATCGCTTGTTTATAGTCGGATAACATGAACATCATTCCATTTGCCTTTCACACACCAGGCCAGCCCGCCCTGAAACCATTGGTATACCAGTTCCACACCCTGAAACATCTTGATGTGCTCACTCGTGATGGGCAACCCCAATCGCGCCTCGCGGGCCGCTTTCGCCAGGGCAAAGGTGGGATGATATTCTGCCGTCGGGCAGGTCTCCAGTAAAAATTCTGTAGCAGCGTTTGTGTCCACCGTCACCTCCTCCTCCGCCTGCACCAAATGCGTACCAGGGTAGTAGAAATCGAGTATCTCCTCATAGCTGGCCCCAACGATAGCCAACTCTTTGGCGCCTTGCTGACACATTCCCCGTCCGTGCCCATAGCGCTTGCAGTTGCAGGGGCAGTTAGGAATGACCCCGCCGCAACAAGCATGATACTCGGTCTCCACAATCTCATTGTACGGGCCGTGTAGGATTTGTCCCGCCGTCTGTGCTACTGCGGTAAGGGCAGGGACAGGCACGTCCGCCTTGACTCTAAAACGTTGGCAACAAGTCTCAGTACATAGGTCAGCTCGCATAGCAGGATGCTTAGGATATAAAGTATGATAATAAGCGTATGTACGAGCTGCTACCGTTTGCGCTTTTAACGCTTCTATTGGCCAATGTAAGCTGTCTACTTCATGTGCTACTACGTATGGAAGATAGTCTTCAATGTTCCAAATCTCTACACCGCCGTTTATATCACGACGCCAAAGACGTACGCTTGCTCTCATCGCCTGATTGTCCATCCTATCTTGTCCCTCTAATAACCAAAAGGCCGGAAAAGAGTTTCCATATCTACTTTGGCGGCATTGTTATGATTCCCAGCGCTGCTATTGCAGCAGCAATACCCACTATCATGGCGACAACCCAGCCCCAGATATTACCCCAGGTTCTTACCTTAGGAGGGTCTCCCTGAAGTTCATGTTCCAGTAATTCCATCGGCTTCATTACAAACCGAATGCTCCAAAACACGACAAAGCCCGCAATGACGGCGACTGTTGCTAAACCAGGATTCTGTATAAATAAGACGAATGCCAGTAGAAGCAGACCGACGATTAAGAATCGCATCTCTCTATCCTCCTCTCTTCGAGGTTATCTAATTCCAGGATGTCCCCATAAGATAAATCAAGACGGATGGCATCATAGGGAGGCCCCGCATTGCAATACTCAGGTGCATCATCCCAATCATCGCCCCAAAGCTCACCCACATTCCCGTCTTCAGGAATAAGATAGATGGAGCCGATGATAAGCTTTGCATCTCTTACAGTTTCATAAGAGCAGTCGTGGTCTTGTCTGTCAATCCAGACAACACGATAGCGTTTCATCTCTCTACCTCCCAGCAGATAGGAACGTTAATAGAATCAATAATATTGCTATAAACAGCAGCATCCAAATGATGCAACCATGCCTGGTGCGAGGACTTCCAGGAGGAGTGAGCTCATCAACCTCGTTCTCCCAACCCCAGGCAAGAAGCAAGATAATTGCTCCGATGATAAGACCAAGCCACATATCTACCTCCTCGTTGATTTGGTTGCATCTCGTTTTCGCATAATATGCGAAAACGAGATGGCAGCGAAACGCTAAGACAACCGTTTCGCTGCACTGCCGCGCCGTGGCTTCACTTCGCTACGCTTCGTTCAGCAACTTCATTATTCTTAAGAGCGGAGCGGAGGCCAAAAGCCGGAGCGAAGCGATGACTTCAAACGGAGACTTACAAGCTTCTCTACGCGGCTGACTGGCCACCACAAGGTGGCCAGCGCCGCGACGGGCGCGGTGCAGCCTGCCCCCCACCCGAACAATCAATCCAGGCTGCACCGCGCACGGCGCGGCAGGGCGCACAAGCGCCCCTATAGGGTAGTACGTGGGAATTGCAAATTTTTGTCATAGTTATGTTAAGAAAGTGAGAAACTCGAACGATTTCTATCCGTTTCTCACAGTTTTCGTTTGAGGCGTTTTGTTGCGATTTGACGTTTTGTTTGCATTTGTTATTTCTCACTACCAAAAATCTCTCGTAGGAATTCTCCGCTCCGCTTTATCGGCTCCGCTCCGAATTCTCTTACTGTATGTTGTTTTGTTGTGAAAGAAATCGTTTGTATCATCCCTAAAAATCGCTTTTGTAAGCGATTTTTCACCACGCTCGCACCTGCTCGCGTGGAACGGGATGGCCCTGCAGGCGGGCGAGCAAACTATTTCAACCTAGCGCCAATTTGCTCTAGAGCAAATTGGCTATCTTCTTCCTCTAACTTGGCGCAAATCAGCGGATTTCCGACCCCCTTTGGCGAGAATACTACCATGCCTTCGCAGCAACGTCAGCGGTACTATCCCCATCGTCGGTAGTGGTAGTATTGTCGCGGCGTCTCGTGGGTAGGCGGGCGCGCTCGTGGGATAGAGGACATTGCGCTTTGGTCTGCTGGTGGGAAAGTTTGGTGGGAAAGTTTGAGGAGTGCAATCGAGGGCGCGACCGTCCTCTAGATAGGTGGGTATATACCGTCCACAACAGCATATGCTGGCGTCAGCACTGTTGCCATAGGGCAACAAAAAAGAGGGCAAACCGACCGTTTTGGTTTGCCCTCTATGTCTGTACTGGTTTGCTGTTAGTCATTTAGTATGTCGCTTAGTTTGTCCTCTAGGTATGCTAGTCTGGTATGTAGGTCTTTCACCAAATACAGCAGACCAGATAGTGTTACGTCCTTTGGATTGACCTCATACTTTTTATCTGTTCTGGACAGCAGCAGTTTGCGTTTTGGAGTGCTGTCTAAGACAAGTACTGGACTGTCGTATATCCGTCTGTCTGCTAGTATGCTGTCTATTGTATTGACATAGCTCTTGTTGTTGTCCACATTGCTGTCGTCAAAGTCTATGTCAATATCGAGGTCAACGTCCTCATTGCTGTCTACGTCCTTATTGCTGTCTACGTCCAGTACGTTTGCACTGTCCTCTATCGTTATGACCAGCATATTGGTTTGTACCGTTTGTGTGCTGTCCAAATCGCTTAAGTAAGTCTCTACAGCACTAACATAGGCGTCTGTTTCTACGTCTGTATTGGGCAAATAACCTAGTTTGACCAGTTTAGAAACAGTAGGAGCGTCCTTAGGCCAAATACCTTTGTCAATTCTACGTCGTCTAGCAGTATATAGTCTGTTATATCTGTTTAACCTTGCCCTCTGTTCTGGTGATTTCGCTTTTAGCCGTCTATGCAACAAGTCTATGATATGCTGTTCGTCGTCTGTTAGCTTTTCGTTTTTTGCCCATTTAGACAATACTTTGCGCTCTTTTGCTGTTCTGGTTTGTGCTAGCAAACTGTCAAAGTTTGGTTTGTTGTGTTTTATGACCATTGCCCTATCCCTCCTTCTGCTTTACTTTGCTATGGTATAGTGTACTGGACAAGGTAAAAACCTAGGGATAAAAACCTTGTCCAGTACAAACCTATACCATAGACGTTTATCTTACCTTATCCTTTTTGTGGCCACACATATGCTGTTACAGAGACGCGACCGTAGAATCCGTTTAGGTTAAACGACATTGCGTCTTTGCTGGTCGGTGGGGAAACAATGAGCGTCTTACCAGAAGACGACTTCCGCCATTGTTTCTGTGGTAGTACTGGTATGGTGACCACAAGCGCTTTTGCTTTTTTGTCAAACTTTAAGGTTATGTTTCTGCTTTCCATTGCTTTGCCCTCCTATCTTGTGATTTTATCCCTAGGTTTTATTCACTTTTTAAGGTTCGGTTTGTTGCGCAAACTTGCACTTTTATTGTACCAGAAACGTCTCCATAACGTCAAGTATGAGTTTGCGCGACCGGTTTGCGACCGGCCTATCTGGTAAACTGTCAGTACTATTATACCATACTTTTTGCGTTTTGTGCATACTACCTTAGTATTATTCACATAAACCATATGAGTTAACATAAAATGCCAGCAGGTAACACTTATGTCATCTAGCCGCCCCCATCCAGCATCTCTGGTATGGCATAAAATTTCGTGGAGGTTGGGGCTACACTCGCCATCCCTGGGGCGGGCGCGGCTGCATCTGCTATATGAGTATAATATAAAAGTGCAAGCCGGCCAGCGCAAGTGGGTCTCGTGGGTGGGGGGAGGGGAGGGGGTGTGATGTCTCCTTGGTGTTCGGATATGGAGTGCCTGGAAAAAGAAATGGAGGGCGCTGAATTAAAACTCCATCTTGACAAAAAAGAGGGAAGTCTGGTACAATGAAATTGACGAAAAAATTTTTAACCCAATCCCCGCTTTCACGAATAGGCCAATACGGAAAGGAAGGAGGCAGTAAAGTGTTAGAACAGAAGTGTTTGGTTCGTGTCCTGACAATGCGGAGGGCCGATGCCGACCAGCTAAGGTGGGTGGCCTATGGCACCTGGGAATGGCGGGACGGAATTGTCATCCAGCGTACCCAGACTGGCCAGAAGGTTCTCCAGCCTGTAGGCTGGTATTTCTATAGGCCGGGCGATGTGGTGCTGGTAGTCAAAGACGACTCAACAAACCTATACAGGATATGTGTTCCGTTATCCCACAAACAACATATTCAGGAGGCTACTCCGCAAATATTTATCCGATAGTGCCAATAACATCAGGGCGGTAAGAGGGTGGGGAGAAAGGAGCGATGAATATGACAATACTGGAGGTACTGAACATCTGTATACGTGTAGCACTAGACCTTGTGGCGTTGAGCTTCTGTGCCCTCGTGATAGTGGGCATTATCAAGCTCATCACCCTTTTGGTGTCTATCAAATGGGAGGAGGGAAATGAAGATGCTGATTGAAGTACTGACTCTACTGGTAGGAATAATGGTGCTCTGGGTAGGCTATGTCATCCTGCGTGCGGTCAAGCGCAGATGGGGATGGTGGGGAGTATTCCGCCTACTTGTGCTACTCAATGCTATATCCGGAGCGGTGCAGCTAGCTCAACAAGGAGGGCTGAGATGATTGTTGCTGTAGCATTTTATGTCCTGCTTATCATCTGGAACCTCACTATGATAGCGATAGGTCTCTATAAAGAATGGCAAGAAACACAGAAGGAGGTAGAGGCATGAGACATTATCACTTCCAGGTAAAAGCGGTCGGGTGTCTGCCAGACACCGATATGGTGTTTGCATCCTTTCAGTCAGCAAAAGACACTCTGGTAGATACTCTTGCTACTGCAGCAGAGGGCGGAACCAGGTTTATAGCCGTAGACGTAGACCGAGGAGATGAGATAATGGTCTACCGCGAACAGGGGGAACACTCCACGTACAGGTATCTTGTATTTCCCTGTAAGCTGTCCATCTGTGGTTGGAATGAGGAGGTAGAGGCAAGATGAATTTGGCAAACTACTACTATGCGTACAGAGAAATCGTAACAGCTCAACAACAAGATGTAGAGCCTGGAATGTGGTGCTGTTGGTGTGGTCAGGAGGGAGTGGCCATCATAGGAGGTAAACCCGTCTGCGCTGATTGCCTTGACACCAGAGGCAGGAAAGGCAAAGTGTCCCGTAAATTCCGTAAGAGCGATGAGAATGATGACTAGGTGTTACGGTTACTGACCTCCTTAGTAGCTGGCTCCTGAGCTAGGCTCAGGAGCCAGCGCAATTC
>Ga0190336_1000336_pt1 | contig 9665 bp, 8 predicted proteins | sample 487204910_MG_FD_161651 | JGI IMG/M metagenome (GOLD analysis project Ga0190336, IMG submission 161651) | Hydrothermal vent sediment bacterial communities from Southern Trench, Guaymas Basin, Mexico - 4872-04-9-10_MG | ecosystem: Environmental > Aquatic > Marine > Hydrothermal vents > Sediment ...
GAAACGAGAGAGTTTCCAAAGACTCCAGGGCATCCGGCGATTCTATAAGAACACCCTTAGGCACCGGGATTCCATACCGCGAAAAAAGCCTCTTGGCTTGAAATTCGAGGAGCCGCATTTAGACCTCCACCGAGACATTCTGGTCCTTCGCTAACTTCATCCCACGCTTGGCCGCTTTCAGATTTACTTCTAGGAAGCGCTGGGGGACGTTTTCGCGTATTGCCTTGAGCAGGTCATCCTCTGAGACCAAGCCGGTTGCCCGCTGGAGGAAACCTAGCATCAACATGTTGGCAGCGATCTTTTGTCCAATCTCATCGGCGGCTATCTTCGTGGCAGGGACTTCTAGAAGCTGGATGTCGGAGCGGTTCGGCCGCGTAACCAACTCCGGATCGATGATTAAAGTACCGCCAGATTTTAGCCGGCTGAGGTATCGATCAAGGGCGGGCTGTGACATTGCAACAAGGATGTCCACCTGGTCGGCCAGAGGCGAATTGATCGGTCCCTCAGAGAGGATCAACTCCGCCTGGCACTCCCCACCCCGCGCTTCAGATCCATATGACTGCGTCTGAACCGCATTGAGCCCAGCCCGCACCGCTGCTGTGCCAAAGACAACCGCCGACAGGACAATACCTTGTCCTCCAAATCCACAAAACTGTAAATTGATGCGACTCCCTCGCATCATCCTCCCCTTTCTACTGCACAGATCGAACTTCCCTCGAACACTGGTCGTCGTTCTTCGACGAAGTTGCCGAGGACGAACTTGTCTCTTAGCTCCTGTTCGGGCAGTTTGCGGGCTTCCTCTATAGTTACGGAATGTTCCTCAATCCACTGGACACATTTGACGGGGTCACCGGTACCGAGTGCCCGCCGACCAAAGTTGGTCGGACACTGGGACACGATCTCCACCAAAGAGAAGCCTTTGTGTTGTAAGGCCTTTTTGATGGCGTTGATGGTCTGTCGGGACCTGTAGGTATTCCAGCGGCTGACAAAGGTGGCTCCAGCGGTCATGGCAAGCCTGCAGATGTCAAACCGCGGCTCTGGATTACCGTATGGAGTTGTCATCGTCCGCAATTCCTCCGGCGTAGTGGGAGCTACTTGACCTCCGGTCATCGCATAGTTGAGGTTGTTGACCACGATCATGGTCACATCCAAATTTCGGCGGGCAGCCTGGATAAGATGGTTGCCGCCTATAGCCACAGCATCACCATCCCCGGCGAAGATCACCACCTTTAAATCCGGATTGTGCAGCTTGATGCCGGTTGCCCAGGGGAGGGTACGGCCATGGATGCCGTGAAGGGCATCCGCATGTATGTATACCGGGATCCTGGCCGCACAACCCACGCCACCGATTGCCACTAGCCTATCGAAGTCGAGGTTTATCTCATCGGCTGCTCGCAAGAAAAAATTCATGACTTGAGCGGCTCCACACCCTGAACAGAAGAAATGGGGTAGGCTCCCCGCACGCAAGTACCTCCTAAGCGGATTCGTTTTCACTTTGCCACCTCTTTAATTACAGCAAGTATCTCACTAGGTCTATGAACCTCGCCCCGGTTCTTCGTTACGCGAACGACGTCGCACAGTCCTCCACTGACCCGCTCGATCTCACCGGCATATTTACCGATGTTCATCTCAACGGCGAGAATCGCAGAGGCTTGCTGTGCCACAGCGCGGATTTCTTCCTTGGGGACAGGCCAAACCGTTATCAGTCTCAGCAGGCCAGCTTTGATGCCATTAGCTCGGGCTTGGTGAACCGCCTCCAGGGCCGGGCGGCTTTCACTACCATAGGTAATCAATACAATTTCAGCGTCGTCGAGGAAGAAACCCTCGGTCTCGACTATCTCGTCGCGGTGGCTCGTAATCTTACCGATAATCCGTTTATACATTGATTCGAACACGTCCGGGTCCCAGTGGATGTCGCCTCGCTCGTCATGGGGGTTTAGAGAATGAAGAACACGATAGCCCTCTCCAAGATCCGGCAGCGGCGGCACACCATCCGGGTCGGCCTTGAAGGGAAGGAACTCCTCGGGTGGCACATCCGGCTTTTTGCGATCGACGATCCCGATATCTTCAGGGTTTGGGATGACGACCTTCTCACGCATCAGCGCAATCGTGGTCTCCGACATGACTATCACAGGCGTACGATACTTTTCGGCTAGATTGAAGGCCTTGACGGTGTAATCGAACAGTTCCTGTACGGATGCAGGGGCCAAGACGATCATCTCGTGATCTCCGCTTGCTCCCCAGCGCATTTGCATCACGTCGGCTTGGGTTGCGTAGTTTTCACCCCGGCATCGTTGGACATCTACGATGACGCAAGGGATCTCCGCTGCTACGGCATAGCCGATCCCTTCCTGCATGTAATTGAACCCAGCGCTGGCGGTAGCGGTCATCGCCTTGGCTCCGGCAAGGGCCGCTCCCGTAACTGCAAAGATGGCACACAGTTCGTCTTCGGCCTGGAGGAACCTGCCGCCGACCTGAGGCATTCGCGCCGCCATGCGCTCAGAGATCTCGTTAGCAGGCGTTATGGGGTAGCCCGCGAAAAAATTGCATCCTGCAGCAAGGGCACCCTCAACCACGGCGTAGTTACCGAGCATAAAATGTGTCCCTGTTAAGACGCGCTTAAATGTGTCCATCCGACCCCCTTAAGCTTTCTTTCTAAGATAAGATTCTATTCGCTCAAAAGCTTCGACAATATTCTCAACCGAAGTTGCATACGATAGGCGGAGATGTCCTTCACCACATTCACCGAAAGCCGCCCCGGGCACCGTTGCCACATGAACCTCCTCCAGTAGCTCCTTCGCAAATTCAACGGATGGTTTCTTCAACCGGTATGAAGGGAAGCAATAAAATGCCCCTTGGGGTTCAACGCTGAGGTCAAAGAACTCAGATTGCTGTATCAGCTCCAACATTACGGCCCGCCTCTCTTTGTAACCTTCCACCATCCGTTTGACCGCTTGTTGTGATTCTTCACTCCTCAAAGCTTCGATCGCTCCAGCCTGAGCGAAGGCAGTAACACAGGTGACAGAGTGCTGATATATTTTGAGCATGCCTTTAAGGATCTCCTTGGGAGCTGTCACATACCCCAATCGCCAACCCGTCATCGCGTAGGTTTTCGAGAATCCATTTACAGTTATGACGTTGTCAAACTCCGAGGCTGGGCTATAGTGCCTGCCTTCGTAAATCAGATACTCGTAGATTTCATCTGAGAGAACTAGTGTTTCATGCCCTTTTGCAAGTTCAACAATGGTGCGGATGGTTACCTCATCGTAGACAGCGCCTGTAGGGTTGCAAGGCGAGTTTACCACTATAATTTTAACAGAATCATCCATAGCTTCTTCAACGGCTGCGAGATCCGGTTGGAACCCGTCCGCCTCAAATGTGGGAACGCGGACGGCATCGGCACCTGCTATCTTGGCGATCGGCTCATAAGAGACCCAAGCAGGATCTAGCAACATAACACGATCGCCTTTCTCAAGCACAGCTTGGAAGGCCAAATAGATCGCAAATTTGGCTCCAGGCGTTACAATTATATCGTCGACATCAACGGTGATAGCGTTGTCTCGCTTAAGCTTTTGGCATATTTCGTCCCTTAGTTCATAATCACCGGCAGTGGGTTCGTATGCTGTTTTGCCAGCCTGTAAGGCTTCCCATGCTGCCCACTTGATGTTTGGAGGAGTATCAAAACACGGTTCACCTACATCTAATGAGACCACGTCAGAGATACCTTGCCGCTTCATTCGCTTGACAACGTTAGAGATCTCAGCAGTTGCTGACGGGCGAAGTTGAGCGGTTCTCCTAGACAGCCCAAACGCCAATTTACCCTCACTCATCGTCCCTCAAACCCTTTCAACAGCGGCATTGCATGTGAACGCTATACATCATACATGATGTAGCAGATATCGTCAACCCCCCTGGCGTCCCAACAGGTAGCTAGAAACCACTGACTCTAGCTCCTTGATATCAACGGTTATGGGCTCATCAACAAGCCTTTGCGGCTCGCCGGGATCCCTGAAGCCGAATCCAGAGACTATCAGGACGACTTTGTCGCTTTTTTTCACCCTTCCAAGTTCCAGGAGCCTGCGAAGCCCTGCCAGGGTAATTGCCCCAGCTGGCTCTGCACAGATCCCTTCGAGCCGCGCTAGTTCCCGCTGGGCTGCTACAGTTTCCTCGTCGGAAACTGCTATGGCCGTGCCATCGAGATCACGCAGCCTCTTAACCACCAAGTCACCACTCGGTGGATAGGGGTTCCCAAGAGAGCGGACTATGGAGTCGGATTCGTATTTCATCGGTTTAACGGCCGTCCCCTTTTCAAAGGCTTCGACTATCGGTTGTGCATCCTCGGGTTGAACCACCGCTATCTTGGGAATACCGGAGACAATACCCAGGGTGTGAAGCTCTAGGAACCCCTTGTATAACGCAGATACCATGCCGCCGCTGCTTGCTGGAGCCACTATCCAGTCAGGAACATCCCAGTCCAAGCCCTCAGAGATCTCGAAGGCCAGTGTCTTGTGCCCCTCGATCCGGAACGGATTATCACAGTTAATGAAGAAAACATTTGTCTTCTGTCCTATCCTTATGGATTCGTCGTACATAGAGTCGTACCTGCCGGTTACCTGAAGTACCTTCGCTCCATAAACGCTTAAGAAAAGTAGCCGCGTGCTGGTTATGTTCGCCGGGGCGATGAGGTAACAGATCCGCCCCGCCCTGGCGGCATATGCCGCGACCGAGGTGCCCATGTTGCCATGAGAAACCGTTCCCACAGCGTTGAACTCCCGTTCTACCGCGACCGTCATGCCCACCGCCGTGCCGCGGTCCTTAAAAGAACCGGTGGGGTTGCTGCCCTCGTATTTTATGAGAAGCTGAGACAATCCCAGCAACCGTGCCAGTTTCCTCGGCGCCAGTAAAGGCGTGCCCCCCTCCCCCAAGGTAATCACTTCGGTGTTCGGTTGCACCGGCAAAAGCGCTTTGTACCTCCATAGGCCCGGCCCCGTCCCCGCCAACTTTGTGGCGGTTACCCGGCCTTTCAAATGCTGGTAATCATAGGTGATAAGGAGGGGGCCGTTACAGGAGCTGCACCGATAGTGGATCTCGTCCCCGGGGAACTCCTGGCCGCATAGCTCGCATCTGTACACGTAAGTCATTTCGCCCTCCGTTCCCACGCCTCAGGGTTAAGAGGGTATCGAGGGGGTTTTCCTTCCAAAACCAGCTTTATCTCCATAGCTGCTTCCTTCTGTTCCCGATACAATGCTTCCTCTGTCCAACCCGCCATATGAGGAGTTGCAACCACGTTAGGCAAATGCAGAAGCGGGTTTTCCGGACTGGGGGGTTCTTGTTCGAACACATCCAGCCCAGCTCCGGCGATCTCTCCTTGTTCCAATGCCTTTACGAGCGCCTGCTCGTCCACCAACCCTCCTCGGGCGGTATTCACCAAGTAGGCGGTTTTTTTCATCAAGGAGAGTTCCCGCTCTCCGATCAAGTGGTGCGTTTCTGGGGTCAAGGCGGCGTGAAGCGTGACGAAGTCCGATCTGCGTAGAAGTTCCTCCAAGCTTGCCAGTTGTGCTCCCACCTCGGCCGCCTTCTCTTCAGGAACGTAGGGATCATATGCCAAAAGCTCAACCTCGAAACACTTGCACAGCTTGCATACTTCCTGGCCTATCCCCCCAAGACCGATCACCCCCACTGTCTTCCCCTGGAGTTCGATTAGGCCACCTGTGGCGGAACGCCAAGCCCCCGACCGTAGGCGTTCCATTTGCTGGAACGTTTGCTTTGCCAAGCACATCATCAGCATTACCGCATGCTCAGCCACGGTCCGGAAATTGACCCCTGGGGTCCATGTGACCATTACCCCTCGCTCCGTAGCCGTCTTGAGGTCCACATTTGATGGCTTTGCACCTCGCTTTGCGACGATTTTCAGTCTAGGGGCGTTAAGGATCACCCGACTCGTTATCGCATGCTGGGAGGTGATCATCACCGCATCATATGGCGCAACCAATTTCACCAGGTCATCCTCCGTATACCCCCCCTCGTCACTATGGAAAGTTAGCTCTGCGATTTCCTCTAGTTCTCGGTAGAAATCGAGCGCCGCGTCATCGCTGGTCGCTTCCAGAATCAAAACCTTGTAATTCCGCATAACTCTGCACCTCCTTGGTCATTTTTTTAGCTGCATCTATTCCTAAATCTCTCCGTTCCCAGGTCTACCCCCCATCAAGTCAACTCTCGCGCATTAACAATGTTCCTTCAGACCGTCTAGGCTAGGGGTATCAATATTATTCTTTTCCTTAAAGGCGTAGCTTGGGATCCACCATGTCCCTTATGCCATCGCCCAACATATTGAATCCCAAGATGGTGATTAGAATTGCCAGCCCGGAGAAAGTGGCAACCCAGGGGGCTGACATCAAGTAGTCGACCCCTTCTCTCACCATATTCCCCCAAGTTGGAGTCGGAGGAGCTACACCCAAGCCCAGAAAGCTTAAATTGGCTTCGAGTCTAATAGCTGTGCCTATCCACAAACTGCCCATAACTAGTACGTCCCCTAGTACGTTAGGCATAATATGTTGCCAAATGATTCTCTTTTTGGAGGCTCCCACAGCCACTGCAGCGCTGACAAAGTCCCTCTCCTTTAGCGCTAGCGTGGGGGCATATGCCACCCTTGCAAACCGGGGCGTAAAAAGGAGAGCGATGACGATGATCACCTTCGTTAGCCCCGACCCCAAAGCCACCAACATCATGATGCCAAACACCTCATCGGGGAAGGACATCATTATATCCGCCAAGCGCATAACCAGGGATTCCAAGGCGCCCCCTAAGTATCCTGCCAAAATACCAAGCGCAGTGCCCAGAACCATTGCCAGGGCTACAGCGATGGTCCCCACAATAAGAGAAATCCGTGAACCCCAGATAATTCTTGAAAGAATATCCCTCCCATAGAAATCCGTGCCCAGTAGGTGCCCGGTGTCGGGAGGCTTCAGTCGGTAGTAAACATCTTGTGTAAGTGGGTCATAAGGGGCAATCCACGGCGCGAAGATTGCTACAATGATTATAACAATGGAGATTACGGCTCCAACCACGGCCGCTTTGTTTTTTAAGAATGTACGAATTATTCGGGTTTTCTCACTCATGGCATCCTTTAATCGTACTTTATCCTTGGATCTATGAATCCGTAGGTTAAATCGGTCAGAAGATTTACAATGATCACCAAACCAGCGTAGATAACCATCAAGGATTGGATGGTGATGTAGTCGCGTTGTTTCATTGCGCCGATCATCATCTTGCCCATTCCCGGCCTTGAAAAGACTAGTTCAACCATGATCGTACCGCCGATTAGCACAACGGAATAGACTCCCACGATTGATACGATCGGAATTAAGGCGTTTTTCAAAACGTGCTTGTAAAGCACGGCTCTTTCGCGCAGCCCCTTTGCCCTTGCAGTCTTGACATAGTCCTCGTTAAGGACGTTGAGAATTGATGAACGTGCCATTCGCGATACGTAAGCCATCATAATCAGTCCCATAGTCAAAGCCGGCAGGAAGAGGTGATACAAATTGTCCGCGATATTAGACAGATCACCCCCTCCTACTACGGGAAAGAGATTCAATTTAATGCCAAATAATAACAACAGAAGTACCCCCAGATAGAAAGTCGGGAAGGAAAGACCGAGCAAGGAAAAAACCCTGCTTGCGTAGTCAAAGAAGGAATTACGCCGCACAGCTGCAAGGATTCCCATGGGTAAGCCAAAAAGCACTCCTAGACCAATTCCAGCCAGACTGAGCTCCAGCGAATAAGGAAGTGAGCGGGCTACTAGAAGCGATACCGACTGCCCGTTGATAGGCGATTTCCCCAGGTCTCCCTTAAATAGCCCACCTACAAAGTCGACGTATTGTTTCCATAAAGGTTGGTCAAGACCCAGTTCCTTCCGGAGTGCCTCAACTGCTTCCTGTGAAGCGTATTCGCCCAGGATCACCTCTGCGGGGTCGCCGGGGGCTATGCGCATCACGATAAAAATAACCGTAAGGACGCCAAGTGCAGTAGGTATCGCTAACAGGATTCTCCTTATAACGTACCCAAGCATCTCACTCCTTGGTTTCGATTATAAAGGGGCGCGGATGGTTTATCCGCGCCCCTTTATTCCCAATCCCGACTACTGCTCCAGCCAGGTTTGCTCCGTAATGCGCGGTGAAAGTGTAAGATCGGCTACCAGGTCATAGCCATAATGCAGTCGCTCGTTTCGGGCCCAGGTAAACAGCTGGATGCAAGCAGGCCAACACACCGCCCAATCAAGGAGCTTTAGGTTAGCCAACTTCCAGTAGAAAGCCTGCTCGCAAGGATCAACCTCCGCACGGGCAGCCTCGATAAGAGGGTCGATGCTGTCGACTACTCCGTCTCCAGTTACGTCGACAAGCCCGAGACGGGTATAGTTTTGGATAGGGCTTTCACCAACCACGACGGCCGACTTCGAGTAAAACCATTGGGTAAGCAAGACATCAGCATTTGGCCGCCAACACACGTAAAGGATTATGGGGCTGACATCCAGTTTCTCTCTAATCAGGTGGTGATGGGTGGCGTGATCGACGATTTGTATCTCGACGTCGATCCCGATGCGGCGCAGCTGTTCTGCGAAGTTCTGCGTGGGAAGGAGATACTGGCCGCGTTCGGAGCAAATAGTCATTGTTTTGAAGCCGTCAGGGTACCCTGCCTCTGCCAGGAGCTCTTTAGCCTTGTCAATGTTCGTTTCGTAAAGCAGGTCCGGATCCCACGCCGCTATCTCCTCCTTGCTCAACCCGCCAGGAAGAGAACTGGGGACAAAGGAGTAGGTGATCTCTGTGATGTCGGGGCCCAGAGAGGCAGCCAGTTCTTCCCGGTTAAGTGCGTAGAGTACCGCTTTCCGCACCCTGGGATCGGTGAATGGCTCCATTGTAGCGGTGAAGAAGAAAACCACCCGCTCGCCTGGCCCAAAAACGTCGACAACCGTATGGGGAAGTGCGCGCATCTCCTCTACCCACGGCTGGGAGGGCGGACCCTCGATCAGCTCGTAGTCGCCCTTCATCAGCCCCAGCTTTCGGGCGTTCAGATCCGGCACGTACCAAATCGTGACCCCATCCAGCTTAGGTTTCCCGCGGAAATACTGGTCCCAGCTCTCCAGGACGTAAGCCTCACGCGCTCGGTACTCCTTGAACTTGAAGGGGCCCGTTCCAACGACCATCCATTTCATGATGTCTGGGCCCAAGTCCTCGTACGGCTTCTTTGGAACTATCAGGCCCGTCATGTAATCTGCTACCTTGGGCAGGAACAGATTAGCCGATTCCGGCTTCTCCAACACAAATTGTACTGTATATTTGTCCACCGCTTTGAATGTCATTCCCTTAAAAGCCGAAGCGTTAAGGGACTGATTTGGGTCAGCCGCAATCTGGAAATGATGGACCACATCCTCCGCTGTAAGCTCATAGCTCGGATGGTGCTCGCCGGTTTCTGGGTTAGTCCAGTCATGTACCATTACGCCTTTTTTAAGGTGGAACGTCCAAACTTTCCCATCTGAGGAAACCTCCCAGCTCTCAGCCAGATCAGGTTCGAACTCAACTATGTTCCCGAGTTTATAGCGTATCAAGGCATTGTACGCTTTGTGTACAACCGACCTATCAACAGTTGTGTTGGCGAAATAGGGATTGAGG
>Ga0190336_1000337_pt1 | contig 9654 bp, 11 predicted proteins | sample 487204910_MG_FD_161651 | JGI IMG/M metagenome (GOLD analysis project Ga0190336, IMG submission 161651) | Hydrothermal vent sediment bacterial communities from Southern Trench, Guaymas Basin, Mexico - 4872-04-9-10_MG | ecosystem: Environmental > Aquatic > Marine > Hydrothermal vents > Sediment ...
AGAGAAGTTCGCAACACGCCTCTGGGACATTGATGATATGGCTGCTGACATTGCAAGTGGCACACAATTGTGTGACGGGATGGTGGTAATACCATGCACGATGAACACAGTGGCAAAGATGGCGCATGGGATAGCAGATAATCTGCTCTTACGCGCATTTGATGTGATGCTGAAGAGCAGGAGCAGGAACAGGGGGATAATCATCGTGCCCAGAGAGACACCGCTGAATGAGAACCACTTAGAGAATCTACTGAGGCTAAAGCGAATGGGTGTGACGATTATACCACCGGTGCCCGCCTTTTATTACCATCCAAAGTCAATTCAGGACATGGTGGACTTCATTGTGGCGCTTATCCTTCGCGAGTTCGGTATAGCGCATACAGTGCCGAGATGGAAGAAGCCATGACGATGATGGATATAGATATACCAAGGGTGGTGATTGCGGGTGATAGGAGTTCAGCAGGTAAGACCACCGTCTGCATCGGGCTGTTGAGCCTGTTACGCGAGCGTGGCTTACAGGTTCAGGGTTTCAAAGTCGGGCTTGACTACATAGACCCCGGATTTCATACACTCGTCTCCGGCAGACGCTCAAGGAATCTTGATGGCTTTCTTATGTCGCCGGAGGTGGTGAAGGAGCTATTTGTGAGGGCTTGTGAAGATGCGGATATAGCGGTTATAGAAGGAGTGAGAGGGCTTTACGAGGGTTTGAACTATTACGATGACGTGGGCAGTACCGCCCAGATAGCGAAGATTCTCCGCTGCCCGGTCATAATGGTGGTGGATGCTGCGAGCATAACGAGGAGTGCTGCCGCACTGGTCAATGGATACAGGAGTTTTGACCCCGAAGTCAACCTATCGGGTGTTATTCTGAATAATATCGGGAGTTCAAGGCATGGAGAGAAGGCGGAGCGTGCAGTGGAGGAGTATTGCGGGCTTAAAGTGATAGGGAAGATACCAAGGAGAAGCGACCTGGCAATCTCCATGCGCCATCTCGGCTTGATTACCGCAGAGGAATGTAAAAGCAGATGGGATGATTTTAATAACGTTCTGAACAGGATAAAAGAGGCGATAGAGTCTAATCTGGATATATCCGCACTACTGGAGATAGCAGATAGCGCGCCCGCACTGAACCTGCCGGAGCCGAGACTATTTCAGCATCAGCATCATGCTCATACACGCCCTCAAGTAACGATTGGAGTCGCATTTGATGAGGCTTTCAATTTCTACTATCACGATACGCTCGATTTACTCAGGCATGAAGGAGCGGAGATTGTTTATTTCAGCCCAATAAGGGCGAGCAGGCTGCCAGAAGGACTTGATGCCTTGTATATCGGCGGTGGCTTCCCCGAGATCTATGCTCGCGAGCTGGCTGCGAATAAGCAGATGCGACGGGCTATCAGGGCTTTCCACGATGCTCATGGCGTTATGTATGCTGAATGCGGTGGATTGATGTATCTCTTGGATGAGCTTGAGTATGGTGGCGATGCCTTTGAGATGTGTGGTGTGATAGAGGGCAGGGTGAAGTTCAGGGAACGGCGATTGGTGAACTATGTGGAGGGGGAATTTAGAAGGGGATGCATTATCGGCAGTCGCGGCACACGGTTCAAAGGGCATGAGTTTCACCGGTCAGTGATAGAGCTCGGGAATGAGAACAAAAATAAAGACCGGTTTGCGTATCGGATGCTGAGAGGCGAGGGCATCTATGAAGGACTGGATGGGATAATAACGAATAACTGTCTCGCTTCCTATACACATCTGCATGCAGCCTCGTATAGAGAATTTGCACCGAACTTCGTTGCGAGTGCAAGGAGAGGGAGAGGGAGTGTTGTGAAATAATAGTCAGCGACTCATCAGAATTAACCCAAGATATCCAGGATGCCTTATTTTTGAATATATGCCCGTTGTCACTATAATAGCATAGCATTTATAGCATAGCATTTCACTTAACGTTCCCGTGCCCAGCATAAAAGAAGTTTTTGCAAATGGGGTCGGTGCGATTTGAACGCACGATCGGCGAGTCTGGAGCCCGCTGCCCTACCGGACTAGGCCACGACCCCTACCTCTACTACTCTTATTTTTTATAATAAAATAAAAATCTTCTGTATTGTATATTGTATCTCAAATTCAATTTTGTATGATTTCACGAAGTGGGAGGCATTCTATGAGTTGGTCCATATGCTGGTCATCATCGGGCTCCCTATCAGTTCTTTGTGTAGATATAACCTTATATTTCCTCTGTGCTCTGCTCCCTTTCCTGATTAAAACACCCTCAGAATGCAGACTCGCCAGATAGGTTGATAAAGTACTGAGTCGAATATCCACCCCATATACTTCTTCATATATTCGTTTTAACTCTGAAGAAGTGAACCAATCACGGGGTGCCTTCTTATCATAACGGAGGAAATACTCCAATCTGCCCTTTATCGTGAGGTCCTCATTGTCCATATCATAAGGGTCAATAGCCGAAGGAGAAGGTATCTGGTCCTCCAGGAACCGCACAATACTCCTTATTGTGGTAGATTTGAACGCTTCATTCATTAAATCGCCCTCTCGCTCCATAGAAGTCTTCACGCCCTCTTCGTTCGTCACTTCCACGCGCACCTTCAGTACCATCGCTATCTGTTCACGTGTTCAATGAATATATGAAAGATAGATCCATGCTATATATAAAGGATATGGTAGAAGGGGTGGAGTGACCATACATTTCCACTGGAGTGAATGTGAGAATAGGTGAAGAGACGGAAAAAATATTTACATTGATAAAAGGAAAAAATCATAGGAGAAGCGGAGGACTGAGAATTGGCACAGAATAAGGATTATTACGAGATCCTGGGTGTTGATAGAGGAGCATCAGAAGAGGAGATAAAACGCGCTTATCGCAGATTGGCGAAGAAATATCATCCTGACCTGAATAAGGATAATCCGAAAGAGGCGGAAGAGAAGTTTAAGGAGATCTCTGAGGCTTATGAGGTCCTGTCAGACCCTCAGAAGCGGGCAAATTATGACAGATTTGGGCATGCCGGCGTTGACTTTGGTCCCGGTGGATTCGATTGGTCGAAGTTCACAAGGTTCAGTGATATAGAGGATATATTCAGGGATATATTCGGCACTGACTTTGGCTTTGGCTTTGGAGGCGGGGGTAGAGGGGGGACCAGTAGCATATTTGAGGACCTCTTTGGTGCCGGTAGACACCGGGGTGCTGCTGAGTACCAGTACCCGGAGAGGGGCAGGGATATCAGGTATGACATGGAGATAGAGTTAGAGGATGCAGCGAGGGGTATAGAGAAGGAGATAGAGGTGAGCAAAGAAGAGACCTGTCCGGATTGTAAGGGCACCGGAGCGTCAAGTGGTGGCTTACAGACCTGCCCTGCATGCGGTGGAACGGGGCAGATAAAGCGGGTCCAGAGGCAGGGTTTTGCTCAGTTCGTCTCCATTACCACCTGTCCGCGATGTGGGGGCAGGGGTAAAGTGATAGAAAAGCCTTGCAGTACCTGCGGTGGAAGTGGTAAAATAACTGTGAACAAGCGTTTATCAGTGCGAATACCGCCTGGAGTGGATACCGGTAGTAGATTACGGATACCGGGAGAGGGTGAAGCGGGTGAAAGAGGCGGTCCGCCTGGTGATTTATACATAGTTATACATGTAAGAGAGCATGAAATCTTCAGGAGGGAAGGTAAAGACCTCTATTGTGACGTCCCTGTAAGATTCGCTCAGGCGGCTCTCGGTGATGAAATACGGGTGAAGAACATATATGGTGATGAAGTGAGGTTGAAAATTCCTCCCGGTACACAATCGGGTACCATCTTCCGATTAAGAAATCAGGGCATGCCGGATTTGAAGGGACATGGACGGGGTAACATGATGGTCAGGGTAAAGGTAGTAACGCCGAAGAAATTGAGTAAAAGGCAGAAGGAACTGCTAAAGGAGTTTGATAAGGAGGAAGAGAAGCAGAGTAAGAGTAAAAGGGATACTTATTCTGCTTTCTGGAAGAGAAGAGGAAAGATTAATTAACTTTATATAGGTGAAAAGAAAGATTAAAGTAGAAATAGAAAAGATGCGAGGGGGAAGTCATGGAAGGACTGCTAAGGACACCGATTCTCTCTGTACTGGGACATATAGACCATGGGAAGACCACTTTACTCGATAGTATCAGAGGTACAGCAGTAGCAGCGAAGGAAGCGGGTGGTGTAACGCAGCATATAGGTGCTACGGAGATACCAATTCAGGTGATAAAGGAGATCTGTGAACCCTTAAAGAGCGATTGGACTGGAATTGAACTTCCAGGATTATTGTTCATTGATACTCCAGGGCATTACGCTTTTGCATCACTGAGGAAGCGGGGAAGTGCTCTGGCAGATGTCGCAGTACTTGTGGTGGATGTGATGGAAGGTTTTCAACCCCAGACTTACGAATCATTGAGCATTCTGAGACTATTGAAGACTCCTTTTGTTGTCGCATTGAATAAGATAGATAGAATAAAGGGCTGGCAGTCATCGAGGAAGCCATTTATTATAAATTATCAGACACAACCGGAATTCGCGAGCAGGGAGCTGAATACACGGATATACGAGATAGTGGGTGACTTATATGACAAGGGCTTCTCCGCTGACCGATATGACCGGATCAGTGATTTCTCAAGAACTGTGAGTATCGTGCCAGTGAGTGCGAAGACAGGGGAAGGAATAGCGGATTTGCTACTCGTTCTTATAGGTTTGGCGCAGAAGTACTTTGAGAGGAGCTTGCGGCTGCATCTGGAAGGTCCAGGTGTGGGTACGATACTGGAGAAGAAGGAGGAGCGAGGACTTGGAACCACGATTGATGTTATATTGTACGATGGTAAGCTCAGCGTGGGAGACACGATAGTGGTGGGAAGCGCGGAAGAAGAGCCGATAGTGACGAAGATAAGGGCATTATTAAAGCCGAGAGCACTTCAGGAGATAAGAACAGAGCAGAGATTCAGGCGTGTAAAATCCGTGAGTGCCGCTGCAGGGGTGAAGATAATGGCGCCAAATATAGAGAATGCACTTCCAGGCTCTCGTGTTCGTGCTGTCCCCACTACGGGTAATGTAGATGTGGATATAGAGCGGGTAATTGAAGAGATGAAGGATGAAATAGCGGAGATGAAGCTGGACACATCATCCGAGGGGCTGATTATAAAGGCAGACACGATGGGTTCTCTGGAAGCATTAGCTCTGGAATTGAGAAGCGAGAAGATAGAGCAGATAAAGAAGGCGGAAGTGGGGAATATCTCGAGGCGGGATGTAGTTGATGCCATCATGGTCAGTGACCGTTATTTGAGAGCTATTCTGGGCTTTAATGTTGATGTTCTACCCGATGCGAGAGAAGTAGCCATGCAAAATGACATCCCTATCTTCGTGAGCGATGTCATTTACAGGGTGATAGAGGATTATGAGAACTGGGTCAAGGAGGAGAAGGAACGAGAGAGACAGGAGAAGATAGACAGGCTGACAACACCAGCGAAGATAAAGGTACTACCGGGTTGTGTATTCAGGCAGAGCAGACCTGCTATATTTGGAATTGAAGTATTGTGTGGCAGGATAAAGACTGGTGTGGAATTAATAAAGTCAGATGGCACAAATATCGGCAGTATAAATGAGATACAGAACAGAGGAGAGAGCATAGCCACGGCAGATGAAGGCATGCAGGTGGCTATCTCAATGAAGAAGCCCATCTTCGGACGGCATATAAAAGAGAATGATATCTTATATGTAGATGTGGATGTAGGCGTAGCGGAAGGAGCAGAGAAGGAGCTGAGAGGTTTACTCTCACCGTGTGAGGAGGAGTTACTGAGGGAAGTGTATGAAATAAAATTGAGGAGGCGAAGATGAGATGCAGGTCGTGATTAGTGATCCAAAGACGGGTAAGGCATACAAGCTGGAAGGTAAGGATACGGAAGTGAGTGCCTTATTCGTGGGTAAGCGGATAGGGGATTTAGTGGATGGAGACATTCTGGGGCTAAGTGGCTATATGCTGGAAGTAAGGGGTGGCTCAGACCGTGATGGAGTACCAATGCGGGCTGATGTACCAGGGGCAGGGAGGAGGAGAATCCTGATCGCTTCACCGCCCGGTTACAGATCCCGGGAAAAGGGCAAGAGGAGGAGGAAGTATGTCCGTGGTAATGAAATTTCAACTGATATATCGCAGATAAACGTGAAGATAAGAATGTATGGTCACCAGCCGATAGAGAAGATATTTGGTGAGGTGAAAGAGGGAGGGGAGGCGTAGGCGTGGTTGAGTTCTTTGTTCCCTGTTCCTTGATTGAGAGCATGTTAATGTTATGCGAAGAGCAACCTCTTTTCATCCAAATGCATATTTGAAACACAGGAGGAATGTCGTGAGTGGCTTAAAGGCGAGGACAAAGATAATCAAGATGATGGAGAATGTGGATACGGAAACGGGAGCTGGAAAGGAAACGACGGCAAGGATGATATCGCAGTTCCTTAGCTTGAGTTATCGGGCATCTTTACACCATTTACACCTGCTGGAGGAGGAGAAGATAGTGAAACGAAGCGGTAAGAGACCCTATAAGTGGGCATTGACCGGTAAAGGGCAAAAGGGCGTCGTCGAAGAATGATGAATGATGAATGAAGAATTGCTCATGATTCCAGGACCGGTGCCGGTACTACCTCGCATTCGTAATGCGATGTCAAAGCCGATGATATACCACCGGGGAGAGGAATTCAGGGCGATGTATGAGGAGATAGTAGCAACGCTGAAGTGGATATTTCAGACGAGGAACGACCTCTTCGTGCTCTCAGGCTCAGGCACATGTGCAATGGAAGCGGCGATGGGCAACCTCGTTCGTAAGGATACCCCGGTGGTGAGCATAGCCAATGGCAAATTTGGCGAGCGGTTAGTTGAGATAGGAAACAGGTATAGCGATAATGTCACCCCGGTTAACTTCGAATGGGGCAGTCCAATCGAACTGGAGGAAGTGAAGGCGGCTATGGAGGAGAAGCATCCTCAGGTTGTTACAATGGTGCATAACGAGACATCAACAGGTATACTCAATCCAGCAGAGGCTATTGCAAGACTCACACGTAAGTACAATGCAATATTCGTGCTGGATTGCATCACCTCAATTGGGGGCTACGAAGTGCCGGTGGACGATTGGGGGGTGGACATTGCCATTGTCGGCTCACAGAAATGCCTCGGTGCACCACCCGGGCTGTCGGCAATCTCGGTAAGTGAGCGTGCATGGAAGATGATGCTGGGTGATAATGATAATAGTGAGAGTAGGGAGAGACCATATTATATGGACCTCATCGCTTACAGAGATAGTTTTGAGAAGGGACAAACACCCTATACACCTGCTTTACCTCTGTTCTTTGCATTGCGAGAGGCACTGGAGGTGATAAAGGAGGAAGGGATGGCAAAGCGAGTAGAACGTCACAGGCGACTCGCAGATACTCTCCGCTCTGCTGTCACAAATCTGGGATTGAGTTTATTCCCGAGACTGAACGATGTGAGTGCATACTCCAACACGGTGACCGCAATAGAGGTACCTGAGTGGCTCGATGATGCACACTTGAGGGGCGGTATGCGAGAGAGAGGGGTGATGGTCGCAGGTGGTCAGGGTAAGCTGAAGGGCAAGATATTTCGGATAGCCACAATGGGGAATATAACAGAGGGTGAAGTCTCGAGAACCATACAGGCACTGGAAAGTGCACTAAGGGGGAGAAGGAGAGAGGAATGAAGAAGGAGTTGAAGGTAGTTCCTATAAAAAATGGCACCGTTATTGATCACATCTCTGCCGGTCAGGCACTGAATGTGCTTCACATATTGGGTATCAATGGTAAGACTGATGCGGTTGTGAGTGTGGTGATGAACGTACGGAGTGGAAAGATGGGGAGGAAGGATATAGTGAAGGTAGAGGACAGGGAACTAAAGCCGGAGGAGGTGGATAAAATCGCTTTGATTGCGCCAAATGCCACTATAAATATAATACGCGACTCGGAAGTGATAGAGAAGCATAAGGTATATTTACCTGAGTTTATAGAGGGTATAATAAGATGTTCGAATCCCAATTGCATATCTAATGCGGAGCGTGAGCCGGTTGTACCGAGATTTGTGACTTTAAGCACGAATCCTCCGAGGTTCCGGTGTTTCTACTGTGAGCGGATAATGGAGGATGTATCAGGGTATATATAGTGTATAAAAGTAAAAGAGGATATAATGGGTAGGAATGCGCGAGTGAAGCGGGAGACGAAGGAGACGAGTGTGGAGGTGGAACTTGAACTTGATGGTAACGGTGCCACCAGGATAGACACTGGAATTAAATTCTTTGACCATATCCTCACTGCTTTCGCCACTCACGGGTTCTTTGACCTCGTTGTGGATGCGAAAGGTGACCTGAGCCATCATATCATTGAGGATACTGCTATCACGCTCGGTAAAGCGTTCAAAGATGCAATTGCAGCTGATAGGACGAAGACCGTACGGTATGGTCTCGCTGCGGTGCCCATGGATGAATCCATTGCGAGATGTGCAGTAGATATAGGCAGTATAGGTGGAGAGGGTAGAAGTTATACGGTCCTGGAACTGGGCTTGGCAAGGGAGCGGGTTGAGGACGTCAGCACCGAGGACATACCCCATTTCCTAAATTCTTTCGCATCTCATGCAAATCTCACACTCCACATATATGCACGGGGCGGTAACGAGCACCACAAGATAGAAGCGATATTTAAGGCGCTTGGAATTGCACTGGATAAGGCAACGAGGGTAGAAGAGAGGAGGGTAAAGTAATACAGTAACGCGAACACGTATGCTATACCCATTTCTTGCATAAAACCAATTTACGGGGTAGTAAACATAGAGCTCAAGGGGCGATCCGCTAATCTTGATGACCCAAACCCTTACGGGCTTCGTATACCCGCGGAACGTTATACGCCATGCCGTGCTATAAGGAGGATGGAATATGAGCGAGGTGTATGAGCCTAAGGAGCATGAAATATCAATTGGAATAGCCATAATAAAGCAGGTTGTTCAAAATAGGGCTAACCCACTGGATATAATAAGAGAAGCCTTGTCTAACATATGTGCTAAAGCCAAATTAAAGGGAAAGTAAAGAGACAAGGATTTAGGAGACCAATTAAAGAATTTAAGATGGGGATGATTTGCATCGTAAGTCTGGAAAGTGGTATCATAGAGAGATGTATATAGACAGAGAAAACAATCAATACAAAGAAATAGTAAAGGATAAAACTACCGGAAAGATAATCTATGAACGCAAGGAGCCTCTTTCAAAACATAAGGGGCATGGTAGCGCAAAGCGTAAAAGAAGGTCTAAAAATGAGGATCAATAAACTTAGCTCAACAGCGGATAAAAGGGGAATCAAAGATTTCCCAAAATTGCCTTTGGCAACTTCTTTTATCCGCCATACGTTAAGTGAAATGCCCAAGCTCGCCTTTAGAAATAAAAGGGGCGAAAATAGATGCATGAAGTAATAGAAGATAAATCTGGACCACACACGGAGGATATGAGGAATCTTACACCAATATCAGCCCAAACTCTGAGAGAGAAGTTTGGCTCTACAAGTTATATATATCCAAAAATTAAAGCGAAATTAGAGGCTTTTTGGGAAGAAGTAAAGGATGAACAGAGTATAAAGACAGAGATGGATAACTGGGCAA
>Ga0190336_1000344_pt1 | contig 9606 bp, 8 predicted proteins | sample 487204910_MG_FD_161651 | JGI IMG/M metagenome (GOLD analysis project Ga0190336, IMG submission 161651) | Hydrothermal vent sediment bacterial communities from Southern Trench, Guaymas Basin, Mexico - 4872-04-9-10_MG | ecosystem: Environmental > Aquatic > Marine > Hydrothermal vents > Sediment ...
AAAATCCGTTGCATTTATAACAATAGTAGTAGACGTTCTAAGGTCAAGACGGTTATTAAACAAGGACTGGTCGAGTTCCTTTATTTTGGTAGATGTGAGGAATCCTGTTTTTATTATTCCCTGGGATTTAAGTACTCCCTTGGTGCCGACAACATACCATACCGAATTCATCTTGGACTCAAGGTCTGCCACCTTTGCCGAAAGTGCTGCAAGCTCCCTTGTAAGCTTGTCTCTTTCCTGGCGAAGCATGGATACGTCTTCCTGTAACGCCTTCTTCTTGGCCTCAAGGTCAGCTACCTGCTCTTCAAGAGTTTTCTTGGCCACTTCAAGCTCCTTGGCTCTGGCTTCTGCTTTTTCTTTTGCAGTTATAAGCTCCTGTTTCTTCCTTCTTTTTATCTGGTTGGGACTGATGGGTGCGGCTCCCTGGGTTACAAATGTTCCAAACACATCTGCTTCAGGGTCATAGAAATTCCAGACCTTAAATCCAGGAATAAGGTAGTCGAAGGTGTTTACCTTCTCTACCAGTTTTTTAGCCTTTTCCACAGGGAGATTGTATTCCTGGGTAAGGAAATTAATAGCAATGTCTCTGTGGGTATCTCCTTTCTTTACCACTACGGGCCTTGGAAGTTTCTTCTCCAGAGTGGTAAGTTCCTCCTTCAGACTATTGATCTCCTTTTCTTTTTCCACAATATCCTTTAGCAACCCCTTGTAGGATACATCCTCCTCCTTTTCCAGTTTTGATTCAAGAGCCTTTATTTCATCCGGACCCAGTTCCATGGACTGGTAAATTTCCGGAGGGATTTCCACTCCTTGCTGCTTAGCCGTCCTGAGAAGCTCAAATACTTCGTTCTGTTTTTCCCGGATTTTCTGTTCTATCTTGTCAACCTTAGCCGCCATCTTTTTCATATCCTCTATTTTTAACTGAGCTCCTTTCTTGAGCTTGATAGAAGGCTCTGAAAGGAACAGATACGCTACGACCGCAACAACAATTACAACAGCAACAGCAAGGATAGCCCAGAGCCATCCTTTGTTAGAGGGCTTTCTCATATACCTCGTAGTTTCCTTCGTAGTTTCTCTTTCTTCGCCCTCATTAAAAATATCCTTCATAATCTTACCTCCTAAAATTTTCTTTCATTGTAGTTTTACCACAAATCAGGCTTGGTTTCAACTAAAGCCCTGTAAATATTGATTTTTTCAGCGAAAAAACGCGTTTTTTAATTTTTACTCAGTATTTTCTTGTTTTCATTTCTGAATCTTTTTAAAATAAAAACGTGAGAAAGATTTTATTGTTTCTTTTGATAAGCATTTTTCTTTTTCCTATAGAACTTGGAGGTTTTATTGGGGAAGGGTCAAATGCCAGGGGGATGATGTATGGAGTTTTCGCTTCCCTTTCTTTTTTCCCCATGATCAGGGTGGAAGTTGAAGGCACCAAGTTTTTTACAACAAACCAGAAGACTGCCATCTTATCTGCAGAAGCCGGATTAACTTTAAGTGGGGTACATCCCTATTTAGTTGCAGGAGTGGGTATAAATACAGATGAAGAGGGCAGCTTTCATCCTTTTTCCTCAGGTTCTTATTTTACTTCCCTTGGAGGAGGCGTAAAATTTTCTATCTTTTCCAGCATCTTCAAAGTTCGTTTAGACTTCAGAAAGCTTTCCATAAAGGATAATCCTTATTATAGAGCTTATGTTGGATTTCTTCTCTCCATTTGAAATTTAATGACCCTAATTTTACAGTTTGAATTAAAAATAAATCTTTGTTGCCGTTCCAAAAATTCTTGGAATCATCCAGTAAGAATCCTTGGTTGAGTAGAGAAAAGAAAATCCAATGTCCATATTTTCTTCTATCGAATACTCAAAGGAAAGCATTAAAATTTTGCTTTCCGGTATTGTATATACACCTGTAAGCGTGAACTTTAAAAGGGGAGAAATTTCGTAAGAAGATGATATTGCATAAAGCTTTATATCGGGGAAAAGTGTTCCATTGCTGCGAAGAATCTCTCCTACTATATAAAGTTTAGGAGATGCCTGAAAATCAAAGCCAAGAGTGTATTCTGACCTTTGTCTTTCAAATTTTACAACTTCTCCTCTTATTCCTACTCCTTTTATATCCCCCTCAAAGGCTCCCCCGTAAAATTTCTTTCCGAAGTATTTTCCACTACATATTTGAAAATCAAAAGAGTAAACAGAAAAGAAAATCCCTCCTCCATATATATTTCCCGCCTTTCTTTTAACATAAACTGCCTCTGCCCAGGAAAAACCGGAAAAATATAATCTGGCTCTTGCACCATTTACCCCCTGGCGCTCTTCTTTTGAAAGAGCGAAGGGCTCGTAGGGGTTAAAAATATCCAGCACAGAGAAAAGTCGTGCCTTTCCCCACGGAAATCTATCCCTGCCAGCTGTGAAAGAAAATTTTTCAGACTCATAGCTCAAAGAGGCTCTATCCATGTAGAAATAGAACCTCTCCTCTTCTCCTTTATAAAGATAAACAGGATTACCCTCACCAAGAAAACTTCCTGTCAAATAGGGCTGATAAAAAAGAGGAGAAGAAAACGCTCCCTGTTCTACCTGCACTTTTGCAGAAAGTCCCAAAATCTCTGTGTTAAACTTCAATCTCAGCCTTTCAATCTGAAGAATTCTCAGATCTTTGTTAAAATCCGACATATAGGAAGAAACCTGAAAGTATCCGGAAATCTCTGCCTGCAAGGAAAGAAGGAAAAGAAGAAAAAGAAGAATCTTAATCTTCGTGTATTTTCCCATCTATTATTTTTATTATTCTCCGGGTTCTCTCAAAAACCCTGGAATCATGAGTTGCTATCAGAAATGTTATTCCTTTCTCTTCAGACATCTTTTTCATCAGTTCAACTATAGCTATGGCATTTTCTGAATCAAGGTTGGCGGTAGGCTCATCTGCAAGAACCAGTGAGGGGGTATGAACTATTGCCCTTGCTATTGCAACCCTTTGCTGCTGACCTCCGCTCATTTTTGAAGGTGTCCTGTCTGCAAGTTCTTCTATTCCCAGTTCTTTAAAGATCCTCATGACCCTTTCTCTTCTCTCGTTTTTAGGAACCCCTTGAAACAACAGGATTAACTCTACGTTTTCATATGCAGTAAGCACTGGAATGAGATTAAAAGATTGAAATACAAATCCCAATTTGTGCAGTCTAAACTTTGCCAGTTTTTTTTCCGGCATTAACGAAATTTCTTGCCCATCAATAAACACCTTTCCCTCTGAGGGTTTATCTATTCCCCCTATGAGGTTCAGCAAGGTTGTTTTTCCTGAACCCGATGGCCCCACAAGGGCAGTAAATTCTCCTTTTTTTAAAGTCAGGTTCACTCCGTCTACGGCTTTTACAATCGTGCCATCTGTGTAATATTTTGAAAGATTTTCCGTTTTTACTATTTCCATGACGCCTCCTATTTTTCAAATCTCAATTGTTGAGAAAGTTCCTCTCTTGTAACTCTTATCCCCGGGAATATGGCCATTATTATGGCAAATATAAAAATTATTACTGAGACCCCAGCAAATATTTTCCAGGATAAGAGAGCGGGCATTAATGGAGCAAATAGTAGAGATTCAAAAAATTCTGCCATTTTTCCTCCCACTTTTATTGGATGTTTTACAAAATAAATAACAACTGGTAGAGAAATCAAAATACCGGTTATGGTGCCCAACAAAGCGAGAAAAAATGATTCTTTAAGGATAAGAGCTCTCACCTCTCCTTTAGTAAGTCCAATAGCTCTAAGAACAGCAAGTTCCTTTCTCCTCTCAAATGTAGACATGTAAAGTGTATTAAGCAAACCAAAGGCAACTATCATTATTAATATCAGATACATAATATACGCTCCAGCCCTGTCGAATTCTATCATTTCGAGCAGCTCTGGCATCATCTTTTGCCATGTTACAAGCTCAAGTTCAGGTGGGAGTTTCTTTTCAAGCGAATTTAGTTTTTTATCAAAATCTCTTGTTTTTGAGTAAAGAACAACTGTGGTAACTCTGCCCCCCATAGAAAAGAGTTCATCAGCATCTTCTAAGGTGGTTATGACCTTCCCCCGGTCAAGGTCAAGGACTCCAGTTTTAAAAATTCCCGTGATTTCCAAAAGTTTTGCCCCAAGACTTCCGTCTCTTCCCTGAACAAGAATTGCTATTTTATCCCCAACTTTCACCTTCAAATTTTTCGCGAGCCTCCAGCCAACCAGAACCTGACCTGTCGAATTTATATACTTCCCTTCTCTTATCTTCTTACTTATTGCACTTATCTCCCTTTCGGGCTCTATGCCGGAAATGGATGCTCCGTAGGTTTTGTCACCAAAGCTGACAAGTCCATATCCATCTATCCTTTTACACCAGGAAAAAGATGTTGATTCGAGAAGCTTCTTTAGTTTTTTATCCACTGTAAAACTTTTTGTAATGGTTTCCTTCTGAAAATAACCTTTTTTAAAAATTCTGGCCTTTCCGTTCCAGATCTTCGTTGCATAATCCTTGGTATATTCATAAGTACCGGACTCTATACTCAGCATAAATATAAGAACCAACACTGAAAAAGCTATTGCCGAAATAGTGAGAATTGTCCTTCTTTTATTCCTCCATAGATTTCTCCATGCTACCTTATACATATCTCAACGCCTCCACTGCTGTAATTTTCCGTGCCCTTCTCATGGGGAAAAACACGGAAAGAATCACAATAATGAAAATCATTAAAACCATTGATAAAACATCCCCTATCTTCACATAGGGATAAATAACAGAGCCTGAACCCCATATTTCAAGACTTCTGCTGAATATAGATAGATCGATCCCCCTGTGTCTAAAATACAGGTAAAAAATCAGGTTTAGCACCCCTCCTGCCCCTATTGAAACAAGAAATAACAGAAAAGATTCTAAAAAAACGAGTTTCGAAATTTTCCCTGGAGAAAGACCTATAGCTCTAAGCACCCCTATTTCCCTCATTCTTTCATAAAGAGACATAAAGAAGACTTCAGCTATTCCGAACGCTGCAGCAATCAAAATAACAAAACCAAAGGCAAGCATCATTTCTGAAAAAACTTCCATTTCGAATTTAAGTAAAGGATAAATTTCGTCCCAGCTGAGAACTTCGTATTGAGCCCCAAGGGATTTTCTAAGGTTATTCTTCACTTCTTGAATATACTTGCTATCCGAGAGTTTTATTACAATTTCATTGGCACCATTATCATAGCCAGCTATCGTTCTGGCTGCTGAATAAGAAATAAGTACTACATATTTATTTATTTCAAGAGAAGGTGTTTCAAAAATTCCGCACACCCTAAATCCATAAGAAGAAAGATTACCTGTTATATCGCTCGAAGTAATAACAACTTTATCTCCAACATCTACCTTTAAAAGCTCTGCAAGGTTTTTGCCTATAAAAATATCTCCTTCTTTTTCAGGAAACTTCCCTTTCACAATGTATTGGGAAAAACTTGTAATTTTTTTCTCTTTCTCAAGAACGCCACCGATAGCCTGAATAGGCCTTGTCTCCTCCGGAGAATTGATAATACCACTCAAATTTACTCTTTTTGTAGCAACCAGCACATGAGCATCCTTAATCTGAGCAAGAATTCTATCCGGGTCCCTTATTACTTTTTTAACATCCGGGTCTTCTAAATATCCCTTTACATGAATCTGAACATGGCCTGTTCCTGTGTTTATAATGTTTTCTATTACCTGCTTTACCGCTCCCTCCATCATGCTGTAGAAAAAGAAAAGAGCGAAAAAGCCAATAGTAATGGATACCACAAGGATAATACTCCTTGTTTTAGATCTCCATAGGTTTCTCCATGCCAGTTTGATGGTCATCTTTTCATCTCCTTGAGACATTTAAGGGTAAAGATTCTGTCAGGGATTGAAACATCAAATTTTATTTTATGGACTATTATCTCTGTCTTCTCTCCGGGCTTTTTTTCCGGATAAAGAACCCAGTGGAATGGGAAATACCTCTTTCCTACCCTTCTCACATCCATATATTCTATCCTTCTTATCCTGTTGCCCTTTTCATCAAAATAAGAGGAAACCTCCGGAATAAATGTTTTTTTTGAAACTTTAATCTCCACTCTCCCCCAAACAACAGCAGCCTGTGGTTTGGGATAAAGCACAAGATAATAAAACTCCCTGTCCTGGGACTTCAGTTCAGGATTATAATCATCCACAATGGAATATTCCTTTACCAAATCATCATTTGTGAAATGAGAACCCATCCAGCTTGCCCCCATCATAGATGAGGGTATTTTAATTACTCTTTCTATGGAAGGAATATAATTCCAGACGTTTTTTCCTATTTTTAAAGTGGCAACTCCCCTCTCCTTTGCCGGAGAGGTAATAACAACGAGAGCTTTTTCCTTCCCTTTCTCCCAGAACTTCATTTTCAATGTTCTCGACCATTCCTTTTTTACAACTCTCATCTCCATTTCTCCCACGGAAGAACGGCCTCTCATGGAATCTTCCACTTTTTTTACTATCTCCCTTGCTGTCATACCATATATGTCCGCCATTAAAAAAAGCAAAGCTATGAGGCCACCCACATTTTTTTTCATTTTGCACCTCTCAGTCTCAGAATATTTAAAAAAACCTTTTTATAATCACTTTCTATTTCCTTCTCATGTCCATCCAGAAGTCCCACACATCTCTGTAAAAATAGACAGTCCATGGTCGCTATCATAAACGTAGCTATAGAAAAAGGTAATATATAAGGAGAAAAGAGCCCGCGTTTCTGTCCCTCTTTTATGGCATCTTCTATTTTTTTCCTCCACGAAGAATAAACTTCTTTCAACCACTCTATACCCTGTTCGTCTCTTGCAAGCTCTGCCCAGATGTCAAACACCACCTTCAACTCAATAGACTGGGCCCATATAAACATGAAATTCAACTCTATAAATTTTTCCAGCCATTTTTCTGGGTTATCAATGGACGAAAGAGATTCGCTTATACTGGAGAGATATTCATTATAATAAAAGTTCATAATCTCCTCAACCAGAGCTTTTTTTGAGCTGAAATATTCGTATAGCGTGCTTTTTCCTATTCCACAGGCTTCTGCTATGTGTTCCATCTTTGTTCTTCGCAGCCCTCTTTTGCCGATAACTTCCATAGCTTTCTCTAGAATGAACCTTCTTCTTTTTTCTCTTTCCATCCTAACGCTCATGTTAACCGATTAACCGACCGACTGTTCGGTCGAATTATAAAATGAATATTTTTTCCAGTCAAACTCTTGTTTAACAATAGCAACTCTAAGGGAATTCATGGTTTTTGGTATTGTGTTTTCTGTTTTCGAGCTTTTTAACCTTTTACTTTTGTAGAATAATTGAGTAAAATTTTTCAAAAGAACAGGAGGTATAGAAATGGAAATAAAAGGATTCAAGGGTGTAAGACCAAAAAAAGAACTTGTTGAAAAAGTTGCCTCTCCCCCTTACGATGTCCTTGGAAGGGAGGAAGCAAAGGAAATGGCAAAAGATAATCCTTACTCTTTCCTCTATGTGGTCAAACCAGAAATAGACCTTCCTGATGACGTGGACCTTTATGACGAAAGGGTCTATAAAAAAGGCACGGAGAACCTTTATAAATTTATAGAAGAGGGAATCCTTGTTCAGGACCCTGAAGACTACCTTTACATCTATCGCCAGCAAATGGGAGACCATATTCAGACAGGACTGGTTGCTGCTGTTTCCTGCTGGGATTACATCCATGACAAAATAAAAAAACACGAGCTTACAAGGGAAGAAAAAGAAGAAGATAGAACGAAACATATATTATATACAAATGCAAACACAGGCCCGGTTTTCCTTCTTTATAGAGACGGAAGACTGCAAATAAAATCTCTGATTCAGGAATTTACAGAAAATAATGAGCCTGAGTATGACTTCGTCTCAGAAGGCATAAAACACACCTTCTGGGTTATAAAAGACCCTGTTATTATCAAAGAACTTATAGATATGTTTAAACAAATAGAGAAACTATATATAGCAGATGGACATCACAGGGCAGCTTCTGCTGCAAGGGTGGCAAAAATGAAAAAGGAAGAAAATCCAAATCATTCTGGAAAAGAGGAATACAATTATTTTCTTACAGTGATTTTCCCCCACGATGAAATGCAGATTTTGCCATATAACAGAGTTGTAAAAGACCTTAGGGAACTTGATGTAAAAGAATTCCTTGAAAAAATAAGATTGAACTTTGAAATAAAAGACGGAAAACCCTCTCCAGAAAGAAAACATGAGATTTCAATGTATTTAGAAGGAAAATGGTATACTCTGATTCCAAAAGAAGGAACTTTCGACCCTGCTGATCCAGTTGCTTCTCTTGATGTAGCAATTCTTCAAAACAATCTTCTCGCTCCGGTTCTCGGCATAGAAAATCCCAGGAAAGACCCGCGTATCAGCTTTGTTGGAGGAATCAAGGGAACATCATATCTGGAAAAACTTGTAAATGAGGGTAAATACAAGGTCGCATTTTCTATGTATCCAACATCTGTCGAGGACCTTCTGGAAGTTGCCGATAAGGGGAAATTTATGCCCCCTAAATCTACATGGTTTGAACCCAAACTTAAGAGTGGACTTGTGGTCCACCTTCTCTAATGAAAAAATTTCTGGTTGTTCTTCTCGTTGTTTTTGCCCTGAGAGCAGCAGAAATACCGAAGATTACTGCTTCTTACCAGAGAAAAATAGGGGACATTCTGGAAGCAAAGGGTGATGTAGAAATAAGCTCAGAATCCGGTAAGATTTACGCTGATTTACTCAGGTTTAATATAAAAACCGGGGATGTGGAACTCAAGGGAAATGTTTCTTTTGTATACGATGGAGGCTTCATTGCAGGCAAGGAAGCTTACTATAATATAAATACAGGAAAAATGGTCTTCAAGGATGCCTGGGGATGGCTTAAACCCGGTATTTTTATCAGTGGAAAAGAAATAAAGGGAGAAAGTAAAAAAGAATTCGAATTTAGAGGAGGGTGGTTCACTCCATGTAACCAGACATGTCCTTTATGGGAGATCAAAACAAAAAGGGGAAAATATTATGTTGATGACCATCTTTCAGCATGGGGGATTGTTCTCAAACTAAAAAGCATTCCTATCTTATACATCCCTTATATTTATTACCCAACAGCGAAGAAAAAAAGAAAGACCGGATTTCTTATGCCAAAATTCGGTTACAGCTCCAACAAGGGCTATTACTTTGGAGAAGATTTTTACTGGGCTCCTGCAGATTGGTTTGACCTCACACTGTCCTTTGATTACCTTTCCAACCTTGGATATATGGGAACAGGAGAATACAGATATATCATAAACGAGGGGAACTACGGTAAAGCAATTTTTTCTCTCCTAAGATACAAAACAGGAGATTACGATTATCTTTTAAGGGGTGGAGAAGTTCACAATCTGGGTAAAGGGTGGAAACTGAACGCAAATATGGACATGGTAAGCTCGTATCAATTCCTTTGGAATCTTTCAACTAATTATTTAAGGGCTGTTCAGAGATTCTTCTATTCTTCTGCTTATCTTACGAAATCTTGGACAGGAGGAAGCCTGGTGGTAAAAGCCGATGAACAGAGGAATTTTCTGGGAGGAAGGTCAGGGATCTTCAGGCATCTTCCTGAAAT
>Ga0190336_1000345_pt1 | contig 9581 bp, 10 predicted proteins | sample 487204910_MG_FD_161651 | JGI IMG/M metagenome (GOLD analysis project Ga0190336, IMG submission 161651) | Hydrothermal vent sediment bacterial communities from Southern Trench, Guaymas Basin, Mexico - 4872-04-9-10_MG | ecosystem: Environmental > Aquatic > Marine > Hydrothermal vents > Sediment ...
TAAACAAAATTCTTCCCCTTTTTTTCTTAAAGAAAGAGCAAATTTCCTTTCTGGATCAAAAGGGAGCTTTGCTATTTCTTTATAATCTTTTTCTAATTCAAATGGGGAAATACCAAACTTTGCTGCTCCCTTAAGAAGGGCCTTATCAGTAGGAGAGCCTCTGAGAATCCATTTTTCTGGGTTTTCGGAAGGATTTTCGATAAAGGCCTCATTACAAAGGGTACTGGCGATAAAGATTTCTTTTTTATTTTGGCTATCAACTTCTTTCAATTCCATTTTCCCTTGGGTTAGGGTTTTTGTTTTATCAAAGCAAATAATTTGGGTAGAGCCTAAGGTTTCTACTGAGGTTAACTTTTTTATCAACCCCTTTTTTCTTAAGATTCTTTCTACCCCCACTGCCAAAATTACAGTAAAGACAATAGGTAGGGCTTCGGGCACCCCCCCTACAGCAATTGCTACAGAGGTTTCAAAGACCTGCAAAAGGTTTTTCCCCTGGAAGGTTCCTATAAAAAAGAGAATAATACAAACAAAGGAAATAACAAAAGCGATTGTTTTTGAAAAAGAGATTATTTTCTTTTGAAGGGGGCTTTTTTCCTCTTTTAGTTCTTCTATTAAAAGAGCAATTTTCCCGGTTTCAGTCCTTTTACCAGTAGCCACCACGATTGCTTTTCCTTCTCCTCTTTCTACTAAGCTTCCCCAATAGACCATATTTTCCCTATCTGCTAAAGGAGTGGTGGGGGGCAAGATACAGTCTTTTTTTTCTGATGGATACCATTCTCCAGTAAGAATGGCTTCAGAAACCTTTAAACCCCTGCTTTCAATTACCCTGGCGTCAGCAGGAACCTTGTCGCCTGCTTTTAAAAAAACAATATCTCCTGGTACCAGTTCTGATTGGGAAATTTCTTTCTTTTGGCCCTCTCTTAAGACAATACATTTGATGGTGAGAACCTTTTTTAGTTTTTTAAAAATATTTGAGGTTTTATTTTCTTGCCAAAAGCCAAAAATGGCATTAATAAAAATAGCCAGAAAAATTACAATACTGTCTGTATATTCTTTTAGAAATAGAGTAATGAGGCCGGCTAAAGTTAAAAGATAAACAAAGGGATTTTTAAGTTGGGCCAAAAACAACTTTGGTTTAGAGAGAGGTTTTTCAGTTTCTACTTCATTTTTACCAAACTTCTTTTGCCTTAATTTTACCTCCTTTTCCCTTAACCCCTTTTCCGGATCTGAACCCAATATTTTAGCAACCTTTTGCCAGGTTAAATTGTGCCAAAAGATTTCTTCTTTTATCATTAATTTATTATATAAAATTCCCTAATTCTTGTTAAAATTTTTTAAAAGGGTTAAAATTAAATAGAAAGATTTTCAAAGGTCGTAATTTAAAATTTATCTAAAAACTATGAAAAGGTTAATAGTTTTTTTAATAGTTGGATTGATAATCGCTAATCAGGTTTTGGCTGCTCCTTTCTCGCCAAAGTCCTTCCAGTCCGTTATTAAAGAGAGGGTTTTGGAAAAGGCCAAAGAAAGGGTCCAGCAGCATTTGCCCTTGAAGGTAGAAGAATTTAGAAAACAACGTGAAGAAATGAGAAGTGAGTTAAAAGAGAAGCAGAAACAAACGCGAGAGATGATTAAAACCAAAAGAGAGCAGATGGTTCAGAAAATTCAGGAATATAGAGAACAATTAAGAGAAAGATTAAAAAAGATTAAAAATGAGACCAAAAAGAAAATTGTTGAGAGAATATATCAAAGGGTTGATGATCTAAATGAAAGAATCACCAATCACTTTTTGGATGTTTTGGATCGTTTAGAAGAGATTTTAGAAAGAATCGAAAGCAGGACAGCCAAAGCAGTCTTACATGGTCGAGATGTAAGCGAGGCGGAAGAGGCCATAAAGGTAGCCTGGACGGCAATTGAAACAGCAAGAGAAGCAGTAAGGCTTCAGGCCGAAAAGGTTTACCAGCCTCCAGAAATTACTTCAGAAGAGAATTTGAGAATCGAAGTAGGAGCACTAAGACAGCAACTTCATAGCGACCTAAAGGCAGTAGAAAAATTAGTAAAAGAAGCCAGAGATAAGGTGAGAGAGGCGGCTGTGACTTTAGCCAAGGTACCTAGAATAAATGAATTAGAGGTTCCAGAAGAAGAAACCCCAGAAACCCCTGACCAATCCGAAACTTCTACTACTACCGAAGAGGTCACTCAATAAAAATTATGGAGATAAAAACTATGGAAGAGGCAATTTCTCAAAGAAAAAAAACCAATATTTGGCCCTGGGTTTTAATAGTAATAGTGGTTCTGATTGTGGTCGGGATAGTGTGCTGGAAATTGAAAAAGATGAGTCGGGTTCCAGAAGAAGAAGTTGAGATTCCTTTGGTAAGCGAAGAAAAAGAGCTGCCTTCTGATACAACCGAAGAAATATTAAAGGAAGTAGAAGCTATAGAGGTTCTTGATTTAGAAAAAGAATTTCAAGAGATTGACCAAGACCTTAATTCTCTTTAGCGAGACTTGAAAGGGGTTTGTTTTAATATCCTTTTTGGCTAAATAAAGAAAGGCCAAAAAGGAGATTTGGGTTTTAAATATCTTTTTAATAAGATAAAATATATAAGAAAAATATAAAATTATGAAAGAAATCCTTATCTTTCTTCAAAATTCAGGTTTTTGGAATAGTACCGGGGGAAGATATATTTTTGCTTTTCTGGTTTTTCTTTTTATTGTTGGGGTAGCAAAAGTTTTTGAAATTTTAGTGGTTAAAAAATTAAGAAAATTAACCAAAAAAACAAAAACAAATTGGGATGATCTCTTAATAAAAAACATCCAATCTATTAACTGGTTGTTTTATATCTTTTTAGCAGGCTGGCTGGCTTGCGTCTTTGTTCAGATTCATTCCAAGGTTGAAAAGATTTTCTTTGTCCTTTTTCTTTTAACCCTCGGTTATTATTTAGCCAAACTTTTTTTGAGTATTTGGCGTTGTTTTCTTTCCGCGCTTCAAGAAAAGGGAAAGATTGATTTAACAATGAAGAATTTACTTTTTCAGATAGGAAAATGGATTTTAATAATAATAGTTTTGCTCTTGGTTCTTCAGAATTTAGGGGTTCAGGTGAGCACCCTTTTGGCTGGTTTGGGGATCGGTGGTTTGGCGGTGGCTATTGCTCTTCAAAATATTCTTTCTGACCTTTTTTCTTATTTTGCTATTCATTTTGATAAGCCCTTTGAGATAGGGGATTTTATTGTTTTTGGTTCTGAAAAGGGAACGGTAGAAAAAATTGGTTTAAAGTCAACCAGAATCCGAGCCATCACCGGAGAAGAGTTGGTTGTTTCTAACAGGGAATTAACAGAAAAGAAAATTCACAATTTCAAGAGAATGACCGAAAGAAGAATTACCTTTACTTTTGGTGTAATTTATGAAACCCCCACCCAAAAACTCAAAAAAATTCCTGAAATCATAAAAGAAATTTTTGAAAAAATAGAGATGATAAGATTAGAAAGAGTTCATTTTAAATCTTTTGGAGATTTTAGTTTAGATTTCGAGGTGGTTTATTATGTTCTTTCGCCAGATTACCTTACCTATTTGGATATCCAACAAAAGGTCAATTTGGCCCTAAAAGAAAGATTTGAAAAAGAAAAAATTGAATTTGCTTATCCCACCCAAACTATATTTTTAAAAAAACAAAGTTAAAAACTATTATGACCCACCAAGAGGCCCTAGAACTACTTAAAGAGAAAATCAAAAACCAAAACCTTATAAAGCATTGTTTAGCAGTAGAGGCCTGTATGCGGGCTTTGGCTCGGCGGTTTGGTGAGGATGAAGAAAAATGGGCTTTGGCTGGCCTTCTTCATGATATTGACTATGAGGAAACAAAAGAGAATCCGGAAAAGCATTCCTTGGTTGGGGCTGAAATGTTGGATAAAATGGGGGTAGATAAAGAAATCGTTGAGGCAATTAAGACCCATAATGAGGCTCATGGTATTTTGCCTCAGGGCTTGATGGCCAAAGCCCTCTATTGTGTGGATCCTTTGACTGGATTGATTGTGGCTGCTGCCCTGGTTTTACCTTCTAAGAAACTGGCTGATTTAACAGTGGAAAATGTCTTAAATCGTTTCAAAGAAAAAGCCTTTGCCCGAGGAGCCAACCGAGAAATTATTAAAAAATGCAAAGAATATTTAAACCTCAACTTAGAAGAATTTGTCAAAATAGGACTTGAGGCCATGAAAAATATTAGCCAAGAATTGGGGCTTTAGTCCTGGCTTGACAGGGATCTTTAGAAGAGTATAATGAGATAATTGTTGAGGTCTTTTTATGAAGGGGAGAAGGCTGAAGAGAACCAACTTCACTGTTGTGCCAAAGAGGGTTTTCTCTTTAGCTTCCCCTCTTTTTTAATTGTCCAAAAGGGTTTCTATTTTAAAAAATGGCTGATGGAGAAAAATTTCATTTAACTAAAGAAGGATTGAAAAAGATAAAGAAAGAATACGAGATTTTGAAAAAGTTGAAGATGGCAAAGGCAAAAGAAGAGGTGCCCCGGATTTTACATTCTGAAGATGTAAACCCTGAATACCTTTCTTTTATAGAAGATTTCAGTGCTTTAGAAACCAAAATAGCCGAGCTGGAACACATTTTAAAAAACTTCAAGCTTATCAAGCCTCCCCCAAAAAAACAAAAACATCTTGTTAATCTTGGGGCTACTGTTTTGGTAGAGATAGATGGAAAAGAGGAGGAACTTACGATCGTGGGGAGGTTAGAAGCCAATCCAGCGGTAGGGAAAATATCTAATGAATCTCCAGTAGGTAGGGCCCTTTTAGGTAAAAAAGTGGGCGACGAGGTTAAGATTCCTAATCTTTCAAAGCCTATTTATAAAATCAAAAAAATAAAATATCAACTCTCATGAAAGCTTTTTAAAATGTCTTCCAAAACCCCTCGATTGTTTATTGGTACCTCCGGCTGGATTTATCCTCACTGGGAAGGAATTTTTTATCCTAAAAAACTATCTTCAAGGGATAAATTAAAATATTTCGCTTCCCATTTTAAGACGGCTGAGATAAATTACTCCTTCTATCACCTTCCCAGACCTACCACTTATCAAAACTGGTATTCCCAAACTCCGGTTGACTTTGTTTTTGCTGTCAAGGCTAGCCGATTTATTACCCACATCAAAAGGTTAAAAGGAGCAAAAAGGCCTTTTGAGAAATTTTTAAAAAACGCTTTAATTCTTAAAGAAAAACTTGGCCCTATTTTATTTCAATTACCCCCCTCTTTTAAGGCAGAGAAAGAGAATTTAAAAAATTTAAAAGAGTTTTTGAAGACCCTTAAAAAATTTCCTAAAACAAGGTTTGCCTTTGAGTTTCGGCACAAGAGCTGGTGCGATCAGAAAACCTATAATCTTTTGAAAAAACACAAAGTAGCCTGGGTAATTGCTGACTCGCCTCGTTATCCTAAAGCAGAAGTAGTGACTACCAATTTTGTTTATATAAGAATGCACGGATCAAAAACAATGTTTTCTTCAAAATATACCAAAGAAGAATTGATTAATTTGGCTAAAAAAATAAAAAAGTGGTTAAAACAAAAACTGGATATTTTTTGTTATTTTAATAATGACCTTCAGGGTTTTGCCGTAGAAAACGCCAAAGAACTTTTAAAACTTTGCTCTTTCAGATAGAAAAAAGTTTGTGGTATAATAAACTACATGAAAAGGATTTTGGTATTTTTACTTTCTATTTTTATTGGAGCGATTTTATTTGTCTGGATAGGAGAGAGTATTGGTTGGCAAGAAATAAAAAATTCCTTTTTAGTCTTTAGTGGTTGGCACGGCCTTTTAATTTTACTGATAACCCTTTTGGCCGCCTTAGTAATGACTTGGAGATGGAGAGAGATTTTAAAAGGAGTAGGGGTAATACTTTCTTTTGGGGAGGTTTTTAAACTTTCTTTGGCTAGTTTTTCTTTTTCTATATTTTTACCAATGGCCATTTTTAGTGGCGATATTTTTCGAGCAATTACCCTGAAAGAGAAGAATCAAATTAGATATTCCAAAGGAGCGAGCTCGATAGTAATTGAAAGGGTTTTGGAATGGACAGTAAGGTTGTTGATAATATTTTTTGCCTTTTTGTTTTTGGTGGTTAAATTAGGCTTTTCTTTTAGATTAGGAAAAATTTTTTGGTTGGTTTTTCTTGTTTTATTTGGAGCCATTTTTTTCTTTTACTTTAAAGCCTTAAAAAGAGAAAGTTTTTTAAAATTCTTTATCAAAAACGACAACCACTCTTTATTTGAAGTAGAAAGAGAAATTTTCGACTTTTTTAAAAACAAAAGAAATATTTTAATAAAAGGAATTTTGGCTACTCTTTTTAGGAACCTTGTTTTGGGGTTTAGGGTCTGGCTTTTGCTTTTTTTCTTAGGAAAAAATGTTTCTTTTTCTTCCCTTCTTTCTGTTTTGGGTGTTTATTATCTGGCTCTTTTGACCCCCATCCCTACTGCCTTGGGAATCCATGAGGCCTTTCAGACCTTTACTTTTAATGTTTTTCAGATAGGTTCAGCTACTGCTACTGCTTTTACTATGATTACTAGAGCAGCGGACATAATTTTGGCTTTGGGAGGGTTAGCGGTTTTATATAGTATAGGAATAGGTTTTATAAAAAGTATTTTATTAAAAAACAACTCTAAAATTTAATTTTTAACCTCCACCAATAAACCAAACCTATTCTCAAAACCCCCTTTTTTATTTTTACTTTAAAATGGAGTATAATTATCTTAATGAGGTTTACCATTTCTACCAAAGGAAATACAGACATTATTGATATTACCTCAAGGGTGAAAGAAGCAGTGAGAAGAGCAAAAGTAAAAAATGGTTTTTGTTTAGTTTCTTCACCAGGCTCTACTTGTGGGATTACCACTATTGAATATGAAAGTGAGCTTTTGGAGGATTTTAAAGAATTTTTAGAAAACATTATTCCTTCAGAAAAAGAATATCGGCATGATAAGGTATGGGGAGAAAAAAATGGCTTTTCTCATCTCCGTTCAGCCCTATTTCGGCCCTTTTTGGTTGTTCCTATAGAAGAAGGAAACCTGATTCTCGGCCAATGGCAACAGATTGTTTTTCTTGATTTTGATAGTCGTCCTCGAGAAAGAGAAATTTTGATAAAAATTGTTAGTTAAAATGGCCAAATATACCAAAGGAATTAATAAGGTGATTAAAACCTTGGTCTTGTCTGATTTTTTTCTTCAGTCTGGGTGGGGGTTGATCGGTCCTATTTTTGCTATTTTTATTACTCAGCAGATTGAAAAAGGGACCTTGGCGGCAGTTGGTTTTATTGCTGCTACCTATTGGTTGGTAAAATCAATTTTCCAACCCTTTGTGGCCAGGTTGATGGATAAAACAAAAGGGGAGAAAGACGATTTTTGGTTTTTGATTGGTGGGATGGTAATGGCTAATTTGGTGCCCCTGGGGTATTTTTTCTCTTCCCAATTATGGCACCTTTTTTTATTAGAATCTTTCCGGGGGATAATGATGGCTTGCGTTATACCTTCTTGGGCAGCTATTTTTACTCGTCATATTGAAAGGGGCTGGGAGGCTTTCTCTTGGAGCATTGAGAGTACAGTCATTGGTTTTGCTGCTGCCTTTTCAGCCGCTTTTGGAGGAGTGGTAGCCACCTTTTTTGGATTTAAAACTGTTTTTCTGATAGTCACCATTTTGGGTTTGTTTTCAACTTGGCTTTTATTTTTAATTAAAGACGATCTCTTTCCTAAAAAAGAAACCTTTTCTATTCCTCCGGTAAAAGAAAAACAATAAGATTATGAAAAACCAGGAATTAGCCAAAATCTTTTATGAAATCGCTGATTTTTTAGAAATGGAGGGAGTAAGGTTTAAGCCCTACGCTTATCAAAAAGCAGCCATTACTTTAGAAACCTTAGAAGAAGATATCGAAGAAGTTTACAAAAAGGGAGGATTGAGGGCTTTATTAAAAATTCCTGGGGTGGGGGAGAGTATTGCTGAGAAAATTGAGGAGTATTTAAAGACTGGGAAAATTAAATATTATGAAGAACTAAAAAAGAAGACCCCGGTAAATGTGGAAGAGTTGGTCCAGGTAGAGGGCTTGGGGCCCAAAAAGGTAAAAGTGCTGTATGAGAAATTGGGGGTGAGGAATTTAAAAGATTTAGAAAGGGTAGCCAAAGCCGGAAAGATTGCTCCCCTTTTTGGCTTTGGAGAAAAGACAGAAAAAAATATTTTAGAGGGTATAGAGTTTTTAAAAAGATCTAAGGGAAGATTTTTATTAGGAGAGATTTGGCCAAAGGTAAAAGAGATCTATGAAAAACTAAAAAGCCTTAAAGAAGTAAAAAGAATAGATGTGGTAGGTTCTTTGAGGAGAAGAAAAGAAACAATTGGCGATGTAGATATTTTGGTTATTTCTCAAAAACCTGAACCGATAATGGATTTTTTTGTTTCTCTACCTGGAGTAATAAAGGTTTGGGGCAAGGGTTCCACTAAAAGTTCAGTAAGAATGAAAGATGGTTTTGATATGGATATAAGGGTGTTACCCCAAAAATCCTACGGAGCCGCCCTTCAGTATTTTACCGGTTCTAAAGAGCACAATATCGCCTTAAGAAAATTTGCCATCGAAAAAGGAATGAAACTTTCTGAGTATGGATTATTTAAGGGCTCAAAAATGGTTGCTGGGGAGAAAGAAGAGGATATTTACAAAAAATTGGGATTGGAATGGATACCTCCTGAGATGAGAGAAAATCAAGGAGAAATTGAAGCTGCCTTAGAAAAAAAATTACCCAGAATTATTGGTTACAAAGATATTAAAGGAGATTTACATTGTCATATAAAATGGCGAGGGAAATGGGATGGGGGAGCAAATACAATTCAAGAAATGGCTGAAAATGCTTTAAGATTGGGATATGAATATTTGGGTATAGCCTCTCATACAAAATTTTTAAAAATAGAACATGGATTAGATGAAAAACAATTGGCTTTAAGAAACAAAGAAATTGATAAAATGAATAAATTGTTTGAAGAAAAGAGAATAAAATTTAGATTATTAAAGGGTTGTGAGGCTAATATTTTAAATGATGGATCAATAGATATAAAAGACTCCACCCTTAAAAAACTGGATTTTGTGATTGCTGGCATCCATTCAAATTTCAAAATGGAAAAGTCAAAAATGACAGAAAGAATAATTAATGCAATAAAGAATCCAAATGTAGATATTATTTCTCATCCCACCGGTAGAATTCTTCAGAAGCGGGATGAATATCAGATTGATTTTGATAAAATTTTAAGGGCAGCCAAAGAAACCGGCACTATTTTAGAAATAAATTCTTATCCAGAAAGATTAGATTTATCAGACCAAAATATTAGACGAGCCAAAGAGGCAGGGGTGAAAATGGTAATTAACACAGATTCCCACCATCTGGATCAAATGAGATTTATGGAGTTTGGTATTGCCCAAGCCCGTCGAGGCTGGGCAGAAAAAAAAGATATTATCAATTGTTGGCCGCTAGAAAAACTCCTTAAATTTCTCAAACCCTAAAATTCCTCCTTAATCTTATGCCAAAAGAAAGATCAGCCGGAGCAATTATTTTTATAAAAGAAGGA
>Ga0190336_1000354_pt1 | contig 9475 bp, 13 predicted proteins | sample 487204910_MG_FD_161651 | JGI IMG/M metagenome (GOLD analysis project Ga0190336, IMG submission 161651) | Hydrothermal vent sediment bacterial communities from Southern Trench, Guaymas Basin, Mexico - 4872-04-9-10_MG | ecosystem: Environmental > Aquatic > Marine > Hydrothermal vents > Sediment ...
CTGGTGGTGTCGGAACTTTAGAGCACATTTACGAGGGTTTTGTGAATGGCGCGGATGCATGCCTGGCTGCGAGTATTTTCCATTATGGCACTTATACTGTTGGGGAGATAAAGGATTATCTGAGGGATAGAGGTATAAGGCTATGATTTCAACCTCGGAAGGAATCTTAAAGCTGGCATCATGGAAGAAGTAGCGGGTAACTGGAGTGATGTCGAGGGAATAAGTGATAAAAAGGAGAAGAGAAAAAGGCTAAAATGTAATAGTGATTATTTAATATTGAGGTGAGAGATAGTGGTAAAAGAGTGGAGGGATTTTATTAAATCGGACCCAGCAGTGATGATGGGCAAACCTGTGATTACAGGCACGAGGGTCACAGTGGAATTAATATTGGAAAAGCTTGCAGCAGGTGAGACCGTTGAGCAAATCATTGATGAGCATCCTCGTCTGACAAAGGATGGAGTTTATGCCGCACTTGCTTTCGCGTCCGAGGTGTTGCGGGCAGATGTGGTGTACCCTACTAAAGTTGAGAGGAAAGCAGGAGCAGAGACAAGTGAAGTTCCTGGCTGATGAATGCGTGGACAGGCAAATAGTAGACCGACTCAGACAGGAAGGTTATGAGGTGCTGTATGTTGTAGAGATGGAGCCGGGGATTTCCGATGATGAGGTGCTGAGTCTTACAAATCTGAAGAAATCAATTCTGTTGACAGCAGATAAGGACTTTGGAGAATTGATATTTCGTCAAGATAAGATTGCCAAAGGAGTTATTCTTGTCAGACTTGCTGGGCTCTCCCCTGAAGTCAAAGCAGAAGTAGTCGCAAATGCTATCAGAGAGCATGCAGGGGAACTCCTACATGCATTTACGGTAATCACACCAGTAATCGTTAGGATAAGAGGGAAAGTTTCATCACAACGATGATGCCAAGAAAACCGCTTACCTTGGCGAACGTGGAGAAAATAATAGTAAAGGAGCGCACGGATGCTTTGCTGCCCAACCTTGGTGGTCAAACCGGGCTCGGTATTCCACAGCCGGAAAGCGGCACCGCACGGTCAGTAGAGGAAGCACTTGCGGTTAGGCGGAAGATAGGATTCCCTTTGATGGTGCGACCTTCGTTTGTGCTTGGTGGGAGGGGCATGGAGGTTGTGAGATAGTGCCTGCGTAATTCCTTCGCGTAATATTTCAAAACTCAAAACGTAATCTTGCGGAGATAGAGGACTATACAAAGAAGATTGCCGATGCACTCCAGGCGTTGGACTCATGAATATCCAATACGGAAATGCGTAAAGTTTGATAACAATTGTGGCCATTTATCCTGAAGGACTTATTATTGGTGCTTATGCCATCGGGTCGCATGAAGGTTTCATATATATACGAGAAGAATATCCCCTGGCGGTTGAGAATACGGGCATTGCACTCGAGCAAGCGAGAGAATACGGGCTTTTAGGGAGGAACATCATGGGTTCGGGTTTTGATTTTGACGTTAAAATTTATCGCGGTGCAGGAGCATTCATTTCTGGCGAGTCCAGTGCACTCATGCCCTCATTGGAAGGGAAAGTGGTAGCTCCCAAACCAAAATATGTCCAACTACAAGATTACACAGATTCTCACGAGATATAAATTAATGGAGAGAAAAAAAAGTGGTTCTGGATTTTGAGGTGGTGGAAAGATGGCAAAAAGAATAATACCTTGCCTTGATACAACGCTCGATGCGCAGGGTAAGGCAGTGGTAGTAAAGGGAATAGAGTTTGAGAAGCTCAGGTATGCGGGCGACCCGGTTGAACTCGCAATGCGATATGATGCGCAGGGAGCGGATGAACTCGTTTTTCTCGACATATCTGCATCCCACGAGGGTAGGGATACAATGGTCTCAGTTGTAGAGAAGATAGCCGAGCAGGTATCTATTCCTTTATGCGTGGGGGGCGGGATAAAGAGCATAGAAGATTTTGAGAAGGTATTTGATGCCGGCGCTGATAAGGCAAGTATAAATACAGCCGCAGTTAAGAATCCAGAGTTGATAAAAGAAGCTGCGAAGAGGTTTGGAGATCGTATCGTAGTTGCTATTGACTGCAAGAGGAAGTTTGAGGACATTGAAGGCAAAACGCTGGTACAATTAGAAGATGAAACAAGTGCATGGTATGATGTAGTCATCTATGGTGGGCGTGAGTACACGGGAATTGATGCAATAAAGTGGGCGAAGGAGGTGCAGGCGCTTGGTGCTGCGGAGATATTGCTAACTTCAAAAGATAGGGATGGGACAACGGAAGGATATGATATCCCTATTATAAAAGCAATTGCCGAAGCTGTGGACATTCCTGTAATTGCTTCTGGTGGTGTCGGAACTTTAGAGCACATTTACGAGGGTTTTGTGAATGGCGCGGATGCATGCCTGGCTGCGAGTATTTTCCATTATGGCACTTATACTGTTGGGGAGATAAAGGATTATCTGAGGGAGAAGGGGATTCCGATATGATTTTATGGTAGATTCCGATAGAACCTCCCATATCCTTCATTTCGCTTTAATATCTCAATGGCGGCATTTGCCGCTTCGTTCAGTATGCTCTCTGCTTTCTTATAATCCGGTGCAGTGATTCGTATCCGATAACGTGGAGCACCGACGTAAGAGCATTCGAAGCCGTCTTTGGCAACCTTCTTCGCCTCCATCAAAGCGTTCTTTATTATCTCCACCCCATTAGGCAGGGGGCATTTCAGTTCCACATACCCGGTTATATGCACGGAAGGCGGCTTAACATTGGCAAGAGCGATCTTATGTATCTTATCGGCGAGTGCTTCTTCTATCCCGAGCTCAGTCAATGCGCGCTTGCCTGTCTTATATATCTGCTGGAATGCATCATAGAGACTACCATAGGCATCCACGAGCTTCGTCTCGAGTTCCTGAAGTTCAGACTCTGGAATAGCAGCGAGAGAGAGCCACTTCCTGGCTTTCTTCTCATTCTTCCACGCTTTTATCCGCTCCCGCTTCAGCCCTTCCTTCACCGCCTTCAATGATAGGTCTATATGTCCCCTCCTTTCGTCCACCGCCAGTACCTTACAGACTATCTTCTGCCCCTCCCTCACGTAATCCCTGAGGTGTTTTACCCAGCCGGTGGAGACTTCAGAGATATGAATAAAGCCTTCTTTACCTCCATACTCCTCCAGACTAACGAATACCCCAAAGGTCTTGAGCTCTCTCACCGTGCATACTACCAGTTCCCCCTTCTCAGGCCATTCCTCCTTAGGCTTTGGCATCCTCTCCTGTCACCTCAATTGTCAATTGAGCAATCAATCATCCGAGAACATCTATTATCCTGCTCTTTATCTCCGCCTTACCACCCCGTGGTTCGACCAGAGTCCTTCCACAAACGTTACATCTGACCGTAGTGGTTGCGTGGTCAAATACAATCTGCTCATTCTCACAGTCATCGCATCTCAACTTCAGGAATTTGCTCCTCGTTTCCCTTTTCATCTTCTCATCCCTCCTCTGCCTATGCTATTTATTCAACGAACTCGAGCTTGGAAACCCGGAAACCCTCCCTCTGATGTGCCTTCTTACATTCCATGCATTTATACCTGAGAAAGACCTTCTTCGTTGGTTTGTCTCCACCAGGTACTTTGGAGAATTTGCCGCTATTCCCTATGCCCGATTTGCGCTTCTTCTGCCTGACAATCCAGTTTAAAGAGGAAGGTCTGCCTTTTTTCACCTTCTCCACTTCATGCTCCGTATGTCGCCCGCAGAAAGGGCAGAAAATCCTTACTCGCTTCGGCATCTTCATCTTATCCTCTCACCTCTCTCCCTCTTATACGCTTCGAATCGCATTGCAACACCTCGATTACATAATATCTCCGCATTGGTCTTCGGCAACATGATAACATCTTCTTTTCCCACTTTATAAATCCTACCATCTGTACCCATGAAGGTCGGGATATTCTCCAGAATCCTGACCATATCATACTGGTTACTGTGCTTGTTATCTGTGTCATCATTATCATCGGTATCATCATTATCTTTTTCATTATAACGTTCAGTATGTGTTTTCTCTTGCTTTTGCGGCTTGCTTCTTATCAGTGCGGGCTTACCAAAGATATAAGCGAATATCCGCGCTCTGCCCTCTTCCACCTGGCTCTTCACCGCTTGAAACATCTCCCGCTCCTCATCCAGCATTCCTTTGGGCGGTGTATCCATGCCCGAGCTGGCAAGTTTTATTATCTTCCCTATCCTCCTCCTTATTATATCTTCTATCTTCATCCTCGCATTCCTCATCTCGTCTTCCAGAAAGCCCTTTCTGGTCTCATCCGCCTCCTCCTTCTCAGTCTCCAGTTTGGCGATGTAATCCCTCACATCCTCACAGAATCTATCAGGTAATTCCTGGAGCGAGGCAGTATTTCGCTCTCTGTAGAGGATCTCCCAGAGTTTTTCTATATCCATAAAATGAAGATAAATTTGTAGTTGAAGATTATATTATTTTAAGGGTGAGATGAAACTTTTTCGTACGCTTATACCATTGAGAGAAGCACAGAGCATGGTTTTAAGGCATGTGAAGCGTGTGGGTGTAGAGGAAGTCAGCTTTGATCTCGCTGCTGGTAGGGTTCTTGCGGAAGACATCATCTCTGAGATGGATAGTCCCCCTTTTAACCGCGCTGCTATGGATGGTTACGCAGTGAAAGCTGAGGATACCTTTGGAGCAGCACCGGATAAACCTCTGGTTCTTCACAGGCGTGAACCAGGCTCGGAGTCAGAGGAGCTGAACGAGGGAGAGTATATCCCCGTACAAACAGGTATGCCGATGCCGAAAGGTAGTAATGCAGTGCTCATGTTAGAATATGGGAGGGAGAGGGACTCGAAGCTGGAGATCTTCAAGCCTGTTACGCCAGGAAAAAATGTCTCTTTCAAGGGCGAAGATGTGAGGCGCGGGGATATAATATTAAATAAGGGGCGGGTACTTCGAGCCGCTGACATCGGTATGCTTGCATCTATTGGCAAGAGTCGTGTGAAAGTGTATAAAAGAGGTATTATCGGGATTTTATCAACGGGAGACGAGCTGTATGATCCAAAGGGCAGTTCGAAAGGGGCAATCGCGGACGTGAACAGTTATGTACTGGCAGCGTTGATGGGCATGATAGCGAAACCATCCAGAATGGGCATAGTGAGGGACAATTATGACGCTCTAAAAGCTGCAATTGAATCCTGTATTACAGACTGCGACGCCGACGCTATACTGGTGAGCGGCGGTAGTTCAGTGGGTAACCGTGATTTTATTGGGGATGTAGTGGAGGATTTAGGCGAGATGATATTTCATGGCGTTGCTATTCGACCGGGAGAGCCAACTGGTTTTGGAATCATAAATGAAAAACCCATCTTCTGCCTACCGGGGTATCCAGTATCAATGATTGCGGCATTTGAGATGCTTGTTAGACCCCTTATAGAAGCGATGCATGGGCTAAAAGGGGCAATGATAAGGCAGGTCTTCGCGGTTGTTAGCAAGAAGATACCATCGGCAGTGGGCAGAACCGATTTCGTCCGCGTCAGGTTATATCATGATGAGTATGATGGCAAATATTATGTGGAGCCGATAAGGGTAAGTGGTTCGGGCATTTTATCCAGCGTAACGAGATCCGATGGGTTTGTCATAATAGAGGATAATAAAGAGGGTATAGAGGAGGGTGAACAGATAGGAGTAAACCTGTGGTGAAGGTAAGATATGAAAGTAGAAGAGAGTGTGGAGGATGGAGCACGTATGAGGCAAGAGGTCTGGGATTCATTGCCCAGAGGTAATGTCTTCTTCGCACCTACTGATCCGGACAGGTTCTTCGAGGGTATAAAATTTGACATCTCGCCCAGGCAGTTTGGACTACGTGTGCGTAAGCATGACATGTATTGCGAATTGGGCGGACCGAGGCACAGATACAGTAGTTTCTTCTTCATCGAGGTTGTGAACGATGCAGAACGAATAGAGGATGGACGGATAGAAGTAATAGGACCGGAGATAAAGGATATAGAGGGTCAATCACTGCCTTTTGGATTCTGGATCAGATATTATGGCAAGCATCTTACAACCGATTATCTGGATTTATTGACGAGATGGACATACTTCGCACTTGAGGAGGGAGAGGGGTGGATGCTGCTCAACACGCGGGACACGATATGGCTAAGATTGCACAAGAAATATGCTCACAAACATGACTTTAAGCATCTTGGTCAGGCAATGATAAACCTCTGTAAGATACAGTTTCCGATGGTCGAGCGAGCGGATGCGAAGATACTGATAGCGAGTGAGGAGCTGGGAGGTGCGAAATTGACGAAGAAGATAGTGGACAGTGTCTGTATACCTTATTGGGAGCGTGTGGACAAACAAGCGAGACGATTCTCAGATGAGGACGTTGACACCTTCTACGGATGTACCATCTGCCAGACATTCGCACCGACGCATGTATGCGTGGTAGCCCCGGATAGGCCACCTTATTGCGGGATAATCACATGGATAGGTGCAAAGGTGATGTGTGACCTCGATCCATATGGATACATATTTGCGATGCCGCTGGGAGAATGCATAGACCCCGTAGGGGGTGAATACACAGGCGTAAATGAGAAGATTTATGAGAAATCGAACAGGACTTACAAGCGTGTGGTGATGTATTCCTCAATAACGTATCCACAGACGAATTGTGGCTGTTTTGAAGCGGCGATATTTTATATACCGGAGGTGGATGGTCTGGGACTTGTAGACCGGAGGTATGCAGGGGAGACCCCCCTCGGATTGACGTTCTCGAGATTAGCGGGGCTTATCAGTGGTGGACTCCAGAATCACGGATATTGTGGTATATCCTTTAGAACGCCGCGGTCAAAGAAGTTCGTTCGCGCTGATGGCGGCTGGCATCGTGTGGTATGGATACCAAAGGAGTACAAAGAGACGCTCGTGGAGTATATTCCTGCGGATATGTACCCGCTGATAGCCACAGAGGATGATTGTGTTGACCCACTGGAGCTGAAAGAATTCCTGAAACGTGTGAATCATCCGGTAGTGCAATTGTGGAAAAACGGTGAGGAGCCTCAGCCACTCAAGATACCACCGCCAAATACCGATTGGGATACTGCAGAGGAGCATATAGCACGTGAGAGGGGCAGGAGACTGCTGAGAATATAGAAGTAGAGGGTTGGTGAAGATAAGATGAATTAAGAAGTCCGTATCTGCTCTCCTATTATCCGGTCAACAGCAGCTATGAATCGCTCCTCCATACCTTCAGGAATTGATGCTCCTGATGCTACCGGATGTCCACCACCATAGCCACCTACCTCGCTCGCTGCCTGCTCCAATGCCTTTGAAAGGTCTATCCCTTTCTCTCTGAGCAGCTTCTTGCTGCATCGGGCTGATATCTTTGTATCACCGTGTTCGTTCGCACCATTCTTCCTGTTCAGTACAATTACAGGCTTGCTTGTATTTATGTATTCGGCGATGATACCAGCCAGGACGCCGGTTATGCCTTTCTCCTGTACATATAAATAGTAGACATTCGGGAGCTCCTTCATCCCTCCCTCTTTCGCTACTTCTATCCTGTTCAACTCAGAAACGAGTTTATTCTGGAACATCATGTACAGTGACTTCGCTTCTTCTACCAGCTTCTCTTCACGCAAACAGAGTCCTATACCCATGCCTGCTTTTCCAAACCTGCCACACGCATCTACCATACGCATAAAATCCAGTGCATTCTTCTCCACCTCTAAATTCAGCATATAAGTGGTTCCAATCAGTGCTTCTTCTCGCAATTCCGTGTTTGACTCTCTCGCAATTGATAATAGGGCAGAACTCAATCGCTTCACATCTTCTTCTCCCAGTTCCTCCAATCTCTTCTCTCCTTCTATTCCCACCTTGTTCAGGAATCCATCCACCTGTTCTGTCTTACCCGCGAGCGGAATATAAGGGTCAGTAGAGAGGAGGATCAAATCGCGAACCTTGCCATCACCCAGCTTCAACCCTTTCCTTGGAGTAACAACACCCTCTTTTATCGCTTCATCCAGAATGAGCCTGTTTATTCCTCTGTCCAGTGGCAGTTTATCTCCTAATGTACCTGCAATAGCAAGACCCGCAAGATCCACGTTCCCTCGCTCATCAGAACCCAGCAGTCTCGCAACGAGGTAAGAGAGTCCAGCGGCGCAAAGTTCTCCACCCAATCTCTCTTCACTGTTGGACGAGAGCCGATTGGGATTAATGAGAATGGTGGATGAAGAGCTTTTAAACGAAGATGCCGCATGAGTATGATGGTCCAGGATTACCACATCCTTTTCCTTCAGGAACTTCAAGATCAGGTTCATCTGTGCTGTGCCCATATCTGCAATGATGATGAGCTCTTCATTCATCTCCTGGACGGAATACCGGTCCAATTTACTTATTATCGTTGCATGGAACTGTATTCCTCTACGAATCAGAGCATTGCAGATGATACCTGCAGCTGTTATACCATCCGCATCATAATGCGATACCACACGTGCGTAGTCATGCTTCTTTATTACCTCTGCTGCTCTTTCCAATTCTCGCTGCAACGGAGCCATAAGCTAAGATAAACGAAAACATTACTAAGAATAAAAAGATAAAAAGAACTATTATTTTTATTATACAAATTATACAAATTGGGCGTGTGGCCTAGTTAGGATATGGCGGCAGCCTCCTAACTCTAAGTACAAGTATAAGAGAGAAGCGGGAGAGAGCTGCAAATCACGGGTTCAAATCCCGTCACGCCCGTGTCTTTATCTTCTCACTATCCAGTACTATTACATCCCTCACCGACTTGACCGCGTCAAATGGTATGAGGATATAATCATTCTCCTTCTTAAACCCGCTCGTGTCGAGCTCTGATGCTGGCTTTATTACAAGCTCGGTCAGTATACCAGTCTTTGCATCCGCCACGATATTATGCAAAACTCCCATCTCTCGACCCTCTGAATCCAGAACCTCCTTATAACTCAACTTCTGCGCAAACATTCTCCCTTCTCTCATCTCTTTTATCACCCTCATTAAAACTATTCATACCTTCCATATATTTATATCTCTTCTCCACTTCGCAACTTGTCCAGTAACTGGGAGAAGTACCTGTCTGGAATCTCTACGAATAATGCATGCTCCCCTTTTGTTATACTTATCTTCTCCTCCTTCACCATCTTTCGATAAAACTGCCCATCTATAACCAGTTCCGCATCCTTTGTACCCAGAAGCTCCAGACTTATTTCACTCTCTATATCCACAATGGTGGGTCTCGCGGTGAGTTTAAAAGGCGCAATTGGTACTATTATCGTTGCATTTACCTTCGGGTCTACAATAGGTCCCCCTGCACTCATTGCGTATGCTGTGCTGCCCGTAGGCGTTGAGAATACTACACCATCCGCTCTCAGCCGTTCCAACTCCTCGCCATCCACGAATATTACAAAATGAAGCATCTTGCCCGGCTTTGAGGTTATTACCACTGCTTCATTCATTGCGTATGGCATCT